>ERZ773099.1002-NODE-1002-length-21753-cov-12.134298_pt1 | contig 21753 bp, 12 predicted proteins | sample MGYA00511120_ERZ773099 | MGnify/ENA primary metagenome ERZ773099 (study PRJEB29015, sample SAMEA2738012) | human oral metagenome | biome: human oral; feature: human-associated habitat; material: dental | place: China | collected 2104 ...
AGCTGGTCGATGAGAAGCTCATCACCATGGACGAGGCCCTCACCCGCGTCACCGGCGAGCAGCTCACCCAGCTCATGTTCCCCCAGTTCGACGAGGACTCCGAGCGCGACCTGCTCACCCGCGCCATGCCCGCCTCCCCGGGCGCGGCCGTGGGCTACATCGCCTTTGACAACGACGAGGCCGTCGAGCGCTCCGAGGCCGGGGAGTCGGTCATCCTGGTGCGCCGCGAGACCAACCCCGACGACCTGCCCGGCATGGTGGCCGCCGCCGGCGTGCTCACCGCCCGCGGCGGCAAGACCAGCCACGCCGCCGTCGTGGCCCGCGGCATGGGCAAGACCTGCGTGTGCGGCGCCGAGGACCTGGAGGTCGACGCCGAGGCCAGGACCCTGCGCGTGGCCGGGCACGACCGGGTCCTGGGCCCGGGGGACACCATCGCCCTGGACGGCACCACCGGGGAGGTCTTCCTCGGCGAGGTGGCCGTGGTGGACTCCCCGGTCATGACCTACCTGCGCCGCGGCCTGGAGGAGGCCCTGGACACCGCCGGGGACGTGGACACCCGGGAGCTGGTCACGAGCGTGGACCGGATTATGCGCCACGCCGACAAGCGCCGTCGCCTGGCGGTGCGCGCCAACGCCGACACCCCCGACGACGCCCTCCAGGCCTTCTACCGCGGCGCCCAGGGCGTGGGCCTGTGCCGTACCGAGCACATGTTCCTGGGTGAGCGCAAGCAGTACGTCCAGAACCTCATCCTGGCCTCCGGCCAGGACGAGCGCGAGGCCGCCCTGGCCGCCCTGCTGCCCCTGCAGAAGGGCGACTTCGTCCAGATGTTCGAGACCATGAACGGCAAGCCCATGACGGTGCGCCTCATCGACCCCCCGCTGCACGAGTTCCTGCCCGACCTGACCGAGCTGAGCGTCAAGGTGGCTCTCGACCGCGAGCGCGGCACCCTGGACCCGGCCGACGAGGCCCTCCTGGCCGTGGTGCGGCGCAACCACGAGGCCAACCCCATGCTGGGCCTGCGCGGGGTGCGTCTGCTGCTGACCATGCCCGGGCTCATTGAGCTCCAGGTGCGCGCCATCGCCGAGGCCGCCGTCGAGCGCCTGCGCGCCGGGGGCGACCCGCACCCGGAGATCATGATCCCGCTGGTGGGCTCCGTGCGCGAGCTGCAGATCGTGCGCGAGCGGGTCGAGGCGGTCCTGGCCCAGGTGGGCTCCGAGTCGGGCTACCAGCTGGACTTCCCGATCGGCTGCATGATCGAGCTGCCCCGTGCCGCGGTCTCGGCGGACACGATCGCCCAGGAGGCCGACTTCTTCAGCTTCGGCACCAACGACCTGACCCAGACCACGTGGGGATTCTCACGTGACGACGTCGAGGGCGTCTTCTTCCGGGAGTACCTGGACGCCGGGGTCTTCGGCGTCTCGCCCTTCGAGACGATCGACGAGCGGGGCGTGGGCCGCGTGGTGGAGCTGGGCGTGGAGCGCGCCCGGGGCACCAAGCCCGACATCAAGCTCGGCGTGTGCGGCGAGCACGGCGGGGACCCCGACTCCATCGAGTTCTTCCACCGGGTGGGCCTGGACTACGTCTCCTGCTCGCCCTTCAGGGTGCCGGTGGCGCGCCTGGAGGCCGGGCGCGCGGCGGTCATGGGCTGAGGGACCGGCTGGCCCACCGCGGGTCGGCCGCCCCACCGCGAGGCGGCCGACCCCGGCGTCCTGGTAGGGCCTGTGCCCCGGGGTCGGTGAGTGTGCCACACTTGGCCTCGTTCCCCTGCACCCACTGAGTTCCCCGAGGTGACCATGACCTCCCCCAGGTCCCTGACGGCGCGGCACCTGCCCTCCCTCCTCGTCCTCGCCCTGGTGCTGGGCGTGGGCGTCATGGCCCTGGCCCACCCCGGCGTGCGGACCACGGAGGTGGACGTGGACGACGGCGGCGTCTGGGTGACCAACGAGGCCAAGCAGATGGTCGGCCACCTCAACTACGACTCCCGCACGCTGGACGCCGCCCTGCGCGCCGGGACCATGGACTTCGACATCGGCCAGGCGGGGGAGACCGTCACCTTCTCGGACCTGACGGCGCACTCGGTGGCCCCGGTGCAGGTGGCCGAGGCGGCCCTGGGGGCGGCCACCTCCCTGCCGGGGCGGACCCTGGCCGTCCAGGGCGGGGACCGGGTGGGGCTGCTCGACCCCGACGAGGGCAGCCTGTGGGTGGTCGACGCCCGGTCCCCCGCCGCGGCCCTGACCGAGTCCTCGGCGCTGTCCACGGGCCTGAGGCGGGGCGCGGTGAGCGCCGCCCAGGACGGCACGGTCGTGGCGGCCTCCGCGGCGGCGGGGCTCATGGTCACCGTCGCCCCCACCGGCAGCCTGGAGTCGGTGCGCACCACCCGCCTCACCGGCCTGGCCCAGGGCGCGAGCCTGTCCCTGACCGTCGTCGGCGACCGGCCGGTGGGCCTGGACGCGGACTCCGGGACCCTGGTCCTGCCTGACGGCTCGGTGCGTGACCTCAGCGCCCAGGGCGTGGGCACGGGCGCCGTCCTGCAGGCCCCCGGGCCCGCCTCCGACTCGGTCCTGGTCTCCACCGGCTCGGCCCTGCTGTCCGTCCCCCTGGACGGCGGGGAGGTCACCACCACCCCGGCCACCGCCGACGGGCGCACCGGCGCCCCGGCCCCTCCCGTGCGCCACCAGGGCTGCGCCTACGCCGCGTGGGCGGGGTCGGGCGCCTACCAGCGGGTGTGCGACGACCCGGGCGCCTCGACCGCCATGGTGGTGGACACCCTCATGGCGGCCAGCAACCAGCTGGTGTTCCGCACCAACCGGACCCGTATCGTCCTCAACGACATTAGCTCGGGCTCGGTGTGGCTGCCCGAGGAGAACATGGTCCTCATGGACGACTGGGACGAGGTGGAGAAGCAGCTGGCCGAGAAGGAGGACCAGGAGGACTCCCCGGAGCAGACCGACCAGATCGCCGACCCCCACCGCAATGAGCAGAACACCCCGCCCGACGCCGTGGACGACTCCTTCGGGGTGCGCCCGGGGCGCACCACCACCCTGCCCGTGCTGCAGAACGACTCCGACGCCGACGGCGACGTCCTGACCGCCACGGCCACCACCACCCCCTCCCTGGGCTCGGTGGCCGCCACCCGGGGCGGGCGGGCCCTGCAGGTCACCGACGTGGAGGAGGACGCCACGGGCTCGACCACCTTCACCTACGAGGTCTCCGACGGGCAGGCCGCGGACACCGCGACCGTCACCGTGACCGTCCACCCCTGGTCGGACAACGAGGGCCCCACCCAGCTGCGTGACCCCTCCCTCCGGCTGGGGGCCGGGGCCCAGACGGACTACAACGTCCTGGCCGACTGGATCGACCCCGACGGCGACCAGGTCTACCTGTCCTCCGCCACCGCCCCGGAGGGGACCGAGGTGCGCTACACCGAGGAGGGCACGGTCTCGGTACGGGACCTGGGCGGCGGGCCGGGGCCCAGGGAGGTCACGGTGGTGGTCTCCGACGGCAGGGCGTCCACCACCGGGACCCTGACCGTGGACGTCCAGGACGCCGGCAACGTGCCCCCCACCGCCAACGCGGACCTCTACGTGGCCCGGGTGGGCGAGCCCCTGACCCTGGAGCCCCTGGCCAACGACACCGACGCCAACGGGGACCCCCTGTCCCTGGTCTCCCTGTCGGTGGCCCCCGCGGGCACCACCCTGACCCCTGACCTGGCGCTGGGCACGGTGAGCCTGACCGCCACCGCCCCGGGCACCCACCAGATCACCTACACGGTCACCGACGGCCCGTCCACCGCCCTGGGGGTCATCCGCGTGGACGTGGTCCCCGTGGACGAGCAGGCGGTGCCCGTGGCCGAGGACGACCTGGCGGTGCTCCCGGCCGGGGGCTCCAGCCTCGTGGCGCCCCTGGGCAACGACTCCGACCCCTCCGGCGGGGTGCTGGTCATCCAGAGCGTGGAGGCCCCCGGTGACGGCCGCCTGGAGGTCACCCTCGTGGACCGCCACCTTCTGCGGGTCTCGGCCCCCTCCGGCCTGGACGCCCCGGCGTCGCTGCGCTACTCGGTGTCCAACGGCCAGGCCACCGCCACCGCCTACGTCACCGTGGTGCCCGCCCCCGCCCGGGACGACAAGCGCCCGCCCCAGCTCCAGGCGGACTGGGCCAAGGTGCAGGTCGGTGACGTCGGCAGCGTCAACGTGCTGGCCAACGACACCTCGCCCGCCGGCCTGCCCCTGAGCGTGGACCCCGACCTGGTCTACACCCCCAGCCCGGTGGGGACCCCCTTCGTGACCGGCAACCTGGTGCGCCTGGAGGCGGGCACCTCCCCGGGCACCCTCCAGGTGGCCTACAGCGTCCACGACTCCTCGGGGAACCTGGCCACCTCCACGGTGACCTTCGAGGTCATCGCCTCCGACCAGGCCAACAACGCCCCCCAGCCCCAGGCCCTGACCGCCTGGGCGGTGACGGGGGAGACCACCCGCATCCCCGTGCCCCTGAACGGCACCGACCCCGACGGGGACTCCGTCAGCCTGGTGGGCGTGGCCCAGTCCCCCACCAAGGGCACGGTGGAGCTGGGCACCGGGTGGCTGGAGTACACCCCCGCCCGGGACACCACGGGCACCGACGTCTTCACCTACACCGTCGAGGACAGCCGCGGCAAGCAGGCCTCGGCCCGGGTGCGGGTGGGCATCGCCCCGCCCTCGCAGGTCAACCAGGACCCGGTGGCCCAGGACGACGTCGTACGGGCCCGCCCGGGCCGGCGCCTGTCGGTGCCCGTGACCGCCAACGACATCGACGCCGACGGCGACCCGGTCGCCCTGGTGCCCGGCTCCCTGGAGTCCCCTGTGCTGGCCGCCACGACCACCGGGAACTACGTGAGCGTGACCACCCCCGCCGCCGAGGGCTCCTACCTGGTCTCCTACGGGATCTCCGACGGGCGGGGCGGGGGCGGGCGGGGCACGCTGACGGTCAACGTCTCGGCCGACGCGCCCCTGGCCGCGCCGGTGGCCCGCGACGACAACGTCCTGCTCTCCGAGCTGCCCGAGCACGGCCAGGTGCGTATCGACGTCCTGGCCAACGACGAGGACCCCGACGGCGACCGCTCCTCCCTGAGCGTGACCGCCCACGGCGAGGGGGTGGCGGTGGACGGCTCGAGCCTGCTCATCACCCCCGGCGCCCGGCGCCGCCTGGTGGTCTACACCGTCACCGACGCCGACGGGCTGAGCGCCTCCGCCCTGGTCTCGGTGCCCGGGGCCGACCGCTCCGCCCCGGTCCTGGACGCCACCCGCCTGCCGGTGCGGGTCCGCTCCGGGCAGGACGTGACCCTGGACGTGCGCGACTACGTCCTGGTGCGCCCGGGCCGCAGCGCGCGGGTCACCGACGCCTCCACGCTGGGCGCCTCGGTGGGCGTGGACCCCGGCATACGCCTGTCCGACGAGTACCACCTCACCTTCCGCGTGGCCGCGGACTACTACGGCAAGACCTCGGTGTCCTTCACGGCGCGCGACGGCGCCGCCGAGGACGACTCGGCCACCTCGGCCTCCCTGACCCTGCCGCTGGAGGTGGAGAGCACCCGCAACAACCCGCCCACCCTGCGCCCCACCCTCATACGGGTGGCCGCCGGGGAGGACGCCGTCACCCAGGACCTCTCCCTCATGGTGGACGACCCCGAGGGCGCCGACCCCGCGGGCTTTACCTACCAGGTCTCCGACGTCCCCGTCGGGGTGAGCGCCTCCCTGAGCGGCCACACCCTGTCGGTGCGGGCCGACGCCGGCCAGGCCAAGGGGCCGCTGGGCTCCCTGACGGTGTCCGTGGACGACGGCTCCGGGGCCGTCACGGCCCAGGTGCCCGTCACCCTGGTGGCCTCCACCCGGGCGCTCACCCAGGTCTCCGACGCCGTCATCACGGCCGCCCGCTCCGGGGGCACCGAGGCGGTGGACCTCACCCAGTACACGATCAACCCCTTCCCGGGCACGCCCCTGCGCGTGGTGGGCTCCTCGGTGCAGGTGGGCCAGGGCACGGTCGACCCCCAGGGGACCACCCTGAACATCACCCCCGCCACCGGCTTCCGCGGCCAGATGACGGTCACCTACCGCCTCATGGACGCCACCGGTGACGCCGACCGCGTGGTGGAGGGCCGGGTCCGCCTGGTGGTGCGCGACCGCCCCGAGGCCCCCACGAACGTGCGGGTCTCGGCCGCCGGGGCCGGGCACGCCTTCGTGACCTTCGACCCCGGGGCGGACAACGGCGCCCCGATCACCGGGTTCACCGTCACCGACGCCGCCACCGGCGAGGACTACACCTGCACGGTGGCCTCCTGCGAGCTCACGGGCCTGTCCAACGGGGTGCGCCACTCCTTCACCGTGGTGGCCCACAACGACGTCGGGGACTCCCCGGCATCAGCCGCCTCGCCCGCCGTCCTCATTGACACCGCCCCCGCAGCCCCCGCAGCCCCCGTCGTCGTCCCCTCCGGCAGCGGGAGGGTCACCGTGACCTGGCAGGAGCCGGCCAACGAGGGCTCCGCGATCACCGGCTACACGGTGTCCCTGGCCGGGAGGCAGACCAGGGAGGTGGGCGGCGCCGAGCGCTCGGTGACCTTCGACGGGCTCACCAACGGGCGGACCTACTCGGTGACCGTGACCGCCCACAACAACGCCGAGCAGCCCTCCGGGCCGTCCCCGGCCACCCAGGTGGTCCCCTACGGGCCCCCCGACGCCCCCGTGGTCACCGACGTGACCAGCACCGGGGGTACCGGGGACCACGCCTCGGTCCACGTGGCCTGGACCCTGGGGCGGGACAACGGCCGGGCCTTCACCACCGCCACCGTGGCCGTGGGCACGGTGAGCACCACCGTGCCCGCCACCGACGGGTCGGTCGACCTCAGCGTCCCGGTGGCCGACACCCAGGCGCGGGTCACCGTCCAGGTCTGCACCCAGGCCGGGGACTGCGCCACCTCCCCGGAGCGGTGGGTCCACGTGGTCAGCGCGCCGCCCGCGCCCGACGGCACCCTGGGCGTGGCCCCCACCGGCTCCTACGGGACCCTGAAGGTCTCCGGGGTGTCCCGGGCCGCCGGGGGCGGCTACGGCCTGTCCAGCCTCTTCCTGGAGTACTGCGTGGACGCCGGCTCCTGGAAGGATCTGCCCGATGACGGCGTCGTGAACGTGGGCACCAATGCGCCCGTGAGCCTGTCGGTGCGCCAGCGGGGCGTCAACGCCCAGGGGGTGACCGCCTACTCCACGGTGCTGGGGCCGGTGACCGCCAGCGCCCAGAGCACCCCGTCCCGGCCCGGCATCTCAGTGACCAAGGTCACCTCCACCTCCGTCCAGTTCTCCTGGAGCGTGCCGGAGGCCTCCAGCCCCGCCGCCACCGCCTCCGTGGCCGTGGACGGGCAGAGTGTGGCCACCAACCAGGCGGAGACCGGGGCCTACACCGCCACCGGGCTGGAGCCCGGCAAGGGGCACGTGATCACGCTCACTCTCACCAACTCCCTGGGTTCCCAGCAGGCCAGCACCACCACCACGACCCTGCCGGCCCTGACCCTGGCCCCCGAGACCTGCCAGGGCGACGAGGCGGGTGCCGGGGTGGACTGCCGCACCTACTCCGTGACCCCCAGCTCCTGGCCCACCTCACTGGGGCAGATGACCTGCACCTTCTCCACCGACCTGCCCGGCGTGCCACCGGTGAGCGCGACCCTGCGCGACGCCACCAGGCGCCGCTCGGGGATCGCGGTGACCTACACCAGCCAGGACGAGCTGACCGAGCACGCGGACGAGCTGGTCTCCTGCACCGGCTGAGCGCCCCTCCTGCCCGCCTCCCACCCATCCTGAAGGACCTCCTATGCCGATCAGTACCGAGGACGCCACCCGCTTCGCCCAGACCTTCGCCGGGCTGGTCGACGGCGTCTCCGTGGCCCTGCTGGACAAGGTACCCACCATCCGCCTGGCCCTGACCACCATGCTCGCTGGCGGCCACCTCCTGCTGGAGGACGCCCCCGGGACCGGCAAGACCGCCCTGGCCCGGGCCATGGCGGCCGTCATATCCGGGTCGCACTCGCGGATCCAGTTCACCCCCGACCTGCTGCCCAGCGACATCACCGGGGTGAGCATGTACGACCAGAAGACGGGGGAGTGGGGCTTCCACGCCGGCCCCGTCTTCGCCCAGATCGTGCTGGCCGACGAGATCAACCGCGCCAGCCCCAAGACCCAGTCCGCCCTCCTGGAGGTCATGGAGGAGTCCCAGGTGACGGTGGGGGGCACCACCTACCCGGCCCCGCGCCCCTTCATGGTCATGGCCACCCAGAACCCGGTCGAGCAGGCCGGCACCTACCCGCTGCCCGAGGCCCAGCTGGACCGCTTCCTCATGCGGACCTCGGTGGGCTACCCCTCACGCACCGCCATGATCGAGGTGCTCGACGGCGCCGCCGCCCCCGACCGCTCCCGGCTGGTCAAGCCCCTGCTCAGCGCCGAGCAGGTCACCGCCCTGGCCTTCCTGGCCGCGGGCAACCACACCGACCGGGCGGTCCTGGACTACGTGGCCGCCCTGGCCGAGGCCACCCGGGACGACGAGTCCTCCCTGCTGGGGGTGTCCACCCGCGGCACCATCGGCATGGTGCGCTGCGCCAGGGTCTGGGCCGCCGCCCAGGGACGCAACTTCGTCCTGCCCGACGACGTCAAGGCCCTGGCGGGCCCGGTGTGGGTCCACCGCGTCGTCGTCGACCCCGACGCCGCCTTCTCCGGGGCCACCGCCCAGGGCGTCATCGCCCGGGCGCTGACCACCGTCCCGGCCCCCGCCGTGGGTGTGTGACGGTGCGGCCGCGCACGCTTACGGGCCGGGCCCGCACGGTGGTGGCCGCGGGCCTGCGGGTCGTGCCCGTGGGACGGCTCCTGGCCCCCCTGGCCGCGGTCACCCCCACCGGCTGGGCCGTGGCCGTCGTGGGCGCGGCTGGGGCCCTGACCGCCTGGGGCGCCGGCTGGGTGGAGGCCGAGGTGGTCGCCTGGTGCTCCCTGGCGGTCCTGGTCATGGCCGTGGCCCAGGTCCTGGTACGCAGCCCGCACGCCATCGCCCTGAGCCTGCCCACCCGGCGCGTGGTCGCCGGGCAGACGGCGGTGGGTGACATGACGGTGACCAACCGGCGCTCCCGGCGCAGCGGCGGGGGCGTCATCGAGCTGCCCATCGGCACCGGGGCCGGGCAGTTCCTGGTACCGCCCTTGGGGGCGCGGTCCCAGTGGAACGAGGTCTTCTCCGTGGTCACCCGGCGCCGCGGGGTCATTATGGTCGGCCCGGCCCGTGCGGTGCGCGCCGACGCCCTGGGCCTGGTGCGCCGGGTCACCGTCTGGGGGCGTCCCGAGCCCCTCCACGTCCACCCCCGCACCGTCCACGTGCCCTTTGACGCCACCGGCTTCCAGGCGGACACCGAGGGCGTGACCACGGCCCGCCTGTCCTCCTCCGACGTCTCCTTCCACACCCTGCGCGACTACGAGCCCGGTGACGACCGCCGCCACGTCCACTGGCCCACGACCGCCCGCCTGGGGCGCCTCATTGTGCGCCAGTACGAGGAGACGCGCCGCTCCCACCACCTGGTGGTGGTGGACACCCGTCGCGGCTCGTGGTCCGGGGACGACCTGGAGACGGCCCTGTCCGCGGCCGCCTCCCTGGCCCTGGCGGGTCTGTCCCGCTCCCGGACGGTGTCCCTGCGCAGCTCGGCGGGGTGGGTGCCCACCGGCTCGCCCGTGGGGATGCTGGACGCCCTGGCCGAGCTCGACACCGTGGACGGCCAGCCCCTGGTGGACACGGTGCTCCAGGCCCTGGCCGAGCGGCCCGGGACCTCCGTCCTGACCGTCGTGGTCAGCCCGGCCACCTCCGACGACGAGGCCGCCCGCCTGACCACCCTGGCCCACCCCGACGTGGTCACCGGGATCCTGCGCATACGCCCGCAGGCCGCCTCGCGGCGGCGTCGGGCCGGGCAGGGGCGGATCGTGGACTGCCCCGGCCTGGAGGACCTCCCCCGGGCCCTGGCCTCCGGGGGGCTGTCATGAGCCCGGCGCCACCGTCCGACTCCCGCGGGCGTACGGCGGGCGCGGCCACGGGCGCCGGGGACGGCCGGAGCGCCGACTCCCGCGGGCATGCGGCGGGCACTGCCACGGGCGCCAGGAGCGGTGGGGGCGCGACGGGCGGCGGGGACACGGCCCCGGGCAGGATCTTCCGGGCCCCGGCCCGTCCCCGGCCCCGCCCCTGGTGGCGTCGGGGACGGGGCCGGGCGGACCAGGCGCCCTTGTGGCACCTGGGCGTCCTGGCGCTCCTGACGGTCCCCACCGTCCTGCTGCACGAGCCGGTCTTCGGCCAGGGGGCGGGGGTGCGGGCCGCGGGCCTGGGGGCGGTCACCGGCCTGCTCGTCGCCGCCGCCGCGAGCCGCTGGCGCTGGGACACCCTGTCCACGCTCGCCGTGGTCCTGGCCTCCCACCTGCTGGTGGGCGGGGTCGCGGCCCTGCCCTCCACGACCCTGGGCGGGGTGGTCCCCACCGGGCGCACCGTCCAGCTCCTGGTGGTCCAGACCGTCCAGTCCTGGAAGGACCTGCTGACCCTCACGCCCCCGGCCAGCGCCTACCTGGGGCCCGCCGTCATGCCCTGGGTCAGCGCCCTGCTGTGCTCCCTGGCCGCGGGCCTGGTCACCGTGCGCCTGCGCCGGCCGGTGCTCGGCACGGTGCCGGTCATGGTCCTGGGCGCGCTCGGGATCGCGTTCGGCCCCTCGGGGAGGACCCCCGCCCCCTGGCCCGTGGCGCTGTGGTACACGGGGGTCCTGGGGTGGTGGGCGTGGGCCGCCCAGCAGCGCCGGTTCGCCTCGGGGGTGGACGTGCGCGTGGGCCGCACCCAGCTGGGGACGACCACCACCAGGGCCACCACCACCCGGGGCTCCCTGGCCGCCGTCCACGCCGGGCGGCGAACGCTCGCCGCCCTGGTGGTCCTGGCCCTGGCGGGGGCGGTGTGCCTGCCCGCCACCACCCTGCTGTGGTCCACCGGGCCGCGCGTGGTGGGCCGCGACGTCATGGCCCCGCCCCTGGACACCCGCCAGTACCCCTCGCCGCTGGCCGCCTACCGCCACTACGAGACGGACCTCAAGGAGGACGTCCTGGCGCGGGTCACCGGCCTGCCCGACGACGCCCGCCTGCGCCTGGGGGCCATGGACGTCTACGACGGGACCACCTTCGCCATGAGCCCGGCGGGCACGCACCGCGACGACGGCTACGTGCCCGTGGGCGACCAGATGCCCGCCACCAGGGCGCCCCAGGGCTCCACGGCGGCCCGGCTGACCGTGTCCACCTCCGGGCTCGTCGGGCCGTGGCTGCCCTCGCTCGGGGCCCCCACCGCCCTGGCCTTCACCGGTGACGGCGCGGTCGGGCAGCAGGACGGCCTGCACCTGGACCGCTGGGCGCAGGCCCTGCTGACCACCGCCCCCGCGGGCCGGCGCGCCTACGAGCTGTCGGCCCAGGTCGGCCCCAGCTGGTCCGACGGCCAGCTCCGGGACGTGGGCGCCCCGACCCCCGCCCTGCGGGACACCCACGTGCCCGCAGGGGTGGCCCTGCTGGCCTCCAAGGTCACGGGCACCGAGCAGACCCCCCTGGGGCGGGCCCGCGCCATTGAGCGCTACCTGTCCCAGAACGGCTTCTACTCCGACCAGGACACCGCCGCCTCCCGGCCCGGGCACCGCGCCGACCGCCTCCAGCGGATGATCGAGGCGGACCGGCTCATTGGGGACGACGAGCAGTACGCCGCCCTCATGGCCCTCATGCTGCACTCCCTGGGCGTCAACGCCCGCGTCGTCATGGGCCTGTACCCCCAGGGCCGGGGCGGGGACGTGGACCTGCGCGGGCACGACGTGCACGTGTGGGTCGAGGTGGAGTTCGACGGCGTCGGCTGGCAGGTCTTCGACCCCACCCCGCCGCGCGACCAGACCCCCCAGACGGAGGTCACCAGGCCCCGCTCCGTGCCCCGCCCCCAGGTCCTCCAGCCGCCTGAGCCGCCCGACGAGCCGGTGGAGCTGCCGCCGGCGTCCTCGGAGCGGGACGTGGCCCCCGAGGAGGAGGGCGGGGACACCCTCCCCTGGGGCCTGGTGGCCGCGGTGGGTGGCGGCCTCCTGCTCCTGGTGGGGCCCACGGGCGGGATCGTGCTGCTCAAGGCCCTGCGACGACGCCGACGCCGCCAGGGGCCGCCCGCCGCCGCCCTGGCCGGCTCCTGGGACGAGGTCGTGGACCTGGCCACTGACGCCGGGCTGCGGGTGCCCGCCCACCAGACCCGTCAGGAGGCGGCCTGGGCGCTGGCCGACGCCCTGGGCGCACGCTCCGGGGCGGGCCCGGACACGAGGGAGCGTGCCAGCGGGGGCGAGCACGGTGACGGTGCGCCCCCCGGTGGGTCGGGTGCCAGCCACGCGCCCCTCGGCGAGGACGCACCACGCCCCGGGGGCGCCCCCTCCGGGGCGGGCACGGGCGCTCGGGAGAGCACGGCCAGCCAGGGTGAGCGGGCCGACCAGACTGGCTGGGCGCCCGTACCCCGGGACACCGACCTGGACCCGGACACGCCCTCGCCTCCCACGACGGCCGCCGTGCCCCCCTGGGACGCCGACCTGGAGGACGTCCCGGTCACGGTGGCGATCGCCCGCCGGGCGGACACCGCCAGCTTCGGGCCGGAGGCTGCCAGCAGGCAGGACGCGGCCGCCGCCTGGCGCGAGGTCGACGCCCTGCGCCGCACCCTGCGCCGCACCGCGCGCCCCCTGACCCGGGTGCGCCGGGCCCTGACCCCGCGCTCGCTGTGGGTCCGCCGCGCCCTGCGCCGCGCGGCCCGCCGCTCCGGGCGCCGCCGTCGCGCCCCCGAGGACCACCTCGGCCTGGGCCCCACCGGGCGTACCGGCCTGGGACGTCTGCTGGGCCGGGTAGGTGGCCGGGGCGCCCGGAACGTACGACGTCGCGTACTGCGTACCCTGGTACGCAGCCGCCGGAAGGACACCCCATGACCCACCTTGCCGCGCCCGGGACCACCGCCCCCGCCATTACCGGGTACACCTGGGTGAGGGCGCTGGGCTCCGGGGGGTTCGCCGACGTCCACCTGTACCACCAGCTCCTGCCCTCCCGGGACGTGGCGATCAAGGTCGTGCGCAGCCCGGGGGACCAGGCCGGTGTCGAGGAGCTGCGCCGGGAGGCCGACGCCCTGGCCGCCGTGGGTGGTCACCCGGCCGTCGTCGAGCTCCACGGCGTGGGCGTGACCGATGACGCCCGCCCCTACCTGGTCATGGAGTACTGCCCGGTGGCCGACATCGGCGACCAGGTCCGCTCCCGCCCCCTGGCGGTGGACCAGGCCCTGGACATGATGGTCCAGGTCTGCGGGGGCGTGGAGGTGCTGCACCGCTGCGGCCTGGTCCACCGGGACATTAAGCCCGGCAACCTCATGCTGGACGCCTACGGCCGCCCGGTGCTGGGGGACTTCGGGGTGGCCGCGCGGGTCGGGGCCCTGGAGAGCGGCCTGGTGGACGGCTTCTCCGTGCTGTGGGCGCCCCCGGAGCAGCAGGACTCCCAGGCCCACGCCCACCCCACGCAGGACGTGTGGGCGCTGGCGGCCACCACCTGGACCCTGCTCAGCGGGCGCAGTCCCTTTGAGGACCCCCTGGGGGACAACCGGCCCGTGGAGGTGGCCCGCCGGGTGCGTTCGGGGCGGATCCGCGCCCTGGGGCGCCAGGACGCCCCCGGGCTCCTGGAGACGGTCCTGCGTGAGGCGATGGACCTGGATCCGCTGCGGCGCACCGCCTCGGCGGTGGCCCTGGGGGAGGGGCTCCAGGAGGTCCAGCGGCTCATGGGCCGCCCGGTCACCCCCATGCAGCTGGGTGGGGGAGTCGGCGCGGCGGGGGCCGCCGTGCTGGGGGGTGGCCCCGGGGCGGGTGCCTCCGGGGCGGGGGAGGGTACCCGTCTGCACGCGGTGGCCGCGGTCGACGCCGACCGCACCCGCCTGCGCACCCCCAACTTCGACTTCCAGGACCAGGCGGTGGTCCCCCAGCAGGACAGCTGGTCCGAGGAGCCCCAGGCGCAGGCTACGGGCCCGCGTCCCCAGAGCGTGCCGGAGCCGGGGCGGCGCCTGCCCCTGCGGGGCCTGGTCCTGGCGGTGGTGACGGCGGTCATGGCGGCCGGGGTGGGGGTGGCCATGCTGACGGGCGGCGGCAGGTCGGTCCACCTGGCCCCTGCCGGCACCCCGGCGGACTACTCGGACGGACCGCAGGAGGCCGTGGACGCCCTGCCCCTGCCGGTGACGGGCCTGACCGGGCAGGTCGAGGGCTCCGAGGTGGTGTGGACCTGGACCGACGGGGTCAAGGCGTCGTCGGCCGCCACGGCGGGGAAGCCGGGGCAGTCGGGGCAGTCGGGGGCCCACCCCGAGGCCCGCTACTTCGTGTACACGGCGACCCGGCCCGGTCAGACGGACCTGACGGAGCGGGCCGAGAAGAACCTGGCCCGCGTCCCGGCGGTGCCGGGGGAGAACTGCGTGGAGGTGCAGGCGGTAGCGGCCAGCGGCAGGCTCTCCCCGGTAGTGCGCCAGTGCGTCCAGGTTCCCTGACACCACCCGCCCCACCCTCGCCTCCCGCGAGAACGGTACTTATTCCCCGCGAGAACGGTACTTGTTCGTCGTGAGAACGGTACTTATTGCTCGTGAGAACGGGCCTGGACCGGTACGCCTCAGCTCCGGCCCTCAGGATGCGGCAGGACGGGACGGTACGGCCCTCGGCGCTCGCGTCCGGGCGGGCCCGAGGCCGCACCACCCAGGCCAGCATCGCCTCGGAACGCGGAGCCGCCGGGCCGGGGCGGGCCCGAGGCCCATGCCCCAGCTGGCGCCTCACCCAGCGCCCCAGACGGCACCTCACCGCGGCACCCCATAGACCCGCCTGCGCCGGAGGCGGGCCACGGTCAGGACCGTCAGGACCAGGGTGGCGGCCCCGGCCCCCAGGGCCGTGAGGACCAGGTGGCGGCGGGGGGCCAGGGCGTCGGTCACCTCCTCGGGGCGGGCCATGAGGACGGGGGCCGGTGGGACCGGGGCCGGGAACCGCGGGTTCGGCGGCCCTACCGTGGTGCCGTCGTTGACAAGGTTGAGGGCGTCGTACGGGGCGAGGAGGCCCCACCCCAGGGTCGTGGAGCGCACCGAGGGCGTGGGCCGCAGGGCGGTGGCCAGGATCCGGTACTCCCAGTCGGCGGGCGACTCCTGGGGGTATGCGGCCGCCACCAGGGCCGCGGCCGCCCCCACGTAGCCGGTGGCGTAGGAGGTCGTCGGCGTCGCCCCGGCGAGCATGCAGTCCCCGCTGCCCATAAAGGTGGTCAGGACACCCGCCCCGGGGGCCGCAACCTCCACGTGCGTGCCGTGGACCACGGCGTCGGAGGGCATGCCATTGGCGTCCACGGCGGTCACGGACAGGACGGACGGGTACCCGGCGGGGAAGCGGACGGCGGTGGCGTCCTCCTGGGCGTTGGCGTTGCCGGCCGAGGCCACCACTAGGGCCCCTGCCGCCGTGGCGTAGTCCACCGCCGAGCGCAGCGCCTCGACGTCGGAGGGGGTGGACTGGGGGACCACCACGATGACCGCACCGTGGTCCGCCGCCCAGCGGATGCCCTCGGCGGTGCGGGTGGCGTCGGGCCCGCGCCCGGCCCTGACGGCCTCGGGGGAGCCGTCCTGGTAGACGCGCACCGGCAGGATGAGGGAGTCGGGGGCCATGCCCACCACGCCTGAGCCGGGGACCGGGCGGGCGGCGATCTGCCCGGCGACGGCGGTGCCGTGCCCGGAGGAGTCCGTGCGCCCGTCGCCGGCGTCGAGCAGGTCGGTGCCGGCGAGGACGGCGTCACCCAGGTGGGTGTTGGAGGCGTCCACCCCGGTGTCCACCACGGCCACGACGACGCCCCCGCGCGACAGGCCCCAGGCCTGGGAGAACCCCAGCTGGGCGACAGCCGGGGGCGGCTGGTTGACCAGGTGCTCGACGCCGGGGACGCACTCGGCGCCGGGCGTGCTGGCCTGGGTCGTGGGCTGGGTCGTGCCCTGGGCGGCGGGTACCGTGCCCTGGCCCGACGCGGAGCCCTGCCCGCCTGGGAGCGCCCCCTGTCCCGAGCCCGGGGGCTGCCCCGGCACCGCCTGCCCCGGTCCTGCGCCCTGGTCGGGGCCCGACGCCGTGGGCTGGGCGGCGGGGCCCGGTCCGGGGTCGTCCGCGGCGGCTGGGGGGAGCGGGGAGGCCAGGAGGGAGCTGGCCAGGACCAGTACCCCGGCGCCCAGGGCCGCCAGGAGGCGGATTCCCCGGTACCCGGTGCGGGGCCAAGGGCCCGCGGGCGCCACCTGGAGGTGGTCGTCCGGGCGGTGCGGACCCGGGCGCCTCACTGCGCCCCCACGGTGTCCCAGGCCGCCTGGGCGGTCAGGGCGGTTCCCTCGGGGACCAGGTCGGTCCAGGCGGCGGGGACCGTCACGACGTCGGCGGTGCTCCAGCCCAGGCGGGTGAGCGTGTCGGTGGGGTCCTCCCCCAGCCCGTGGGAGGTGCCGTCGTCGGAGACGAGCACGACCACGCCCAGGCTGCCTCCCGAGGTGGCACGCACCAGTGCTCCCGAGCCGCCCTGGACGGTGACCGGGGGGAGGGACGTCTCCTTGCCGCCAGCTCCGCCAGCACCACCAGTCCCGCCGGCACCACTGTTACCGCTGGCCCCACCAGCCCCACCGTTACCACCAGTCCCACTGGCTCCACTCCCGGCACCACCACCCCCGGCACCACCGGCCCCGTCCGCGGTGGGGGTGGCGGAGGCGGCCGGGCGCAGCGCGTCGCCGGTCTCCATGGACACCAGGCGGGTGGAGGCGCCGTCCTTGCCCAGGACCAGCTGGGCGCAGGGGACGGATCCGGAGGGCACCGGGCTGCCCATGGTGGCCGGCCAGTCGGTGGGACCGGCACCGGCGGTGTCCACGGTGAGGCCGGAGATGTCGGCGATGGTGGTGCTCAGCGGGTTGGAGGCGAACGTGCTGGCCGACCCCAGGCTCAGGAGGTGCTCGGCGGTGGGGGACAGGGGCGCGATCCGGGAGTCGCCGGTGACCAGGTAGCGGCGGGTGGAGGCGTTGTCCTCCACCTCGATGACGGTGCCCACCACGGCGGAGGACAGCGCCGCCGGCATACCGCCCACCACCCGGCCCGAGCCCTCGACCTCCAGGGGGGCCAGGTCCGAGCCACGCTCGAACACGTTCAGCCAGGCGGCGGTGACCTCGGTGCGCGGGGCCGACTCCAGGCCCAGGGCGAGCAGGACGCCCGAGCTGGCGTCGGGGCTGACGCGGTGGCGCAGGCCCTTGGTGATGACGTAGGTGTCCCCGGCATTGGTGACCACGGCCACGTCCTGGGCGGTGGTGCCCTGCGGGACGCTGGCCACCCACGTGCGCTCGCCCTGGGACGTGGCGCAGGTGAGCCACTGGTCGGAGTGCAGGCTCCCGGCGGCGGGGACGTCGTCGGGCACGCCGGTCAGCCCCACCTGGCTGCCGCGCGGGATGCCGCTGATCACCGAGTCCGGCACCGAGCTGGTCTGGTAGGAGCCTGACTGGGACAGGAGCTTGGCGGAGGTAATATTGGTAACCGGTCGGAGAGTACCGTTAATAGTGTAGTAACGTGCTCCCGTACCTTTTACTATGACAAGGGTGGAGTTCTGCCACTTCTCGGGCAGGGTGGGGGAGAACCGCCCGAGCACGGCGGCGACCACCAGGATGACCACGGCAACCACGGCCCCCACCGCCAGGGGGCGCAGGGAGGAACGGTACTCCAGCTCCCGGCCGCCGGGGGTGCCCGAGGCGAAGGCGGTGACCAGGCGTCGGCGGTTGAAGCGCTGGCCCTCCAGGACGTCCTTGTTCGACGCCATTACAGCACCCCCCAGATCAGTGCGGCCAGGGGCGGGATGGCCAGGAGGCTGAGCACGCTGACGGTGTCGGCCGCGCGGGTCAGCCAGGGGCGTGTGCGCTCGGAGACCACGTTGGCGGCCAGCAGCAGGACCGCCACGGCGGCCACGGCGCCTACGACGGCGGGCAGCCACCTGGGCTCTCCCAGGGCCACGGCTACCGCCGCCAGCAGGGTCAGGAGCATGCCGGTGACCACCCCCATGAGGACCTCGGCGCGTGAGCGCAGGGAGCGGGTGGCCAGCATGAGGGCGACGCCGGTGCACACCAGCAGGGCCAGCCCGCTGGGGTCGGTGAGCAGCAGCGGGGCCAGGACCAGGCAGGCCGTGCAGGACCCGGCCTTGAGGGCCAGGACGAGGGCGTGGGAGTGGGCCACCCGGGCCGCCAGGACCGGGGCGTCCACGGGCGCGGAGGTCGACGTGCCGGTGACCCTGACCGGCACCTGGGCCATGGCGATCCACGGGGCGGCCAGGGACAGGACCACCAGGAGGGTCAGGACCGCGGCGCCCGCCCGGCTGGGTGGGGTGCCGAGCACGCTGGTCAGGGTCCCGGTCGCGGTCAGGGCGCCCCCGACGGTCAGGGGAGCGGCCGTGGTGGGCCACAGGGCGGCGGGCAAGGCCAGGACGCAGGGCGAGGCCAGCAGGACGCCGGTGCCGGCGGCCAGGAGGGTGGAGCCGGTCCAGTCCCCCGGGGCCAGGGCGGTGGCCGCGCAGCCGGCCAGGACGGGGGCGGTGTGGACCAGCGCCAGCGCGCCGGGGAGGGCGGGCACGCGGGCGACGACGCTGGCCCCCAGGGCCACCAGGAGCGCCCCGACGCCGCCGATGACCGCGGTCATGACCGGGTTGGTGGAGCCGGTGGCCAGCAGGATCGCGGCCACGAGCACCAGGGCCGCGGCGGCGTGGGCGGACAGGGCCAGGGAGTCGGAGCGGGTCCAGGGGGCCTGGGTCTCCTCCACGGTGGTGCCGACGGCCTCGACGAGGTCGTCGTAGCGGCGGTCGCGGGCCTGGGTGCCAATGGGGCGCAGGGTCAGCAGGGCGCCGGCGCGCACGCCCTGCTGGGGCAGGGAGCGGGACTGGTCGAGCTGGTCACCGGAGGTGGTCAGGACGGTCACGCCCTGGGAGGCGACGGCGGTGTCCAGGCGGGAGTGGGCTTGGAGGAGGCCGGGGAGCAGCTCGGCCAGGGGGACGGCCCCCGGTACGGACAGGTCGATCCGGGTCTCACCGTAGGCGACGGTGATCGGCATGAGGGCTGCGGCCGTCTGGGTCGTGCTGGCCATGACTCCTCCGTGGGGTGGGGATCCTCCGTGGGGCGGGGGCGGGGTAGGCGGTGTCAGACTACCGGGCCGGGACCGCCCTGGCAGGGGTAGGTGGCGGCGGGTCGCACCGGGCTGGCCTTCCGCAGGCGAGGTAGCGCCTGAGTCAGATTTTGTGGCGGTGACCACGTCAACGTATTCTTCTCATTGTCTGTGTATAATGTTATATTTAGTCAAAGGAAGACCGCGGTCGTCCGGATAACGCCAGGTTCCGCCACGCCAGGGCCCTGACCGACCCTACGCCCCGACCACAATCCCACAGAACACGTGTGGAACGCCGCCAAGAACAACATCGCCAACCCCCGCGCGCCCGCCCCGGAGAAAACCTTCACGGCCCTCACCACCTACGTCACCAACCGCACCTTCGACTATGACCTAGAGCACCTCCCAACCACACCATGACCTTGTTTAATTCCGGCCACAATAAAGTATTATGGACCATAATTTCCTTACATTTCTTGCGATTCTAGTCATTGTTATAATTGGGAGCGCATTGAGTGTTGTTGAAGGGGTAATAGTTGCATTGCAACAACATTTGCATTTCCGCGACGTTTATGGCCCGTCTTTACAGCGGATGCTGGATGAGAGCCCTATTGACCGTGATGAGGTTCGACGGTTGGCTGCCCCAGGAAGTGCTCGCGCTCGACAGAAGGCGATCAAGTACGTGATGACCTGGGATCCCGTTCCTCAAAATATCGCCTTCAGATTCGTTGCTCAGGTCTGTGACCAAGCATCTCCGCCTCAGAGACCCGGACGCCCGTAGCTTCAAAGACAGTGATACTGAAGGGCGCTAATGTTGGGCGTCGTACCGGGCCATCCTCAAAAAACAGTTCGTCCTACGGGTTCCTGGAGCGTGCCGGACCTGGGTGGCTGGGACGGGCCTGAGGCGGAGCGCTCGAGCAATTAGGTATTATTGTGTTTACGCTATAGGCGTGCTGCCGTGCTGGTCCGTCTTACGCCACGGCGGCGCAGGAGAGGATAAGGTGTTTAAGAATTATGGACTACTTTTACATGGTAATTGGACTCCTTCTCATCACGATTATGATCGAAATGACCGAGCGAACGTTGTGCTCGCTACTGCAGCGCATGCACTTCCGGAATGCCTATGGCCTGTCCGTGCAGCGGATGCTGGCAGAGAGCCCCATTGACCGTAACGAGGTCAGACGGCTGGCTGCTCCCCGGGACCAACGTGCTCAGGTAAAGGCGGCTAAGTACGTGACGACCTGGGATCCCGTCCCCCTCGACATCGCCATGCAGTTCGTCTTCCTGCTCTGCGCCCAGCCGCCCTCGTCCCCGTACCCGAACGCTCAGGGCCCCGGCACGCCCCACCCCGGCACGCCTCAGGATGCCTTCCAGGACCCTGACCCCGGGCGCGAAGAGGATCCGTTTCAGCAATGAAGGTGGATCCGTCGATAGGACGCCCGTATAAGTGACACCTTATGGTTCGGGAAAACTTATCGACAGCACCGCTCTGAGCTGGTCCAGTGGCATGGGCGGCGCGCATGGTAGGCCTGTGGGTGGTGGCAACCGGAACATCGCCTGAGGGCCCGGTGGATCCGCTGCCTCCGCAGGTCCTGAGCCTGACCGGGTGCGAGAGGGCCTGAGCGGGTGCGAGAGGGGCTCACCGGGCCTTTCGCAGCTCGGTCGTCCTGGTGAAATACTCTGGACACGGCGTCATTCCTTGACTAACCTGGTGGCATCAGCCGGACGCACCTACCCCAGGCGTCGTTCGTACCCCACCCCACCCTATGGAGGACAGTATGGCAGGCATGGTTTCTGCTGCTGAGGGCGCCATTCTCAAGGGCGCCAACACCGTCGCCACCACCCGACAGGAGCTCGACGGACGCATCAAGCAGGTCGAGAGCCAGATTCTCGCAATCGGTTCCAACTGGCAGGGCTCCGCCGCGGTGGCCTTCCAGGCCCTCATGGTCCGTTGGAACGAGGACACCCGCAAGGTCAACAACGCACTCATCCAGTTCGAGGAGAACCTGCGTAGGACCCAGCAGGACTACGACGCCACGGACCAGGACCAGGAGGCCATCTTCAACAAGCTCGCGAGCCGGCTCCGCTGACACCTCACGCAAGGAGAGAAACAAAATGGACCTCAAGGTCAACTACGCCAGCCTCAGCACCGCCTCGACCGACCTGAGCGACGGCGCCAACGGCATCCAGTCCACCCTCGACTCCATGGACGCCGACCTCCGTCAGCTTCAGACCAACTGGGACGGTGAGGCCCAGCAGGCCTACCTTACCGCCAAGCAGCAGTGGACCGAGGGCATGGACGATATGCGTCAGGTGCTCCTCCAGATCAGCCAGCTGGTTGATCAGGCCAACCAGTCCTACAGCTCTACGGACCAGGCCAACGCCGCACGCTTCCAGTGATCCCGGGGCCGTTATTCGGCCCGTGCGAGTATCAGACCGGACGCCGCCCCGCCTAGATGATTGATTCCGAGGGGTGTGGTGCGGCGTGGGAGCAGGGTGATAGGGGTGAGGGCCTCGCAGGATCGGTGCTGATAGAACCC
>ERZ773099.1003-NODE-1003-length-21752-cov-4.041849_pt1 | contig 21752 bp, 24 predicted proteins | sample MGYA00511120_ERZ773099 | MGnify/ENA primary metagenome ERZ773099 (study PRJEB29015, sample SAMEA2738012) | human oral metagenome | biome: human oral; feature: human-associated habitat; material: dental | place: China | collected 2104 ...
CGCAGCGGAAGATTGAATGACTCCTGTAAATACAAGGCCAAACAAAAGCCCAAATAGAGGATTCTGGAAAGATGTGAGCATTTCCTTAAATGCCGGAACTTCCTTTAGCGGTTCCATAGCCTGACTCATCAAATTCATTCCTAGGAAAAGGAATCCTAAACCTGCAATTATATAACCATAGTTGTGAAGTTTCTCTCTCTTGAAGAATACCAAAAGTACAACACCGGCCATCGCAAACATCGGAGCTATTTCTCCTACATCGAGGGCTATCAGCTGTCCGGTGATTGTAGTACCTATATTAGCACCCATGATAATCCAAACAGCCTGAGTAATCTTCATAAGTCCTGAATTAACGAATCCAACAACCATGACGGTCGTCGCCGATGAGCTCTGAATCAAAGCTGTGATTCCAACGCCTATCAGGATTCCCATGAATCTATTAGATGTAAGCCTTTCTAGAATACTCTTCATGCGGTCACCAGCCGCCGCCTCAAGACCGGTGCTGGTCATCTGCATTCCGTAAAGGAATAGGGCAAGCCCTCCCATAAGGCCTAAAAAGACCGAAAATTGCATAGTTTATCCTCCATAAAACATCGCTTTAGTCCACAAATACGCTTCCACCGATGAACTCTCTTATTATTGAGTTATTAACTATAATATCATCGTTTTCTATAATACGGAAAAACTGCATAAATTGCAATAGCCTTTGTGCTTCCGCATACTCTTTATCCTCCTGAGAAATCTCCTCAATTAGCGGTTCCGCATACTTTCTCAAAACAGAAATTTCATATATATGGTAGGAGTTGAACAGAACATCTGCCTCTCCACTGTACGGGAAGATATTCTTCTCCTCCCCGGCTCTCACCTTTGGCCATGTCGCAATAGTATCCTTTGCACTGTGCCCTCTAAAAAGATTATCTCTAACAATTCTTCTCAGCATTCTCTCAAGAGTTGTAGGAACGCGGTTGTGTACATCTATGTTAATTTGTGCAAGCGGGCTTATATAGATCTTAAACTTTTCTTCTTTAGGGATGAACTTAGTCAACTTTTCGTTAAGTCCATGAATACCCTCAATTACAATCGGTTGATTCTCAGAAATTGAAGTAATCCTCTTTCCGAACACTTTCTGTCCGGTCATAAAATCAAATCTGGGCAAATCTACGCTCTTTCCTGCGAGCAGATCATTCATATTGTTATTGAATAGCTCTATATCGAGTGCATCCAAGTTTTCGTAATCCTTCTCGCCATGTTCGTCAAGTGGTGTATCTTCACGGTTTACAAAATAGTCATCTGTTCCAAGATATAGAGGTTCTAGGCCATTTACTCGAAGCTGCACACACAATCTCTGAGCAAAGGTCGTCTTTCCCGAGGAAGATGGACCCGCAATCAAAATGATTCTCTTATGCTCCTTGTTAATCATATCAGCAATTTGGGCAATCTTCTTCTCGTGAAGTGCCTCGGAAAGCTGAATCAAATCCTTAGCTTCATCATTTGCAATCTTCTCGTTCAGGTCGGCGACATAGCTAACCCCGAGGAGCCTTTCCCAAACCGTCTGTTCTGCAAAAGCCTGATACATTTTGCTCTCATCCACAAACTCAGGCACGACACTCGGATTTGACGGATGAGGAAATCTCAGCAAAATACCGTTTTTGTACTTTCTCAACTCAAACAAATCGATATATCCCGACGATGGAGCCATCAAAGTGTAGTAGAAGTCTCGATATCCATCAAGGTCGTAGAAGAATACTTGTGTTAAGTTCGGTGCTGTCTCAATAAGACGAGCCCTCTCGAATCTGCCATCCTTATGTAGACACTCTATAGCATTGTCCCTCGACAGAACTTCTTTCTTAAAAGGAAGATCTTCCTCTACGATTTCTCGCATTCTCTTCTCAACCTGCCCTATAAGCTCGAGCGTAAGCTCTCTATTGGTTTTAATCTTAGTATAAAAGCCCTTGTTCAAAGAGTTTCTAATGCTAACATTAGCACCATCTCCGATAACGTCTCTGACCGCTTTGACGTAAATCAAAGATAGGCTCGCCTGATACACTATGTTTGCCACTTCAGTTCTCATATCGAGAAGCTCAACTGTACATGGTTCATCAAGTGTATAATTAAGGTCCACTATCCTATTATTAACCTTGGCAGCAAGAATCCTATACGGGAGTCCCTCTATCTCATAGCAGAGATTCTCTATTGAAATGCCCTGTCTTATATCGCACTCCGCAATCTCGCCCTTAGGTTTTGTTATCAAATTTATTTTCATAATATCACATCCTGAATCTTGTAAAATGTACTATCATTAAATATTATTTTACCACAAAGCACAAAATGAACAAGATTTCAAGTATATTTTGTCGAATAACAAAAGAGCCTTGACCGATCGAATAAACTTCAGAAGATAAATGGTGTCACATATATAAACACTCCTTTTCTTGAAATCCTCTCCGTCGGCAAGGCTCTAATGTATTTAACTATTTATTTTGACGCTATCTATTTAACAGTTCTCTTTCTTCTTGAGAGTGCTATTAAAGCAATGGCTGCACCCGCTCCTAGCATTGTAAAGCCTGCAATACCGCTTCCATCAAATGTATTAGGTCTCGGTCTATTAACATTTCCTGTTCCGTTTGCTTTTGGACTAAGGTTTGCAAAATAGTAAACCGAGAAGTCATCGTTCTCAAATGTTACAGTCTTGCCATTCACTGAAAGTACCGGTATTTTTTCAAGAGTTCCATCCTTCTTTTCATGGAATATGTTTAGATTATTCGGAACTAAATTCTTTAGTTCCACAGTTACACGTTGCTTTCCGTTCGGCTTAACTCTATCACCGTTCGCATTTACGAAGTAGATATCATATGCCTCATATTCACCGGACTTATATCCCTTTAGCTCCTTATTTACCTTCTTAATCTTGGCTGTGAGCTGCACATTATCATTGTTACCCGGCTTTGGCTCCGGCTTTGGCTCCGGCTTTGGCTGAGGTTGTGGCTCCGGCTTCGGTTCCTCCTGCTTCTTAGGCGAAATTCTTGCCTTTACACTTGGATATCCATCTGAGATAAGCTCAATATCATAGCTTCCATTCTCACCCTTTGTGAAGATAGGAGTCTTTACACCTCCCTTACCTTGGATTTCAGCATTAAAGTTAACAGTCTGATCATCTCCGAATATTAGCTTAGCAAGGTCACGACCTCTTAGGGGCGTTCCATCTACAAGGACATTTGAAATGCTTGCATAATATGTATCCTTATCAAGGTCAGATGGTAGAACAAGCTTGTTTCCCTCAATCTTAACAGAACCATCAGCATGGTGTGACTTTAGCTGGAAGTTTGCCTGAATATCACCGTAAGATTCCGATGTATATACCGCAGTATATGCACCTATACCGGTATTATCTGTCTTTTTAAAAGTAATATTATCACCTGAAACAGTGTAATCCTTGCCTTCCTCCAGAACAGTTTTGCCCTTCTTGATTGCGCTCAGCTTGTATGCTGCAGTTGCCGGTGCATTTACCTTAGAAGTAACTGATACGCCATCACTAAATACAGCATTGTTTATGCTTGCGCTAGCATCTGCTCCCGGAATCTTCTTGCACAGAAGTGATGTTTTTACTACTACATCATCTCCATTATGCACCAGGTATCTGACTTCTGTGATTGTCTTTCCTTCAATGTCGCTGTAAGCCTTGTAATTTACATGGTTTCCGTGTGGCTCTACGAAATTAGGCTTAATTGCAAATGAAATTTCATTTGTCTTAACCCAAATGTTCTCAAGATGTTTCATAGCATACATGCTGCCGTCAGATGTCTTTAGTATTACCCCGTCGATATCCTTAGCTGCAGGAATTCCATCGCCTTCAAGCTTAAGACCATAGTTACCGTATCTGTTTATTGTGCTGATTGTCGCTTTCGCCGGATTTTTAATCGTTCCACCGCCCTTTGTTGCTGTCAAAGTTCCGTCGCCGTTTATCACCTTGTATTCCTTAGGCTGCTCGTTATCCTGATTCAGTTTCATATTCTTTACGATATCAAAGAGTGGATTCTTAGAAGTCTTACCATCAGCGATTGCCTTCTTGACCTTATCATAAAGTGCCTTATCTATTGCAACATCAACATCCTTAACTCCCAAAATCTTACCTGTTCCATCCTCATTTACTGAGTTATATGTAGTCGGAAAGAAGCTCTTAAACTTGTTCTTAGTTGAGCTTGTTACCGCATCATACATACCATCTGCTCTTAGGCTTGCAGCCTTATCAACAGCTTCAGCATTAAGTTCATTTGAGACTGCTGTAAGATTCTTTAGCTCTCCATAGTAGAAATCTGCATACGGAAGGTTCACCTTTCCGTATAGAGTCTTGGTTTCTTCAATCGGTTTAGCCGCATCAGCCTTCGCAAGTTCTGACAGAATTGCACTCTTAGATGCCTTGGTTGTATACGTTGCACCAGTTCTTGCATCCAGCCCGTTCACTGTCGCTAAAGTTGCCGGCTTACCCTCAAGAGTTTTGATTCTTTTATCAGCAGTTTCCTTGAAACCTGAGTTATATGACTTCATATCAGCTGATGTAATATTTATGTTAGCAAACTTTCCATCCTTTACATCAAAGCTTACACTAACGCTATATCCTGTCCAGCTGCTAACCGGTTCCTCTGCTCTAACGGGTGCTGACGTATATGATTTATCAGCTGCAACTTCCTCTCCGGTTATAGCATACGCACCCTGAACGCCTGCACTTACAAGCATTGCGCATGAAAGCAAAATCGCCAAAGGTCTCTTTCGCATTCTTACCATAAAATTCCTCCTGTTGTAGTTAAATAGAGATATTTATTGTTAGTTGTGAGTAACCTTCATTCGTTACAAGCGATTTCAGTTAGCCTTAACTAACAACTATATCATATCACAATAAACCACAAACATGCAAGTCAATTTCATTATGAAGTTTGCATATATAGCTACATCAAACCAAAATGTCTAAGGTCTCTAACATCCGCTATTCCAATTCATTCTGAAATGCTTCTACCACACTCTCAAGTTCCTGCTTAGTAAGTGTAATTCCTCGGCTCATTCTCTCGTGCTGTTCATCCCAGTCTCTGATGTCATACTTAGGTGGCTGATCATTCCATGAAACGATGTTCAGTTCCTTGGTCCATCCTCTATCATTTCTGTTTATAACTCCAATATGCTTTACTATTTCAAATTTAATAGGTGTTCCTGCCATCTCAATTCTCCTTTTCTCAACAGTTTCTCATCCCTATAATATTAATATCAACTTCCCCATAGACGGTCAAGCCTTTTAAAAATTTCCGGACAAAGTTCATTCACACGCAAGCCGTTCACCATTTAATTCTCTACTTGCTAAAAGCTAAAACAAAATATATAATATGCCTAAAGTAGGTGATAGATATGAAAAAGAAAAGATATTTTGTTGTTCCGGCCGCTCTAGTGTTGCTAGGTGGTCTGTACATAATCAGCAAACAATCCGATGGACTTTTAACCTCCGAACGCATAGAGATTGCAATGCGTTCCAAGAACTTTGTGCATAATCTAAATCGCGGTGACTTTGATGCATGCTATAACAGCCTATCTCCTGACATGCAGGATAAGACCGGCATAGAAAGACTACACGCTTTGCTCGATCCTATACTTGGATTCCTTGGCAAATTCGAGGAGTTTAGAGGTGGAAACATATCGAGAGAAAGACATAAAGATACCAGCACATATGTGTGTAATTTGAAGTGCGACTACGAGAATGGCCGCGCAATATTTACAATCATCCTAGATGAGAAAATGAATATTGTTAATCTTTATATAAAGTAATCGCGGAAGAAACACTAGCTCGTTAATATGTGTTTCATATGTTTAGGGAGAAATGTAAGAAGAAAATTTAAAGCAGCTCGTCAAATCATCCGGCTATTGGAGATTTATTCAGAGCTGCTTTTTATTTATAGTAAATGTATCAGACGCAATCGAAACTATTGAGCCTATCAAAATTAGTATAATACCTACCATCATATTTAATGGAATTATCTCATCGATAAGCAGCACTGCAAGTATCGGTGCAAGAATAGGTTTGAAGAAAAAAACAAGAGAAACAGTCTGAGCTTCGCAATGCTCCATTGCAAGGAAATAACATAGGTATCCGCAGCCGGTAACTATAATTGATACATAGAGAAGACCGGGGATAGTATCCATGCCTAAGCCTTTTATAAACGGCACTTCTGCAAAGCTGTCAAGCCCAATTCCCCTCATAAAATCAGCAATTCCATCTATGTGAGACAAGCACATATAAATAAACATCTGAACAGCTGCAGCGAGAGAACAAATACAAGTAGTAACTATACCACCATATTTTTGGCTCTGCTCTTTTCCAAGCACTCCGTATATAGCAAATGCCAGCGCAGAGCACAAACTCAAAACCGCTCCCATAACACTTATATGAGCATCCCAAGGTTGAATAATTGCAAGCACCCCTGCTATTTGAAATCCTAGAGCAAATATAGTCTTTCTCTCTATAGCTTCACCCAAGATTGGCACAGCTAAAATCGTCACAAAGATAGTGTTCGTGCTGAACAGCACAGATACAACCGATGCATTTGTGTAGACAACCGCCATTTGAAAGATATTCATGCCTAGAAATATACCTATGAAAGCAATCAATACAAGTTTAGCCAGATTCTTCCCGCTAACTCTTTGATTGTCCTTTCTGAGTTTCATTAAAGCAAAGGGCGACAATGCTATGCCGCCGAACAAAAACCTTATCATCGTAAGTTGCATAGGGTTGAAATCCTTTGATGTATATTTCAATCCTATCTCCATTGTGCTAAATAGCACTGTTGCAAGTGCAATATAAATATATCCTTTTACCTTGCTAGATTCTCCATCGCTCATTTTCTACACCTAGTTATTTATATATCAAGCTCAAGACTTACCGGGCAGTGATCGCTTCCCATAACATCTGCGTGGATTTTTGCCTCTTTAATCTTGTCCTTCAATCCTTCATCAACGACAAAGTAGTCTATACGCCACCCTGTATTGTTTTTTCTGGCATTTCCTCTGTATGACCACCAGCTGTAAGCCCCTTCTTGCTCTGGATAAAGGTGTCTGAATGTATCAGTAAATCCAGCTCCAAGAAGCTCGGTCATCTTTGCTCTTTCCTCATCAGAGAAGCCCGGATTTCCACGGTTTGTCTTTGGGTTCTTAAGATCGATTTCCTCGTGGGCAACGTTTAGGTCTCCGCACATTACAACATGCTTTTTCTTTGCAAGCTCGCTTACCATTGCTCTAAGATCGTCCTCCCACTGCATTCTGTACTCTAGCCTCTTCAGCTCAGGCTGTGCATTAGGGACATACACATTAAGCAGGTAGAACTTATCATATTCAAGAAGCACCGCTCTACCCTCATCGTCGTGTCCCTCAAAATTATATGTCACGCTTAGCGGCTCATGCTTTGTAAAAATCGCAGTTCCTGAATATCCCTTCTTCTCTGCATAAGAAAAATATTGATGGTATCCGGGCAAATCAACATCTGCCTGACCCTCTTGCATCTTGGTCTCCTGAATACAAAAGAAGTCCGCGTCAAATTCCTTAACTATATCTTCAAATCCCTTTTTGAGAACTGCTCTTAGTCCGTTAACATTCCATGAAACAAATTTCATCTATTTTCTCCTTTTGATCAATTATTTCTTAAATACTCCATATCTTAGGCGCGTATTGTAAATGCACCATTTAATACATAGCCCTTATAGCATATATTATATCAAAGATAGCTTTCTACCTGCTCTACAAGATTCAAAATCAGCTCCGAAAAACTCTCCGCAATTTCCTCAAGGTCAGCATAGTCGTTGTTATATCCACGCACTTTGCCGCTTTCCAAGTCTATGAACACGATGCTTCCATCACCTAATCCTCCGACAGGAAACGCCGGGGCGTGTTCACACTCGCTCATATATTCCTCGTAAGCCTCTTCAAAGATTGTATAGATCTCCTCAAGCTCTTTCAAGTCGAAAATCCAAGGCTCTGCCAAATAGCAACCACCTAAGTTAAGCAGCAGCCAGCGGTACTCTAATGGTATGGAAGCATAATTTGCTTCAAACTTTTTTATATCAGCCTCCGGCTCTGGTAGGATACCTTCTGTAAAGGCACTAGATTCATAAGCTAGACGAATTCTATCACGGTATTTTTCCAAGTGAACGTCACACATTTTGCTCTCCTAGTAACTTCTTAAAAAAAGGGATTCCAGCACATTATTTACCGACTAGGCATCCCATGGTTTCAATCCTATATATAGTTTTAAACTTTTGTTTCAACAGAAAAACTGTGGCCTCCGCGGCAGCCCACTACAATTCAAACTTCGCTTCGCTCGTTTTCTTGGGCGTGCCTTACGTGGGTAGTACATTTACATTCACGAGTTACAGAGTAGCTCGTGCCTTTTGTGACGGCTTCCGCGGTTCGCTGTCTCCAATCGCCACGTCGCCTTGCTCCTAGCTCTTGGACAGCTGTCGCGTGGGCAGTACCATCTTTTAGTTTGTGTCAGTACCTGACTTAACTAAAAGGGTAACTGCCTCGACGGTATTACCTTTTTCACACAAAAGATTTTTAACTTTCTTTCCATCTTTATATATAGGAAAATTAAATTCTATCGATTTTAATATCTCATTTGAATCGTTTTTAGGATATATTTGAATTTCTCAAGATACGGAGTTCCTCACTTACTGTATTTTTCTTTTTCTCCTAACAAGAATAGTTCCGAGTACTGCACTGGATGTAAACATTAAGAATATGAATAACATTAAATTGGTATTATCACCTGTCTTCACCCCTGAGATTTCTTTTGGTGTATGAGTATTGGTTATTATGATATCACCATGATTCTTATCATCTACTGTTGTTGTATATCCGGAAATGCTTCCTACTTCTTTCACAGTATACGTAATATCTTTTCCTGATTTCTTCTGAGGCAGTTTGTTCCATATTGTTGTCCAATTGTTTTTTTCATTAAGTTCAACTTCATCTCCTACCTTGTTTCCATCACCAAAAAGCTGTACCTTTATGCTGCCAGGTCTGATTCCATCCTTATCATTACTGTCATTCCAGTATTTTGTAACTGTAACACTGGTTTCACCCGGAGTATAACTATTAGTAATATCATGTCCTTTGATGCCAGTACTGTATCCTTCCACAGTATTTTCAGTCACTGTATATACGATTTCTTTGCCATCTTTGTATTTTGGAAGATCTTTGAATTCGTATTTCCAGGCATCGTCCTTGGTTACCTTTTTTTCCGCAACTTTTTTCCCATCCGCAAGGAGATTTACGGTGATACTTTCAGGACGCTTTCCATCCTGATCATTTGCATCATCCCACGTTTTTTCGCCTGCTACTTCTGTTTTTTCAGGAGTATGAGAATTTGTCTTAGTCTCTTGCAAGTATGTATTCACTATATTTACCATCAAACTACCTACATAAAAATTTATCTTCCTAATAAACCGACCAGCAACGCCTGAATCACTGCCACAAATGGTATAATTAAAAATGGAGTAACTACAAAATGTTCCCTGATTGCTAAATGCTTCAGCCAGTTACTGAATTCATAATCCGGATGCCCCTCTGTCCCCTGAATGACGATTTTATCCTTATATTTCCCTTGGAACAACAGACAATCCAACAAAAAGAAATCTCCTAAGTTTAATATGCTCCACTGAATATACCCCATCCAAAAAAGATTCCAAAAGCCCGAAATGCCTGTATGTATAAGACTTGCTATTGAATATATGAAACAACTCCCGCAAATTATAATTGTTAGAATGAAATTTATATTTTTCTCTTTTTTTGTCATCTGTTCCGGCGCAGCTTTCTGAATTGCTTTTGGATAAGAATCAAAAAAGTATCTCGGGTTAATAAGCGCCAAAGCTGCCACTGCACCGTTAAAGATTGCGGCTATTGCAATCCCGTCCAGAATCGCTCGTATATAATCCATAAAACTATCTCCTTAGCAAATTCTATTCTTTGTCGCCGTATACTATGCTTAAAACTTTGCTGTGACAGAAAATCAAAGAGTTTTATTCGCACATAACCTTATAACCATAATGGAATAATTACCGTTAAAACGAATGCCAGAATAAGACTTATTCCGCAAAATACAACAAGCTTCATTACCTGGCTTTTGGCATTAAATCCAAAGTTATTATACCCCTTTGCCCCTGCCGTTTCGGGATAAATCTTTAAAGGAATTTTAAATTTAGTAAGCATAAGATAGTCAAAGAATATGATATCAAAAAGCTTATAACCTTCAGTAATAATAAAAAATCGGATGAATGCTTCCATAAAAGAGAGCTTGAATTTTACCGTATCGACGATTGCCCAAATGAGCACCACCACTACTCCGAGAAAGCCGGCTATCATAATAGATACTCCAAGTATATTCACCCAAGGAGTCCTATCCGGCATTTTTTTCATCATTTCCTTGATATCATCCGGTGCGCCAAAATGTTGAGCGCCAAACTTTGGAATCACAATAATAAAGTCCGTTATCATAAGTGTCGCTAATAGGCAGACCAGTCCTAACATTATAAGTGTCTTAATCATTCAATACATATTCCTTTTTGTGATATTCAAGCATATTTTTCCAACCTTTTTTAGCTTCTCTTACGATAGGAAAAAACGGGTAGCAGTGATATAAATTTTCTCCTATTTCCGGAATAACCTTGACTCCGCATTCTTCTAATCTGGTTTTAATGGGTTCATATGCAGCATATAATACTTCATCACTTCCATAGGAAATATAAGCCTCTTCTAATCCGTGATACTCTCCTTTTTCAAGATATAACATATATTCCGGAACCTTTTTCCCACGAGTCAAGATTTTATCCATTTTCTCCATACGAGATAAGCTCAATAGAACATCTTTTTGCTCAAGCTCCCGTCCTTTTCTTATCAACTCTTCATCTATAAAACACTGTCCGGGTGATGACGCATATATTCGCTTAGGAACTTCAATATCCTCATGCATTACATTGATATGAGATACAAGTCCTAACGCAAGCGTCGCACCTGAAGAGCTTCCCGTAACAAGAACATCTGAAGCACTATATGTGTCAAGCACTGACTTATATAAAGCGTAAATCCAATCAAAGACTTCATCAATGGTATGATCTATACAAAGCGGATAATATGGAACAACCATATCACGACCACTTTCAATAGCTATTTTAAAGGCTTTCTTAATAGAATTTGGACGAGGGTATGCAAGCATACCACCACCTATTAAAAATAGGCACACTTTCTTTGTAGGTTTCTTGTGAGTTATATATACAACCTTTTCTCCATAAAACTTTTTAATTTCATAGTTTATTTCACTATGAGAAAGCACAGGGGTCTTTGTTTTATCCATACTCTTTCGAGCTTTTGCAATCATCTCCTGCTCACTTGCATTAAAATATTTTTTAAATCCTATAAGTCTCAAAATCACCTTAAAAAGGCGATATCTTAATGATAATCCGGACATTATTTCACCTGTCCCTTTCTTTGCTTGTTCGTTGACAAGTTTGATAAACACAGACGCAAGATGATCGTCTTTTTACCCCGATCGGCATTTTTCATTAACAATCGACTGATGAAGTTCGCACTCCTGCCAAGTATCTCGCGGATTTCCGAAAAAAAGAGTCTTTCCTCTAAAAGATCCGCATGAGCCTTATTGGCAAATTCAACGCTGTCATCTACTGCAAAGGTCATGATAGCATCTGCGTTTCCGGTGCGCTTGATGAACCAGTTTGTAAATTTCAGTCCTTTTGTGTTGGTCGCATCAAAAACAAGCTCCTGACCCGGAAAGGATAACGATAAGTTTTCAATAAATCTCAGAATTTCTTTTTCCTTAAAATACTGAAACACACCGGATGCAAGTAGAATCGTCGGCAAATCTTTGTCCTCAATTTTTTCGACCCAGTCAAGCGTGAACATATCTCCACTCACGAGTTTTTCATCCTGATTCTCACCATAGACACTTCTACGAGTCTTTATGACTTCAGGGAGATCAATTTCATAGAATTTTGCTTTACCCAAGCCAAGCGCTTCTCTCAATCGGAAGTAGGTACTTTCCAATCCCGTTCCGAGATAAATCACATTGCATGGAGCATTCCTTGTAATGAAGTCACTCGCCATAGCATCCATATGGTAATAACGTGCTACGGAAGCAAGATTTGAATACTCAAAGGAACCTTTAGTCGCATCCTTCGGTAAATATTTTTCCAATTCCAGCGCTTTTTTATCACAGAAAAGATCTGGAAACTTTTTAGATATGTTTATTCTCGCCACAAGAGGAACAAATACTGTATTTGCAACCCCTTCAAATTTATCCATCAAATCAACTCCTTTAATTATTCTTTCTCTTTTTGTGACTCAGGTAATTTTTTCGATAATATCCTAAGACAGAAATCGCAGCCGTCATTTCTTCCAGTTTATCCCCCATCATAAGAAGCAGATGCTACGTATCATCGCTCCTAAACATTTCTTCAAAGTCCCTCTCATATAACTTTTCTTGTTACGCATTGCTTTTTCTCCCCGTTATGTCGATGTTGATTACTCTTTTCATTTCGAAGACCATAAGTTCCGGCTTTAATGCTGCAAGTCCTGCATGACCGATATCTTTAAATATCTTAAATGTCGTCTTTGAGAAATGTTTTTTCACATACTCGATATCCCATTTTCTGTCTTTAAGTTCTAACTCCGAATACCAGTACTCTATATTTTCACAGTCTGTCCGGATCTTTTCCGGCATTTTATAATTATTGCAGGAATCGAATGTGCGCCATATGGTTCTTGCACTCATAAATTTAAGGACTTTAGATATATACTTCAAATCCTCCTTTGAGTATTCATCCGTAGAAAAGGCTTTCTCAAGCAGTTTCACGCCTCCAAGTTTTCCAAAATAGATCATCAGAAAATCCCGAATTGCAATTAGTCTTGTTACAAGCCAAGGAAACTGATACGGGGTGATCCCCCCATCCATAATCGCACTGCCGACTTTAATCCGATTATCCGCAAGAAAACGAGCAACGATTGCGCCTCCCATTGAGCAGCCATAGATACAGGAAACAGTCTTATGATCATGCTCAAGCAGCCAGTCTGCCAGCTCTGCCGCAATGTCCTCAACGCTTGTAAAATCTCCGGATCGCTCTTCATCATAACCCGGAAGCGCAGGGATGATCAGATGAAACTCTTCCTGCATAATAGGCACAATATTATCGAAATAATCCCACATAACCGCCGATGGATGGAGCAAGACGATGTTCCTCTTGTTTTTTTGTCCAAATTCGTGAACCGTCATGCCCTCTTCTTCCTTTTCTTTTTTGTTTCTTCAGGTATCCATGGCCAGCAACGGTTAACTTTCTTGCAATATTCCAAATATTCATCGCCGTACATGTCTTTCAGCCATTTTTCCTCTGTGTTTTTCATAAGCACTGTCAACAGCCCCCAGTAGATAAAAGGAAACACAAAGAACCATGCATTGCCGGCAATAAGAAGAACCCCTGTACAAAGAATCATAAAAGCAGAATAGATCGGATTTCTGACCCAGGCATAAACTCCCGATGTCACCAAGTGATTCTTTTTAATATTCTCATCCAGCTTAGATACTATGACAGCCTGAATCCATAAAAAAACAGCTAAAATAATGAAAACCACGCCAACAATTGTAAACGGTATTCGTAGCGTTATAAGCCTTCCTGACGTAAATACATGATTATTCTTTAAAATGACAGCAATCATCGTTGGCAATAAAATGGAAACAACATAAGCCGGTCCAATGCCGAAAATGGGTAAATATTCATATTTTTTCATCGCCTGATTCCTCTTTAAAATAATCAACTATATCACCGAAATTACAATCAAGCACCATACATATTCTCTCAAGAATATTTAAATGAACAGGTTCATCCCTGCGCATTTTTGTCATAGTATTCGGAGCAATTTCAGCCGCCTTTCTAAGATCCGCTCTGCTCATCTTTTTGTCGATAAGAATTTTCCATAATTTATTATACGAAATAGCCATATTCTCCTCCAATCAAGCAGTTAGCCTTATCTAACATAATAGCACCTTGCGTCTTAATCCTCAAGAAAAAATCGCATGTTTTGAGATACTTTCATTATTCCTCTTGTGTTTAAGATGCTTTGATCCATCCAGTTAGCAATGAGCAATTATCTGAAAAAATTGTTTCAGTCTTTAACTTTACAATAATAGTTCTTTACATTATCAATAAAATACAGGAGCTCAAATTTCCCTTCATATAAAGTAAAGACAAATTGATCCCCTTGGATACCGAAGGTTTAGATTTCTTCAATAAAGTTCTTCAACTTTTCAAGAATTTTGTTTCTTTTCTTGATTAAAGCCGAATGCGTAATGCTCTTTAGTTTTGCTACTGATCGAAGCGTTTCATCGTTGAAATATAAACGCTCTATGATGTCCTTTTCCTCATTGTTTAGCTTTGATATAGCATTTTTAAGTGCTTCAATCATCATTTGTGCTTCAACTTTTGCAATGTTCGGGGTCTAATAATTCGCATAAATAAAGAGACACATTAACCATCAAAGTAATGTGTCTCTTTCCTGTTTTGTGCTAATCTTTTGTTGCGACGAATCAGCTCAGAACAAGAGCTATTGTATGAAAGATACTATCATAAAGTTATTCAATTTAGAACCATCTGAACTTCAAGATATCGAAATCGTTAGCGTTGCATTCTCAGTACACGCCATCATCACCTTAAAGGTTAGGAGTCAGACCTGCCCCGTATGCGGCTACTCTACCAAACATATCCATGTCTATTGCAAGCGAACTCTGTCCCACGCTGTAATCAATGATGTATACACAAATATTATCTTCAACCAGCGTAGGTACAGATGTACTAACTGTGACATATTCTTAACTGTCAACACAAAAAAGCACAAGGTCGGCTATTTAAGTACCGGTTAAACCGTTTACTTTTTTCTTGTATCAAGAAGGGGGAAATCTATTACAATAATATTGATATCTTTCTCCTTCGTTGTAATCTTCCACTGCAGTATAATTTCATCATAATTTCTTCCAATCCTATATGCATATCAAAATAAGATTAACGGTAAATCAGAAAGGCGGACAAAACTCATCCGCCTTTCTATCATGTAAATATAAAAATTTATGCGCTTAATACTTTGGAATGCCGTAACCATATATATCACTTGAGCCAATGGAATATCTGTTTTCCCTGCATTTATCACTGCTATTTCCTTCAATTGTATATACCGTTTTACCATCGCACCTTTCTACGATGCCTACATGATCCGCCTTTCCGTCACCTTCCCAATCAAAGAAAATTATATCGCCGGAGGCAGGCTTATAGCTCCGCTTCTGCCACTGACCTTTTCCTCTAAACCAGTTGATACCATCGCTTACAAGAGAAAACTTAGGCAGTATTCCGCTCTTAATATAGCCTCCCTGATCTGCACACCATGATACAAAGCAGGCACACCAATGCACATGACTTTTAAAGCCATACCACTTCCAAAACTTTTCTCCGCCCACATTTCCAACCTGTTTCTTTGCAATTGCGACAATAACCGTGTTTCCAATGCCATAGTTGTAATTACCGTAAGGATAATACCTGAGTACATGACTTACATACTGCTTATCCCCATAGCTTTTCCATCCATGTTTTTTCGCCTGTTCATCTGAAAAGGCGGAAGCGTTGGCTACGGTATATCCTCCGTCTTTTTTAATCGCCCATGAGATATACCCGTTTCCATAGTTATATCCCTGAAGTGCAAGTCTTATCCTATCCATATCAAGAGGATTCTTGCACTTTGCTTCTTTAAGACAGGCTGCAAGGTTCTGTACTCCGCAGGAAATGGAATAGTCCGGATCTGTTATACCGTTTGGTTTTCTTGGATATTTCTTGTTATATCCGCATTCCGATGCCTGCATAGGATCCTTTCCCTTGCCTCCCGACTCCTGCATCATCACCGCTTTTATAAGATCAGTGTATTCCGAAATTCCACATTCCTTTGCATACTTAGAGATAACATGGGTATAGCTTTCCACTTCAGGGCTTACCGGCGTATAGTTTGCAGAGCTGCTGTCTCCGAAAAAGTAAAAAGCCGCCCCAAAGAGGCAGCAAATTACAATGATCACTACTGCTATCCAGCCAAGAGCAATTACCGCTGAAACAAGAGCTTTTACTGCAGAAACTGCTCCCCTTACCGCCTTCGCTATGCCCTTAGCGGTTTTCTTTTCGGTCTTAACAACGCCGCATCCTTTTTTTCTTGCATTTTTAGCAGACTTTATCGCATGTTTCCTTGCTCTTTCCTTTGCAAGCTTTGTATAGCTTTTGAGCCTTTAGAGATATTGTCTGATGCATAAGCATGAGGTGAATCGCTGTCATTTCTTTCATGAGATTTAGAAAGCTCTTTTGTTTTTGCCTGCACATTCTTTATCTTCTCTGCCCCTACCGCCTCTCTATCCAGCGTTTTAATCGTTCCTTTTTTTACCTCCCGTAACTTAATATCTGCCATATTCCTATCCCTTTACTGGAGGTTTTCTCCGGGTTTTGTTGACATGAGCTTATACAGCTTTGTGTTTTTAGGGAAGATATTTGCAAAAGGAACAAGACTTGAACCTACTTTAATCAGTCCGTGTCCTGCATCCACATTGGTGATATATGAAAGCTGAAGATCCGATATATTAAGAAGTTTTGCAAGTTCCGCTCTATCTGTTGCCGCTTGATTGAGCATCAGGATAAATTCAGAGTTTGAGAGCATGGTTCTTGCCGTATGAGACTGAAGCAGATCATCCACATTTTGAGTGATTCCTGTGCAGTAGGCTCCATACTTTCTTACTCTCTTCCACAGTTTAAAAAGAAACTGTGCGGAGTATTCGTGCATAAACAAAAGATAAATCTCATCTATAAATATAAAGGTCTGTTTTCCCTTCATCCTGTTTGTGGTAATTCTGTTGATGATGCTGTCGAGAATTACAAGCATTCCGATTGCTCTAAGCTGCTCTCCAAGTTCTAAAATGTCATAACATACAAGGCGGTTAGCAGTATTCACATTGGTCTGTTTTGAAAAGGTATTAAGAGAGCCTCTTGTAAAAAGCTCAAGTTCAAGAGCAAGGGAATGAGCCTCCGGTTCTGTCTGCCTTAACAGCTCATCTCTAAAATCAGAAAGTGTAGGCGGTGTTCCCATATAGTTTCCCTGCTTATAGTAGCGATACACATTTTCTGTACATCTATCTATGATGGATTGCTGTCCCTTGGCAAAATGGTGTCCTGATATAATCTGCTCACAAAGAGACTGAATGAACTGCGATTTTTCTATAATAGGGTCAACCTCGCCATAATCCTTACTCATATCCATAGCATTTATGTGATTTGGAGAAGTGGCTGAAATTTCTATGACTTCTCCTCCCATCGCTCGAACAAGAGGCGCATATTCTCTTTCCGGATCTAATACAATAATATCTGCATCGGAAGAAAGCATAAGATTTGTGATCTCATTTTTTCCTGCAAAGGACTTGCCGGAACCGGATACTCCGAGGATAAAAGAATTGCCGTTTAATAGCTTTCTTCTGTCAGCAATTATCATGTTTTTGGATATGACATTTTGTCCATAATAGATGCCTCCCTCATCGGATATTTCCTGCACTCTGAATGGAATAAATACGTCAAGGCTTTCTGTTGTAAGTGTGCGAAATACATCTATCTTCCTTATTCCGAAAGGAATGGCTGTCTGAAGCCCATCAAGCTGTTGGTACTTAAGAACAGAAAACTGACAAAGATGTTTTCTTGCGGTAGTTAATATCTCCTCCGTATCATTATCAAGCTGTTTCTTTGTATCTGCCGTATGCACCATAGTAATTACAGCAAACATCATTCTCTGGTCTCTTGTGGTAATATCATCAAGGAATTCCTTTAATTCCTTTCTCTGCTGCTCCATATCATAAGGAACTACAGCGGAAAAATTATTGTTCTCATTCTGTTTTCTCTGCCAATTTGTTATGTTTGTTTCTACTCCAAGAAGCCTGTTTTCCGCTTCTCTTACAGCTTCATCTGTTGGAACCGGAACGATATCAATACTCATCATCATATTACGGTTAAGTTCCGTAAGTTTTGCCACCATGTCATCTCGGATATATGAAGCATATTCTCTAAAGAGAAGAACTCTTCCCCATCTTTCACCAATCTTAAAGCAGTCTTTTTCATGCTCGAATACATCCGGGCAGATATAATCTTTGAAGCTGTGCCCTTTTTTCATCTCTTCCCCGGTTCTGAAAAAGTCATAAATAATCCTAAGTCTTTCATTTACATCAAGTTCTGTGCATTTTGAACCAAGACGATTAAAATGGCTTATAAGGTCTGAGCCAACCCTTGCAAAATATATCCTGGCATCTTCAATATTTTTCTTGGTTACGGATATAGTTACATACTTATCCTGCACGATTGAATTTGAGTGAGTAGCCTTTGCAAAGAGCATACGGTTATATTCATCACGGTATACATCCATCGCATCCTTTCGGAGCGGGATCAGGATTTTTTTCCTAAAATCCAGACTATTTACAATAACTTGCTGCAAGGTGCATAATTCCGATTGCTTCGTCCCTGGTATACCCATTAAACCAAGTATTCTTTACAAGGCTGTATCCGGGATAGCCCGGGGTATAATATACGATATTTCTTATGGCATTCCACTTTCCTGTACTTTCACCATCATCGAGTGCCTTTGAAATGGTATATGTCCCGTTCAGCGGGCTTACTTCTGTCGGTTGCATACAAAGTACCGGTCTGTTTCCTCCAATGCCATCGTCAAATGATGTCTTTTTTAGAAGTGTATAACCCCCTGCACCTTCTCCATAAACAATCTTATGGTCATCTGATATTGTAATTTTTTTGCTACCGTCTGCCGCTTGAACTGTTTGTGCCCCTGCCGGGATTATGAGTCCAAGCAGCATGATGGTGATTACGCCAAGGGATATTGCCCTACGTTTCATACTTTCTGTCATAAAATTCTCCTTTCAAATATTTATTCATCAAAAAACGACCTTACAAAAGGTCTTGCATCCGTATTCTCGTAAAATTTTCTCCTCCTTCTCTAAAGATTTTGCAGATTACGGATATCTCTGCTATGTAAATTTGAAACAAAAAAGGAAGAAGGCTTTATATTTATACGATGTGCCTTCTTCCTCTATATTTTTTATCTTTCATATGATTTTTCTTTTCTTTGTCTTTCCTTAAATTTTGCATAATGCTCCATTGCCCGGATAATATATTCCTCCCGTTTTGAATACGGAAGATCTTTCGGAAACAGACTTTGCACTCTTTTATCCCGTAGCACCAGTTTTTCTTTCTGATTCGGCTTTTCCTCCTGCATGATAGATTCGATAACTTCAGGTGTCAGCTTCTTTTCCTCAAACATTCTTTTCATTTTAAGGGTTTGTGCATGAGAGGGGCTGCACTGTTCAAGCTGCATATTTTCAAGTAAACACTCCTGCAATTCTTTTGGAAAGTACGATATTTCTACAGCAGGTCTTAATGCTATTTTTCCCTCATCTACAAGAGAAAGCATTTCCGGAATCAGTTCTGTAAGACGGATATATCTGTGAATTTGTCTTGTGCTTTCAGTTACTTCCGAAGCAAGTTCTTCAACACTTGTTAACTTCTTGCCCAATGGGCGAGAAGTTAAATCCGTTCTCTGCCCCTGCCTATTCATAGCTTCAAGCCTCATCTTATATGAAAAGGCTTTCTCACTTGGAAGGATTGTCGTTCTTTGAAGATTAGAATCCACCATAAAGATAACGGCTTCATCTATGCTCATTTCCACAATTTCCGCTCTGAGTGTCTTTATTCCCGCAAGCTCGCAGGCTCTTTTTCTTCTGTGTCCCGACAGGATTTCATACCTTCCGTCCTCTTTTCTGCGTAGAGTTGCAGGCGTAATAACCCCATATTCTCTTATGCTCTCTGCAAGATTCATCATATCCTCATCGTCTTTTACCTTATATGGATGATTCGGAAAATCGTCAATTTCTTCAAGAGGAATATCATATATCTTCTTCAGTTTTATTTCATCTCTTTCCTTTTGCGTGGTAAAAAGATCATCTACAGAGGGAAGATTTAGATTTATTTCTTCTTTTTTCGCCATCTTCTATAACCTCCTTTGTTAGCTTCTGATATGCTTTTGCTACGGGACCGTTTTTATCATAAGAATATATGCTTACGCCTTTTGTTGCCATTTCAGCAGCCTTTACCGCAATAGGTATCTTTGCATCGTATATTTTTATGACATTTCCATAGTTTCTTTTAAGAGTTTCTGATACGGTCTTTGCAAGATTGGTTCTTCCATCCACCAGTGTCATAACGATTCCGTCTATTTTAAGATGAGGATTATTTTCTTCACTCTGTTTATGGTTTGCACAAGCTGTGTCATTCCTTTTACCGGAAGATACTGTGCCTGAACAGGGATAATAACGCTGTCTGCTGCAGAAAGTGCATTTATGGTTATCATTCCAAGCGACGGCATGCAGTCAATTAAAACATAGTCATAATCCTTCTTTATATCTTTGAGATACTCTTTTAATGCGGTTTCTCTGCTCATAGTGTTCACAAGCATCATTTCAAGTCCGGAAAGTTCAAGATTTGAGGGGATAAGGTCTATTCCCTCCTCATGTTTCAAAATTCCCTCTCTTTTATCCACCGGTTCTTCTCTTATCATTTTTACCATTTGTGATGATAGCGTTTCTTTTAAATTATCGTTATCGTGCCATCCAAAGCATGTTGTTAAATCTCCTTGCGGATCTGCGTCAATAAGAAGAACCTTTTTCCCCTCTTTTGCAAGTCCAACGCCAAGATTAACCGTTGTTGTAGTCTTCCCCACGCCACCTTTTTGATTACATATAGCGATTACTTTTGTTTCTACCATTAGAAATTCACCTCCCGTTTTTCATGTTTTGTAATTTACTTCAAAGAAAAGAGCAGTAAATCTTTTTGATTTACTGCCTATCCAAACTACCATATTTTATATTTTTTATTTAATTGTTCAGGTTAGACAGCTTGAATTTGTCTATCTATTTATAAAAATGTATATCTTAATCCTTACTTTCCAAATATTTTCTTTTTTGTTCCCAGAATCTTTTTGCTAATCGCATGTAATTTATAATGTTACATGCTGAATCTAAAGGCTTTTTTCCTGATTCAATCAAATCATCTACTAATTTTCTATATACATGATAAATCGTTTTTGCATAGTCATATACATCCTCAAACAAATCTAAGAAGGCTTCAATTTCTGAAGAATTTTCCACCGTGCCATGGTTTTGAAGTAAATTAATATTATTTTCATATTTCATTTTTAAAACCAAAAGCCATACATCCAATCTATCAAGTCCTATACCTTTTTTTGCGCCTTGCATATTTCCCGTTTGAAGCATTAGCGAAATATTTTCAGGAGAATGATGCTTTTTACAGCACTCATCAAGCATTTTTATAAACTCTTCTCCTACTGAATCTTTTTCTAGTATTTTTTTATAGTGCTGATATCTACTTCTAGCTAATTCCCATATTTTATTATTAGAGAAATTAAAATCTATTTCTCCACTAAACTTCATTTTTTTGAACTTTTATTACCATGTTTAAACTTGCTTTCTATATACGGTCTTTTATCTCTGTCTATACTTTCAAAGTTTAAATTTTCTCCATACATTTTTCTATAAACTTTCCCTGCATCATCTTTTACATCATATCCTATGT
>ERZ773099.1006-NODE-1006-length-21715-cov-7.637396_pt1 | contig 21715 bp, 20 predicted proteins | sample MGYA00511120_ERZ773099 | MGnify/ENA primary metagenome ERZ773099 (study PRJEB29015, sample SAMEA2738012) | human oral metagenome | biome: human oral; feature: human-associated habitat; material: dental | place: China | collected 2104 ...
ATCAACAACATCGCGCAGCAGACGAACCTCCTCGGCCTCAACGCCGCCATTGAAGCGGCGCGCGCCGGCGAGCAGGGCAGAGGCTTTGCCGTCGTTGCAGAGGAAGTCCGCAAGCTTGCAGAACAGTCGCGCGAGGCGACGGAGAAGATCCAGGCGACGCTTGCGGAGATGAATAAGGCCGTCGAGGAAATTTCCAAGACGATTGAAACGACGGGCGCGATCAGCCAGGAGCAGGCAGCATCGACGGAGGAAATCACGGCGAACCTCTCGCGTGTCACGAACGCGGCGGAGGAGCTCAATACCTTCGTTGTGCGCATCGATTGAGAGATTCTTTGAAGCAGGGCTTTCGTATGAGGTTTTTTGCCTCGTGCGGAAGCCCTGGTTTTTCCTGGGAGAATTACGGGACGTTTTCTTTTGCTCACTGGTACAATAGTTCGGTTAATTGAAATTATTGTGAATTTTTACTGGATTTTTTCCTGCTTTTCCTCTATAATATAGCTTAGGATAGCTTCACCATTTTGAAGTATACGAATCGGGAATTCCTCTGTAGTGGTTTGTAAGGAGAGGCATTGGCGGTTTAGGCTTGTCTACTTGAGGGGGTTGTGTTATGGGGACGACATGTGGGACTCCGCTGGCAGGTTACGAGAAGCAGTGTGTGGAACTGCTGCTGGAAAAGTTGGGTGCTGTCACTTTCGATTATGATATCGAGAAGGATGTCCTTCTCCTTGCCAAGGCTCGCGAGGGGATGCAGGAAAGGCGGCTGGAGGATTTTTGCAGGACGCTTTGTACGGAGAAGCGCGGCATGATCCATCCGGATTCCGTCGAACGTCTTGTGGCGCTTCTGCGCGGGCAGGCGACGGATGCGAGGGAGATCCTTCTGGACATGGCCGAGGAGCCCAAGGGGCGCTATGCGTGGTATGAGATTGCCGTGAAGCCGCAGCGCGATGAGACGGGGCGTACTGTGCATACGCTGGGAATCCTTTGGGATATCGAGTCGAGTATGGGCAAGATGGAGCAGAGCTTCGCTCGCTTCCGCTCCGAGCGCGACCCGATCACGGGCATCATGAACGGCGCAGGCTTGGAAAAGGCCGTGCAGACATATCTGTCGGGCCATGGCCGTGATGAGAGCAATGTGCTCATGGTGCTTTCTTTCGACAATATGAAGCAGCTTGCCGAGCAGCGCGGCAAACATTGGGCGGATCAGCTTCTGGTGCGGATCTGCAAGGCGATCGGCAGTTTCTTCCGTGCCGGCGATGTGCTTGCCCATCTGGGCGGCGGACAGTTTGCTGTATTCGTCAAGGATATGGAGCGCACCGATGTCATCGACATGAAGGCGCGCGCCATTCAGACACTGTTTGAGACGGAAAATGCACAGTTTGGCGACTATGGCCTTTGCTGCCGCATTGCGAGTTCTTATTATCCGGAGGACGGGCGGGGCTTCGAGGCGCTTCTCGGGACGGCGAAGCAGCGCAGCGCCATGGAGCGCGAGGCTGAAAAGCCGGTAAAGACGATGGTCTGAGCGTGAATCAGTAAGGAAAGGTTTTGGGCGGGATCCCGGGCGCCGGCGCCGGGGTCCCGTTTGTTGTAAAGAAGCAGCAGGGCGGAACGAATAAGCAGGCTGGTGGGCAGGCTTGTGCATTCGCTTACCGCTGACTTTCTGAAAAGCTATGGCAATCCTGTCCCCGGTAGTGTATAATGGGGTCGAGTATGGGATGTTTCTTTTGAAAGGCAGGGCGTATGGAACAATTCACGCAGATGTTTTTGGAGTTTATCGACGCTTGGGGCTATGTGGCGGTCGCGGTGCTGATGGCGCTGGAGAACGCCTGCATACCGATTCCCAGCGAGCTGATTCTTGGCTTTTCCGGCTATCTGATTTTTGCGGAGCGAATGGGCTTCGTCGGGGCGATGGTTGCCGGCATGGTCGGCGGCATGGCGGGCTCGATTTTCGCCTATCTCGTGGGACGCTATGGCGGCCGCTCCTTTGTCGACAAGTATGGCAAGTATTTCTTCGTGAAGAAGTCGCATGTCGATATCGCGCAGCGCTGGTTTGACAAATACGGCGTCAAAGCGGTGTTCTTCAGCCGCATGCTGCCGGTTGTCCGTACGTTTATCTCGCTTCCGGCAGGGTTTGCGCATGTGGATATGAAGAAATTTCTTCTCTACACGTTCCTGGGCTCTTTGCCTTGGACGGCGTTGATCCTCGCAATCGGCATGGCGCTCGGCGAGAGCTGGCAGATCATGCTGAAGGTAGGGCATGAGGCGAGCATTGCCTTTGTCGTCATTTGTGCCATCGTTATCGGTATATGCTATTTGCGCTATCGCCGCAGCCGGCAGCAGAAAGCAAATATGGACGTGGAATAATCCACGTCCATTTTTTCAGGGCAAACTGCGCGTACAAACGTCCGTTTTGCGATCCGTGTGCGCCGCACTTTTATGAAAGCCGCCCGGCCCTTCGCGCCGTCGATAAATCCTCGACGCAGCACGGCTGCGCCTTCGGTTTGTCTCCCGGATCGAGGCTGCGGATCTGTGCAGCGCCGGACGAGGACGACTTCATGTTATCCGCACTTTCTTAAAGGACGCCGCCGTTTGTGACGTAGAGGAAGAAGAGCGGAAAGAAGACGGCGAGGTAAATGACGGTTGTGACGAGGAAGCTCGCGATGGCAAGATCGACGTTGAGCCGGTAGAGCCTTGCCGTCAGAACGGCGTTGATGGCCGTCGGCGCGGCGGCGATGAGCAGCAGGCTGCCGATGAGCGTCGGGTCGTCGAAGAGCAGATGGCAGAGGACGAGGAAAACCAAAGGGGTCACGATGAAGCGCAGCGGCAGGAGGTTGGCCGTCTTGAGCATATAGCTTCGGGCACGGGAGAATTCGACAAGACAGCCGACAGGGAACAGGGCCGTCCAGGCGCCGATGTGGACGAGGGTCTGAAAGGCGGCGCCGAGTACGGCAGGGCGTTCGAGACCGGAGAGGTTCAGGGCGAGACCGCCGATAAGTCCGAGCACGGGGATCTGGTTCGGCGTGAGGAAGAGCTCGCGCAGGGAGAGGTGCACGCGGCGACTGTCGGCAGACGCCTTGGCACGGAACATCGCGGCGAGCGGGAAGCAGACGAGCACGAGGAGCGCGACCTGGAAGGACGAGACGATCTGCACATAGGCGAAGCCTGTTTCGTCGTAGAGGATGAAGGCCGAGAGGCCGGCAATCGTACCGATGTTCGTGAGCATGGCGCTCATGTAGTAGGCGCCGCGCCCGAGGGGATCTCGAAAGCGCCGCGCGAAGGTCAATGCGGCTATGACGCCCGGTACGAGCATGTAGAGCGCGCTGAAAAGCGGCAGCCAAAGAAGGCTTTTCGACAGCGGCATGACCCAGAAGCTTAAGAAAGCGAGGAGCGTCGCCATGGCGATGATGTTGAACCGGATGATCTTGTTGCAAAGCGCATCGGAGACGATGCGGCGATGATAGGCCAGGTAGCCTGCGATGAGCGGCAGGGCAAGGTCTGTCAGCACATAGAGCAGGCGGAATGTTTTTTCGTCCATAAGGTTCCTCTTTTGGCAAGCATTTTTTGTATCGTAGCATGAAGGGCGCTGCAAGGCAAGCAAAAAGCCCGGAAAGGATGATAGAATGATATACCCGATGAAGCTCACGGCGCCGCTGAAGGACTACATCTGGGGCGGTACGCGCCTCAAGACGGAGTACGGCAAAAAGACGTCGCTTGCGAAGGTAGCGGAGAGCTGGGAGCTCGCCTGCCGCAAGGATGAACAGAGCATCATCGCAAGCGGGCCCGACAGGGGCATGACGCTTGAGGCTTATATCGCCAGAGAGGGCGCGAATATCGTGCTGGGATCGCATGGTTCCCGTTATTCGTATTTCCCGCTTCTCGTCAAACTCATCGATGCGCACGACGATCTTTCGGTGCAGGTTCATCCGAACGATGCCTATGCCTTTGCGCATGAGGGAGAATACGGCAAGACAGAGATGTGGTACATCATAGACGCCGAGCCGGGTGCGGAGCTGATCCATGGTTTCCGGAAGAGCATAACGCGCGAGGAATGCCGCCGCCGCATTGAGGATGGAAGCCTGATGGAAGTTGTGAAGCGGGAGAAGGTCAAGGCGGGCGATGTGGTCGTGATTCCGTCGGGGACGCTTCATGCCGTCGGCAAGGGCGTATTCCTGGCGGAGATCCAGCAAAACTCCGATACGACATACCGCGTCCATGACTATGGCCGTCTTGACTGGGACGGCAGACCGCGGGAGCTCCATATCGACAAGGCCTTGGATGTCCTTTCCTTCGAGCCGCCGGAGCTGGCTGTTGGTCAGGGCGTTGTGCTTGGCATATTTGCCGAGTACAGCCTGACCATCGCTTCGCGCACGGAGTTTTTTTCTGTCTATCATTTCGCTGTGCAGGGCCGCTGCCATCTTCAGGCGACAAAGGTGAGCTTCCAGTCCATCGTTGTGCTCAAGGGGACGATGGAGCTTTCCTGGGCGGGCGGTGAGGAGATTCTTGAGCGGGGCGACTCGTATTTCATCCCGGCTGGTTTCGGCGATTATCTCGTGCGCGGCGAGGGCGCATTCCTTCTGACCGAGGTGTAAGCGATGGGACAGAAGCTCAGGGGAGCGCTCTATCTTTCGCTGGCCTCGTCCATCTGGGGCGGCATGTTCATCGCGGTAAGGCTGTCCGTTCCCGTCATACCGCCGGTGCCGCTCGTCTTTCTGCGCTATCTGACGGCGGCTGTCGTGCTCTTCGCCGTGGGACGCAGCCTCTACACGAATTGGTCGGTGGAGCGCAGGTATTGGCGGCTGCTCTTTTTCGTCGGGCTGATCGGCCAAGGGCTTTCCATCGTCACGCAGGAGACGGGAACGATGCTGACATCGGCGCAGATGGGCTCCGTCATCACGGCGTCCACGCCGGCTTTTATGGTCATATTCGCGCATTTTATATTGAAGGAAAGGCTGACTGCGGCGCGCGCGCTTTCTGTCGTGCTCGCGACCTGCGGGGTGCTCTTCATCGTCATCGACCCGGAAAATTTACAGGCCGCCAGCCTTTGGGGCGGCGCATCGCTCGTCATCGCGGCTCTGACGTGGGCTTTGATGAGTGTCCTGCTGAAGCTTCTGGTGCATATTTCGCCGTTGGTCATCACCTTTTATGCGGTTCTTGTCGCACTCTTCCTGCTGGCGCCGTATTCGCTCTGGTGGCTTTTCCAGGCGGACTGGCAGGCGATGGCCGCGCCAACGGTCTGGGGTTCCGTGCTTTACCTCGGCATTGTTTCGACCGCGGGCGGCTTTATTCTTTGGAACAAGGGGCTTATTCTGATGGATGCGTCTGTCGGCGGGCTTTTTTTATTTTTTCAGCCCGTTGTCGGCACGCTGCTCGGCTGGCTTCTCTTGGGGGAGCAGCTCACGCTGCTCTTCTGGCTGGGCTCGCTCCTCGTCTTTGGCGGCGTGTTGCTCGCACTGCGTTCGCCCGAGAGCTGAAAAAATATGCCCCGGAAGAGGCCTTCCAGGGCAAGGGCAGCCATTTACGGCAGGGCAGGCGCCTGCCGGCTGATGGCGGCGTGGTGCAGAATGTCGTCGATGCGAAGCTCCACGTCGAGCGCTTCCTTGTGTACGGTTTCGGCCGTATCGTATTCGGCGGGAGCGTCCGTCTCCAGGCCTTTCAGAAAATGCTCCCAAGCCGTGATGGAGAGCTCCGTCGATTCGGCACGGAGCTGGCTCAGGTAGCGTGCGCCCGGCGGCACGGTCAGTGCCGAAAGTTTTTGCTGGCGCTCTTTCAGCGTCGGGATGATGCCGGTCTTTATAAGGTTTTTAAGGCTGTCCGTCTGGTTTTTCGGCAGGATTCCGCTGCTGTCCCAGGGCGTTGTCGTGAGCTGCTTGAAGCGCCGCTGGAGTTGGTCGAATTTCTTGTTGTACTGGTCGATGATGGGGGCGGAGTCCTGGATGTAGGCGTTCATGTCTCTCTGGCAGAGCGGCAGGAGCCGGTCGAGGCAGTCGCGGTAGTTTTTGATATAGGCGACCTGCCAGTGTCCGTCTGCGCTTTGCTCCATGGCGACGAGCAGGGTGAGCTCGGTCTGTGTCGTTTCGTCCTTTGCCTTGATGCGGGCTGTTGCAGTCGAGCCGTCGCGGTCGACGCCCTCGATGGCGACGGGCGTGATGTTCTTGAGCTGTGTGCGCTCAAGGAAGTTCTCGAAGTCGATGCCGAGCTGCCGTCCACGGAGGAGGCCGCCGGGCAGCTGCCATTCGCCCGAAGCCGCATAGCTGAGCAGGGTCGTCTTGATGCCTGCCGAGACCTGCGGCTTGATGAGCTGGTAGAAGCTCGTGGCCTTGGCGCGGGTCTGCGGCGTCAGGGAGGTGTCTTCTGTGAAGAGGTCGCGCGTCACGTCATCGTAGAGTTTTCCTGTCGCCAGGTCGAGGTTGACATAGCGTTCGAACTTCTCCGCATCTTGGGAGAGGACGGCGTCCCGGATTTCATCCAGGGCGTATTCCGGACTGCGCGCGTGGATGAAGAAGTACCAGAGAATGGAGCCGACGGCGAGCGCGAGCATGATGATGGCAAGCATGGTCGCTGTGCGGTTATGTGATTTGATTTTACGGGAGCGAAGACGCAGCCTCCAGTTGTAGTCATCCATGATGGCGGCTCCTTTACGGGAAGGGCGACAGACCCCTTCGTCGCAGTATTTATAGTTATCACGAAAAAAGTCACGTATATTATAGCATGAATGTCAATATCATGCAGGCGGGGTGGGAGCATGAAATGGGTTAGCCATGAAATCGTCACGGGGATGGCCGTCTATGCGGCGACGGGTGCGCTCCTGCCGACTGCATGCGCTATGGCGGGAGCCGTCCTGCCCGACTGGCTCGAGGGCAAGGGCGGCGGCGTCCGCCTGCCGTGGGCTGGGCTTTTCGCGCATCGCGGCTGGTCGCATTGGCCGCTTCTCTATGTGCTGGCGCTCTTGGCCGTCGAGGCGTCCGGCATGGAGGATGGCTGGCTGCAGACGGCGCTCTCGGGCTTGCCGGATCTGGGCGCGGGGGGATGGGGGCTGCCGGCAGCCGTGTCAGGGGACGGGGCGGCTTCCTTCGGGCTGCCCGATATCGTTCGCTTCCTCCTTGTCGGCGCACTCTTTCATATCGCTGAGGATGCCGTCTGCGGCAAGGTGCCGCTCCTTCATCCCCGAAAGAAGGTCGGCCTGCGGCTTTTCCGGGTCGGCTCTTTCGGCGAGTACGCGTTCGCCCTGGCGGCTGTCGCTGCGCTTTATGCAGCGGGACGGTGGGCGGCAGGGGGATAGATGAAGGCTGCTGTATGGATAAAATAAATTTATGGAGTTCCTTCGTCCGATAAAGAAGGGAACTTCCGCCTTGGCGGGGAAGTTCTACAGACAGAAGGAAAATTCCGCCCGACGGGGCGTCCCATGAGAAAAAAGAGTTCACCGGAGAGAACGAGGCATGATTTTGGAGGGGATTACGATGGAACAAGGTTCGCAAAAAAAGAAGAACAAGCTCCTGGGGCTGTTGGCGGAAAAGTATCCGACGCTTGAATCGGTCTACGAGAAACTCATTTACCTGCAGGCGCAGCTGGGGCTCCCGAAGGGCATCGAGCATTTTATGAGCGACCTGCACGGAGAGTACGAGTCGTTTTTCCATATCCTGAACAACTGCTCGGGCGTCATCCGCGAAAAGGTCGAGTATGTCTTTGCTGACCGTATGACGGAAGAAGAGAAGGCGGAATTCTGCACGCTGATCTACTACCCGAAGGAGAAGATCGAGCGTCTCCATTCGCAGCGCAAGGATACTCCGGCCTGGTACCGCGAAAATCTCGCGCGTCTGCTCGAACTGTCGAAACTCATGAGCTACAAATATCCGGCAGCGAAGGTGCGCGGCTTCATTCCCAAGCGCTACGAGTCCGTCATCGTCGAGCTGCTTTATACGCGGCCCGAGGAGGACACGGCGCAGGCACAGTATCACCGGCGGCTTCTCGCAACCATTGTGCAGATTGACAGCGGCGCGGGCTTTATCGAAGCCTTCTGCGTGCTCGTAAAGCGTCTTGCCGTTGACCGTCTGCATATCGTCGGCGATTTCTTCGACCGGGGCAGCCGTCCCGACGCCATTCTCAACATGATCCTCGATTATCACGATATCGATATCGAGTGGGGCAACCACGATGTGATGTGGATGGGGGCGGCTGCGGGCAGCGAGGTCTGCATCGCAAGCGTTGTGAGGAACAGCCTGCGCTACCATAACACGGATGTGCTGGAACGCGGCTATGGCATCAGCCTGCGTCCGCTGTCGCTCTTTGCGACGCATATCTATCCTGACGCCAATGCAATCCGCGCCTCGGAGAAGGCCATCACGATGATCATGCTGAAACTCGAGGGACAGCTCATCTCGCGCAATCCCGATTTCCAGATGGAGAGCCGCCGGCTCCTCGACAAGATCAACTTCAATTCCTCCTACGTCATGCTCGGCGACAAGCGCTACGAATTGGAGAGCGCCTATTTCCCGACCATCGACCCGAAGGATCCTTACGCGCTTTCCGAGGAAGAGGAGCGCATCATCGCCGACCTCAAGTCGTACTTCACGGAGAGCGAGATGCTGCAGAAGCATGTGGACTTTCTTTATAAAAAAGGCAGCCTTTACAAATGCTGCAACGGCAACCTGCTCTTTCACGGCTGCGTGCCGGTCAACGAGGACGGGTCGCTTCGCGACGTCATCTTCGACGGCAAGGCGTATCGCGGACGCGAATACTTCGATTATGCCGACCGCCGTGCGCGCAGCGCCTATCTTTTCCGTGCACAGAAGGATCTCGATTTCATGTGGTTCCTCTGGTGCGGCAGAACCTCGCCGTGCTCGGGGCGCGAGGTCAAGACCTTCGAGCGCTCCCTTCTCGAGGACGAAAGCACTTGGAAGGAGCCGTCCGATCCGTACTACCGCCTGATTAACAAGGAGGAGTTCTGCTGCTCCATCCTCACGGAGTTCGGCCAGCCTGAGAGCGGCCACATCATCAACGGCCATGTGCCGGTCAAGGTCCGGAAGGGCGAGACGCCTGTCAAGGCGCATGGCAAGGCCATCATCATCGACGGCGGCTTCTGCCAGGCCTACCATAAGAAAACGGGCATCTCGGGTTTCACGCTGATCTCGAACTCGCGCGGTTTCCGCCTGCTCATGCATCAGCAGGTCGCCGACGTGCGGCAGGCACTGAAGGAGAACAAGGACATCGAGTCCGTTTCCGAGACGCTCGAACTGCAGACGAAGCATACGACGCTCGGCGATACGGACGAGGGCAAGGATATCCAGGAGGAGATCACCGACCTCTACAATCTCCTCGTCGCTTACCAGAACGGCGTAATCGAGCCGAAAGCGTAAGGCGGCGATTGGGATGAAAAGAGAAAAGCCCCGCGCAATTTTTTTTGTGCAGGGCTTTTTTTTTTTATTCCCATGGGGTATAATTAGGTTGTAAAGAAAAAATGAATTGGATTCGTAATTGAAAAGGATTCACGGTGGTTCTTGATGTATCCGATCGGTTTGCGCTTGGACGGGCGTCCCTGCCTTGTGGCGGGCGGCGGACAAGTCGCTGCGCGTAAGGTGCGTTCCTTACTGGAAGCCGGGGCGGCGGTGACGCTTGTTGCGCCGGAAGTCGTTCCGCCTCTCGCCGCTCTGGCGGCTGAGGGACGCATCCGTTGGCTGGTGCGGCAGGCCGAGGCGGAGATTTTTGCCCAACTGGAGGCGAGGCCGCTTCTCGTGTTCTGTGCTACAGACGATGCGGCGGTGAATGAAGCTTTTGGACGCGCGGCCGGGCAAGTCGGAGCGCTTGTCAATGATGCGGCGTCTCCGGAACTTTGCGACTTCTTTGTGCCGGCGGCGATCCGCGAGGGGGAGCTCCTCGTCACGGTCTCGACGGGCGGCGCCTCGCCGGCGCTCTCGCGCGTGCTGAAGCGGCGCATCGCGGCTTTTCTCGGCCGCGGCTGGGGCGAATGGATCGCCCGGCTTCTTCGCCTGCGGCAAAGGGCGAAGGAGCGGTTGGCGGACAGCCGGACGCGCGAGGCTTTTTGGCGCGGGGCATTGTCGGACCGTGTGCTTGATTTGGTGGAAGATGGGGAAATTGACAAGGCGGAGGCTGAGGTAAAAAATGAAATTGATCGTTTTGGGACTCAATCATAGGACGGCGCCCGTGGATGTCCGGGAGCGGTTTTCCATCCCGAAGGACGCCATCCGCAGGGGGTTCCAGCATTTGGCGGAATATGCCGTACTGGAGGAAGCTGTCGTTCTCTCGACCTGCAACCGCAGCGAGCTTTATGCCGTCGTTTCGGATAAGGCGGATGCGGGCGAGGCGGCGCGTCAATTTTTCTTCGACTTGACGGGTAACGATGCGGATATCGAGGCGTATCTTTATGAATACGAGGGAGAGGATTGCATACGTCATCTCTTCCGCGTGGCGTCGAGCCTTGATTCGCTCGTCCTGGGCGAAGGGCAGATCCTTTCGCAGGTAAAGCAGGCCTATGCGCTTGCGCTCGAGGGAAATGCGACGAGCACGATCTTGAACACGCTTTTCCACCGAGCGATGGCTACGGGCAAGCGCGTGCGCACGGAGACGCGCATCGCCTGGAGCGCCGTTTCGGTCAGCTATGCGGCGGTTGAGCTTGCGAAGGATATCTTCGGCACGCTGAAAAAGTCGAGCGTTTTGATTTTCGGTGCGGGAAAGATGGCGGAACTGACGGCAGAGCATCTCGTTTCGCATGGCGTGACGAAGCTTTATGTGGCGAACCGCCATTACGACAAGGCGAAGGACTTTGCCGAGCGTTTCCATGGCGAGGCCGTACCCTTCGAGCATGCCCTGGAGCGGGCCAAGGATGTCGATGTCGTCGTGACTTCGACGGGGGCGCCGCATTACGTCGTCAAGGGGTGGGAGACGCGCCATCTGATGACCCAGCGCAAGGGACGCCCGCTCGTATTCATCGATATCGCCGTGCCGCGTGATGTCGATCCCGAGGTCGAGGAGATCAAGGGCGTGAAGCTTTTTAACATAGACGCATTGGAAGCCGTCGTCGACGATCATATGGAAGAGCGTCGGCAGGAAGCCGTCGAGGCCGGACGCATCGTGGAGGAGGAAATCGCTTCGATCAAGAAGCGCTTCCAGTATCTCTCGTGCCGTCCTTTGATGGCGCTTCTCTCGGAGCGCTGCGAGCGCATACGATGTCGGGAGCTGCAGCGCGCCCATTCGAAGCTGCCGGAGTTATCCGAGGAGCAGCAGCGTGCGATGGAGCATATGACGAAGATGATCGTCCGCAAGATCCTGCGCACGCCGATGATGAAGCTCAACGCTTCGGCGGGTACGGAGGAGGAAGCTTTCTACATCGAGGCTATGCGCAGCCTCTTCAAGCTTGATACGATAGGGGAGACGGGAACCTGTGAGGAAAGACACAATCGTTATCGGTACGCGCAGCAGTAAGCTGGCATTATGGCAGGCGGATTACATACAGGCGAAGCTCCGGGAGAGATACCCGGAGCTTCCTGTTGTCGAGAAGCGTATGACGACGAAGGGCGACAGGGTGCTCGATGCACCTTTGGCGAAGATCGGCGGCAAGGGGCTTTTCACGAAGGAGTTGGAGCAGGCGATGCTTGCGGGCGAGATCGATATCGCTGTGCACAGCCTGAAGGATATGCCGACGGAGCTGCCCCCGGGGCTTGTGCTTGCGGCCGTCACGGAGCGCTTCGATGCGGGAGACGCCGTTGTCAGCCCGAGGTACGGGACGCTCGCCAACCTGCCGCAGGGGGCGAAGGTCGGCACGTCGAGCCTTAGACGGCGCGCCCAGCTGCTCGCGCAAAGACCCGACCTTGAAATCGTGAGTTTGCGCGGCAACGTGAACACGCGGCTCCAAAAGCTGGAAGACGAGGATTTCGATGCGATTATTTTGGCCGTCGCCGGCCTCAAGCGCCTTGGCTTTGGCGAACGCATCACGGAAGTCCTCGACAAGTCGGTCTGCCTGCCTGCTGTCGGGCAGGGCGCCCTTGCCATCGAGGCGCGCGCGGATGATGAGGAAATGTTCGCGCGTCTCGTCTTTTTGGACGATGCGGCGATGCGTGCGGCGGCGAGGGCCGAGCGCGCTTTCCTGGCACGCGTCGAGGGCGGCTGCCAAGTGCCCGTCGGCGTCTATGCGACGGCGGAGGGAACGACGCTTGCGATAGAGGCCGTGATCGCCTCGCTCGACGGTGCGCGTCTCTATCGCAGCTCGCGAACCGGCAGCGCTTCTGAGGCGGAAGCCTTGGGACGCGGCTTGGCCGAGGAATTGCTCGCTGCAGGCGGCGAGGCGATTTTGCAGGAATTGGGCCTATTGCAGGATTAGGAGGACACCATGGTATATCTGATCGGAGCGGGCCCGGGTGATCCGGGGCTTTTGACTCTCAAGGCGCTGGAGTGCCTTCTCGAGGCGGACGTCGTCGTCTATGATTATCTCGCGGACAGCCGTATTCTCGACCTTGTGCCGGAGGAGACGGAACGAATCTACGTCGGCAAGAGCGCGGGCAACCACGCGATGCGGCAGGAGGATATCAGCAAGCTGCTCGTGAAGCTGGCTCTTGAGGGCAAGTGCGTCGCACGTCTCAAGGGCGGCGATCCCTTTGTTTTCGGCCGCGGCGGAGAGGAAGCTCTTCTGCTTGAGGAAAACGGCCTCGCTTTTTCGATTGTGCCGGGCGTGACTTCGGCTATTGCCGTGCCCGCCTATGCGGGCATCCCCGTCACGCATCGGGGCGTCGCCGTGTCTTTTGCCGTCATCACGGGGCATGAGGATCCGACGAAGGAAAGCTCCGGCCTCGATTGGGAAAAGCTCGCGACGGGCGTCGATACGCTCATCTTCCTCATGGGGGTGGGAAATCTTCCGGAGATCACGAAGCAGCTCATCCGGCATGGCCGTCCGGCCGATACGCCGGCCGCCGTCATCCGCTGGGGTACGCGGCCTGAGCAGGAAACGCTCGTGACGACGGTCGGCGCGGCGGCGGAGGAGGCGGCGGAGGCAAGGCTCAAGCCGCCGGCCATCTTCATCGTCGGCGAGGTCGTGCGCTTCCGGGAAAAGCTGCGCTGGTTCGACGACAAGTCGCTGCGCCCGCTCTTCGGGATGCGCGTGCTCGTGACGCGTGCGCGCGCCCAGGCTTCGAGGCTCACGGAAGGGCTGGAGGCGCTTGGCGCGGCTTGTGTCGAAGCGCCGGCCATCCGCTTTGAGGAGCCGAGCGACGGAGGAAAAGCGCTTTCGGCGGCCATCGCGCATCTTTCCGATTACACTTGGATCATCTTCACGAGTGCGAATGGCGTCGAGAACTTCTTCGCCGCACTCCAGGCGGCGAACCTCGACGCGCGGGCTCTCGGGGGCGTCAAGGCTGCGGCGATCGGTCCGGCGACGGCGGAAATCCTGCGGCTCCACGGCGTGACGGCCGACTGCATTCCGGAAGAGTACAGGGCCGAGGGCGTTATCGAGGCGCTGCGGGATGAGATGAAGCAGGGGACGCGCGTCCTCCTGGCACGCGCCGAAGAAGCGCGGGAGGTGCTGCCCGACAGCCTGCGCGCGCTCGGCGCACTCGTCGATGTCGTGCCCGTCTACCGCACGGTGACGGCAGAGACAGACGGTGCGGAACTGGCGGCGGAACTTCGGGCCGGCAATATCGATGTCGTGACCTTCACGAGCTCCTCGACAGCGCGGAATCTCGTGCAGCTTCTCGGCAGCGCGGAGCCGCTTGCAGATGTCAAGGCTGCCTGCATCGGCCCCGTCACGGCGAAAACCTGCGAGGAGCTCGGCATAAAGCCCGCCGTCGTCGCAAAGGAGTACACGATCGAAGGATTGATCGAAGCAATCAAGGAGATGGCATAAATGCTGAACCAGAAACTGCGTCCGCGCCGCCTGCGCCGGAGCGAGAATATCCGTGCCATGGTGCGAGAGACGACGCTTTCCGTCAAGGATTTCGTCTATCCGATTTTCGTCGTGCCGGGTGAGAACGTACGGGAGGAGATCCCCAGTATGCCGGGCTGCTTCCACCTCTCGGTTGACCGTGCCGTGGAGCTTGCCAAAGAGCTCGCTGCTCTCGGCATTCCTGCCGTCGAAGTGTTCGGATTGCCCGAGTACAAGGATGAGATCGGCTCTGCCGCATGGGATGCCAAGAGCCCCGTGCAGCGAGCTATTGCCGCCGTCAAGGAGGCCGTGCCTGAGCTTGTCGTCGTCGGCGACGTCTGCCTCTGCCAGTACACCTCGCATGGCCATTGCGGCAAGCTTTCGGGTCACTCGGTTGACAACGATGCGACGCTGCCGCTTCTCGCGAAGGTCGCCGTCAGCCAGGCAGAGGTGGGCGCCGATGTCGTGGCGCCGTCCGACATGATGGACGGGCGCATCGCAGCGATTCGCGAAGCGCTGGACGGGGAAGGTTTCTCCGATGTTTCTGTCATGAGCTACGCTGTCAAATACGCTTCGGGCTACTACGGGCCCTTCCGCGATGCGGCGGATTCCGCACCGTCCTTCGGCGACCGCCGCGCCTACCAGATGGATCCGGCGAATGCGCGTGAGGCGATGAAGGAAGTAGGGCTCGATCTCGCGGAAGGGGCGGATATCATCATGGTGAAGCCCGCCCTGGCCTATCTCGACATCGTGCGCATGGTGCGCGACCGCATTGATCGTCCCGTCGCGGTCTACAACGTGAGTGGCGAGTATGCGATGGTCAAGGCGGCTGCCGCAAACGGCTGGATTGACGAAAAGCGCATTGTCCTGGAAACGCTGACGAGTATGAAGCGCGCCGGCGCCGACATCATCATCACCTACCACGCAATGGACGCCGCGAAATGGCTGGCCGGAGCTTGACGGAAAAGGAGCGGAAGTATGCTGAATCTGGAAAAATCCCTTGAAGCCTTCAAAGACGCGAAAACCCTGATGCCGGGAGGCGTCAACAGCCCCGTGCGCTCGTTTCGGGGCGTCGACGGCAATCCGCCCTTCATCGCACGCGGTGCGGGCGATCGGATCTTTGATATCGACGGCAACGAGTACATCGACTATGTGCTGTCCTGGGGGCCCCTCGTTGCGGGTCATGCGCATCCCGCCGTTGTGAAGGCGCTGGCGGAAGCCGCTGCCCGAGGCACGAGCTACGGTGCGCCGACGCTTCTGGAATCGGAGCTCGTGCGCCTCGTTCAGAAGGCGTATCCCTCGATGGAACTTGTGCGCATGGTCAACTCCGGCACGGAGGCGACGATGAGCGCGCTTCGTCTTGCACGCGGCTTTACGGGGCGCGAGAAGATCGTCAAGTTCATCGGCTGTTACCATGGTCACAGCGACAGCCTGCTCGTTGAGGCCGGCTCGGGGCTGGCTACCTTCGGCGTACCGTCAAGCCCCGGTGTGACGAAGGGCGTCGCGGCGGATACGATCGCGGTTCCGTTCAACGATGCCGAGGCCATCACGCGCGTCATGGAAGAGCATGGCGAGGAAATCGCCTGCATCATCGTCGAGCCCGTGGCGGGCAATATGGGCTGCATCCAGCCGGCGAACGGCTACCTCGATACGTTGCGCACGCTGACGGAACGGTACGGCGCGCTCCTCATCTTTGACGAGGTCATGTGCGGCTTCCGCGCCTCCCAGGGCGGTGCGCAGGCCGCTTACGGCATCCGTCCCGACATCACCTGCCTCGGCAAGATCATCGGCGGCGGCCTGCCCTGCGCGGCTTACGGCGGCAGGCGCGACATCATGGAGCGGGTTTCGCCCGCAGGGCCGGTTTATCAGGCGGGAACGCTCTCGGGCAATCCGCTCGCGATGACGGCGGGCATCGAGACGCTGAAGATCTTTTTGCAGGAGCCGGAGCCGGGCGAGGCGGATGCGAGCCGCGCTCTGACGCTCAAGACGAAGAAACTCGTGCTGGGCCTTGAAGCCGCAGCGCGCGAGTCCGGCGTCAAGATTCAGGCACATCAGGCAGGCTCTATGTTCAGCATCTTCTTCAATGAGAATGCGGTTCGGGACTACAAGACATCTGCCGCCTCCGACCAGGAAGCCTTCAAGGTCTGGTTTCGCACCATGCTCGAGGCGGGAATCTACCTTGCGCCCTCGCAGTTTGAAACTCTTTTCCTCTCGCTCGCCCATACGGATGAGGATATCGAGCGTACGATCGCGGCTGCGGAAAAGGGCTTTGCGGCGGTAAGAAAATTCCGGCAGAGCTGAGGAACGGCCATGCCGCTGCGGCCGCTCGGAGTGCGTTCCGCCTAAGGGGAAGCAGCGAGCCTGCGATCCCTTAGATGAAAAATTTTGGACAGGCGTCAAGAAGCCCGCCCTTTCCCCGGAGCAGCCAAAAGCGAGGAACTGCATCGCTTGGGCAGCATTTGGGGAAGGGCGGGCTTTGATTTATAAAGTCCGGATCGGCATGGGAGCCGGCGACAGGGGGGAGCGCGCTTCGTGCAGCGCGTCCTTTTTTTGTGCAGGCGTTACATATATTCCCACATATGGAGAAGCGGTCCCGGCCCTTTGCCGAGGTTGAGGCCGGAGCGTATGGCGCCCGTGACATAGGCCTTGGCATCCTCGACGGCGATCGTCAAAGGATGCCCGGCGGCCAGCCCGCAGGCAATCGCCGTGGACAGGGAGCAGCCGGTGCCGTGGGTATTGGGGTTGTCGATGCGCGATTGTTTGTACCAGCGGGCCTGTCCTTCCACATAGAGCAGGTCGTTGGCGCTTTCCTCGAGATGTCCGCCCTTGATCAGGACGGCCGTGGAGGGGAAGCGGCGGGCAATTTCCTCGGCTGCCTTGAGCATCGAGGGTTCATCTGTGATGGGAAAGCCTGTGACAGCTGAGGCCTCGTCGAGGTTCGGTGTCACGATATCGGCAAGCGGCAGCAAATGTTCCGTGACGGCGGCCAGGGTGTCCTTCTTCATCAGATCATAGCCGCTGGTCGATGCCATGACGGGATCGAGCACGATGTTTTTGGCCTTATGGTTCCGCAGGACCGTGGCAATGGCCGCGACGACAGGTGCGGTGCAGAGCAGGCCGATCTTTACGGCATCGGGCTGGATGTCCTCGAAAATCGCTTCCAGCTGGGAAGCGACAAATGGGGCAGGCAGCTCCATGAGCTCCCGGATGCCTGTCGTATTCTGCACCGTAAGCGCCGTAACTGCGCCCATGGCATACATCTTATGCGCCGTGATGACCTTGATGTCTGCCTGGAGTCCGGCGCCGCCGCTTGGGTCGAAACCGGCAATGGCGAGGATTTTTCGGATATCTTTCATCTGGAGTTCCCCCTTGCTGCTTTCGCTCATTTTCCTTGCTACTATTATAGCATACGCCCTAGGCCGTGAAAAATTTTTTCTGTGCCCGTTCCCTACTCTTCGCGCCAGATGTCGTAGAGCGCAATCATGTTGGCGATGCGCTGCTTTTCCGTCGCCGACAGGGTATGGCTCACGGACTTTCCCTCCTTTTCTGACCAATAGGTGAAGGTGGCGGAGCGGGAGGCGGCGGCTTTGCGAAAGGCTTCCACGCCGTCCGCATCGAGGGCGAGCTGGTAGCGTTCCCTGAGGGATTCGGCGTCTTTGGCGAGGCGGTCGTGGCGTCTCTTCTCCTCAAGCTCCCAGGTGTAGCGGTAGCCGTCGGCCGCGATGGTGAGGTGATCGCCAAAGATCCAGCCGCGGCTGTGGTTTTCGTGGATGGAATAGCGATAGAGGATGTTGCAGCGGAGGGCGGCGCTTGCGCCGTGACCGAGAAGCGGCTCCAGGTGCAGGCCGGGAGAGGGTTCCTTCTCGCTCGGATAGCTGTACCAGGTATAGCCGCCGACATCGTCCCTATCCATGCCTTCCTTGAGCTTTTCTATGTGTGCCGCACGTTCCTGACGCGCTTTTTCTTCGGCGAGGTATTTTTGTTCGCGCGCAGCCCGTTCCGCTTCGCGCGCAGCCTCTTCCTCGGGCGAGGGGATCTCCTTTCCCTGCAGGAGGGCGGCGGCGTGCTCCGTTTCCTTCGGATGGGTGTACTCGTAATAGACGAGGCCGCCTGTCATAAGGGCGACGAGCAGGAAAAAGAGCGCAATATAGCGGAAGATTTTCAAGAAAAGCGCCCCTTTCATGCGGCAAATAAGGTTTCCTGAGCTTTAAGGAAGCATGCCTTTCGGGTTGTCGATGAAATAGTGTTCGGAGAGGTCGATGAGGTAGACGGTGATAAGACGCTCGAAGGCGAGGGGTTCGAGGCCCTCCGCCTGGGCGGAGAAGACATAGTCGCCGACATGCCAGCGTGCAGCCTGGCCGCTGACGAGGCGAGTGAACTCGACCTGCGTGTGGCGAATGAGCTTCTTTTTCCACTTCGCACCGTAGATGCCGCTGATATCCGTGCCCTGCATTTTTTCGGCACGCGCCGAGCGCAGGCGGACCATGACGTCGAATTCTTTGGTGTCGCCGTTGTAATGCTCGTAGATCAGATCGGCGAGGTCGCCCGAGATGACGTTGACCTCCTTGAGCTGGTAGCCGGCAGCGCCGGGCAGGCAGAGAGGGCCGAAGCCAAGGGCGGAAGCCGCGTCCCAGTAATCGTCATAGGAAATGATGGGGTTCGGCAGATTCGTTTTCGGCTCTGCCACGCGTATGGTGATCGTGCCCTCCGCAGGCTTGTCTGCAGACGTTTTTCCGGCGGCCGCTCCGCCGGCTGTTCCTTTGCCTGCCTGGGCTGTCTTGGCCTTGTTTGCGCCGTTGGCAGAGGCCGTGGCTGCGCCGAGCGGTACGGCTGTCAGAAAAAGTGCGGCGAGTGCGGCGCCTGCCGCACGGGAAATCCTTTTGTCCATGCTTGTTACCTCCTTGTGCATCCATTCCATTATACACTGCTCTTGTCTTTTTGTCCCCTTTTTCTGTTGACCCTTGACACCATACCTATGCTGGAATATGATACTAAAGTAGGAAGGAGTCTTGTGAAGGCCTGTAAATAAAAGGAAAGCTTTTGCAGGAAATGTGTCGGGCATACGTCTGCCCGCTTTATATGAAGGAAGACAGCCAAGCATTCTGCGCCAGGGGAGGCCGGTTTCTTGGTTTTTTGCGGCAGGATTTCAAAGGGGGTGCAGTGTCGTGAAGCAGTTCTCGTCGCTGCTCTACAAAGAGGAAGATCTCATGCTTTGCCTGAAGAAGGCGGAGGGTCTTGCTTCTTCCATGGGGCAGCTGTCGGATATTCTGGTGTTTCTTTTTGCCTCGGAGCTTGCCCAAGAAACCATGACGAGCTTTGAAAGCGAGACGAGGCGCATCTTCCCGCAGGCGAAGGTCGTGGGGATTGCCGCCGAATGCGGTTTTGCCAATGGTCGCATATGGAGCATGGATATCAGCGCCGTCGGAGTTGCAAGCGCCGCCGTCACCTTCGTGTTTTTGGAATCGTCGCAGGTCGTGCCGTTGGCCTTTGATTGTCAGGAGGATGTCTTGGCGGATGGCCGTGCGTTGGTCGAAACCATTTCCCACACACCGGATATGAGGCTCGTGGGGCTGCTGTTTGCGCATCAGCTGTCGGAGCCGAACGAATTCCTGCGGCTCTTCTCGGAAGCGCCGAACGATGTCGTCTTTTTTGGCGGCCTTCTTTCCGAGTACAACGAGGAAGGGCGCGTGATGATCGATCTGGCGGGACGGCGCATGAAGGACGGCTTGCTCGCTTTGCTGTTCACGGGGAAGGAGCTTCATGCCAAGGTGCTGCCGTCTTTGGGCTGGAGGGCGTTCGGCCCCACCGTGACGGTGACGCGCATGGCGGATCCGCGCCGTCTCGTCGAGCTTGACGGGAAACCGGCAGGGGAGTTTTTTTCGCATTATCTTGGCATACGCCAATATTTGGAATTATCCAAGGGCATCGAGAATTTTCCCATATATATCAAGCGCAACGGCGTGCAGCTTGCCCGGCGACTGATTCATATCCATGACGACGGAAGCGTGGATGTCAGCGCTGATCTGAGTGAGGGGGAGCGCCTGCGCATAGCCAGCGGAGATCCCGTCGCCATCATTCGCGAGGCGCACAGGATCCACGAGGAGGTCTGTGCGTTTTCGCCCGAGGGCGTATTCATCGTGAACTGTCTGGGGCACCATCTCATCCTGCAGGAGAATGCGGAGCAGGAATATGCAGCGATTTCGAAGGCTGTGCCGACGTGCGGCTTCTATTCCTTTGCGGAGTTTCTGCGCAAGGACGGGGCAGTCATGAAGACCAACCTGACGATGCTGACGGTCGCACTGCGGGAAGGCCCGCTGAAAGAACCGCCGATCCTGGGCCCCGTCCTGCCGAAATTTGTCGACCAGACCTCGATCATTGCCCACTTGATGCATTTCGTCGATGCCGTGACGCAGGAATGGGAAGAGGCGCGCAGCAAGCTCCTCGTTCTCGCCGAGCGCGATTCGCTGACCGGCCTGTTGAACCGCCGTGCCATGGAGCAGTCGATGCGGGATATCCTAGAGAACACGCTGACGTGCGGAACCTCCTTGGCCGTTCTGATGCTCGATATGGACAATTTCAAGGGAATCAACGATACCTTCGGACATGCGATGGGCGACCGGGCGCTCGTTGCGCTCGCCGATGTCCTGCGCGCCTCAACCAGAAGCGCAGACATCACGAGCCGCTGGGGAGGCGATGAGTTCTTCGTCATTTTGGTGCGCGCCGACCGTGATGTGGTGGAGCGCGTGGCAGAACGCATACGCGCGGGTGCGGCTGCGCTCAAGATCCTGCCCGACGGCAGGCGCATCAATCTCAGCATCGGCGCGACGCTCTCGCGCCCGGATGATACGCTGGACCTCATCTTCAAGCGTGCAGACGAGGCGCTCTATGCCTCGAAGAGCGTCCCGGGCAAAAACAGCGTGACGTACCGCTAGGGCGGCGGAAAAGAGGCGGTCAGGAACTGCGGGGACGCCGTATTTGCGTGCCGTTGGGGGGCTTTCGGAAACAAGCGATAAAATTCTGAAAAACGTCGTCAAAAAAGGAAAAATATGATAGAATAGGATGGAATGGAAGAAGCCGTCAATATCTTGAGAGGAAGAGGGAGGAATCGTTCATGACAGTTCGTGAAGGTGACGCCGCCATTGTTGAGGAGTATGTCGGTCTCTACATCAAGACCTTGAATGATGCGAACATCGCGCTTGCGGAAAGCATCTGGCAGCCGGGGCCGAAGACCTCGATGGTGCATCCGCGCGGTGAGGATGTCGGCTGGGAGAACATCCGGCAGCATTTCTACATCGATCGGCTCCAGAAGCTCTATACGGAGCGTCATTTTGAGATTCGTGATCTTGAGATCGAGGTCTACCGCGATACGGCGATCGCTATGTACACATGGGATTTCCACGGCAAGCTGCGTTCGGATGGCACGGAAATCGAGCACAAGGGGCGCACGAGCCAGACGTATCGGCGCATGTCGCAGGAGGGATGGAAGATTCTTCATGCGCATGTTTCGGGAATGCCGATCAAGAGCGAGCGTGAGCCCATCTGAGACAATGACCGCAGGAATGGAATAATGCTGTGCTTGCCCCCGGCGCTTTTGCCGGGGGCTTTTTCCGTACTGCTGCCGGAAGGCGCGCCTTTTTGGGCGCACAAAAAAAGAGGCTGCCCCCAGGCGGCCTCTTTTTGTTTCATGCTATGGTTTTCCGATTCCACCCTGGAAAACAAGCCCGTCACGCGCATCGCCTGACCGACGCTTTGTCTAAGGAACACAGGGAAAGAATCAGTGGCTGGCCTACTTCCCCTGTGTTTGGTGAAACACGGCAGAATAGGCGTGTAGATCTTGATTGTCTACTTGCCGCA
>ERZ773099.1007-NODE-1007-length-21679-cov-27.194321_pt1 | contig 21679 bp, 19 predicted proteins | sample MGYA00511120_ERZ773099 | MGnify/ENA primary metagenome ERZ773099 (study PRJEB29015, sample SAMEA2738012) | human oral metagenome | biome: human oral; feature: human-associated habitat; material: dental | place: China | collected 2104 ...
ACAGGAACAGCTCGCTGACGGTCTGGATGACGAAGACCGCCGCCAGGAACCACCACGGGGACAGCTCGGACCCCCCGGGCCAGGCCCGGAACCCGTAGCCCATAAGGAATGCGGACAGGCCGATAATGAGCACCGAGATCGCGAACTTCACAATGGTCGAGGGGAACCTACCGGCCCGCCGGGTGAAGAACCAGCCGACCAGCGGGGCCAGGACGATAATCGCGGCGGGGTTGACCGACTGGTAGGCCTCCGGGCTAATGACCCACCCGAGCAGGAAGATACGGCCGTCGGTGTTGTCCCTGGCGAAGGTCGCCATCTTGCCGGCGGCCTGCTCGGAGATCATAAAGAAGAGCACCGCGCCGATCCACAGGGGGATGTAGGCGCGCAGGTGGGTGCGCTCGCGGCGAGTGACCTTCGGGGAGCGCAGCATGAGGGAGAAGTAACCGATCGCCGCACCCACCGGGATAATGAGCATGACGGCGGAGATGGCGTCGAGCAGATTGCCGGTCGCGCCCCGCAGGACCGCCACCGCCAGGACCGCGCCCACGGCCGCGCCGATCGCCGCCAGGATCAGCCTGCGGCGCTCGTGGCCCTGAAGCGGGTTGGGGACGGTGAAGGCGAAGGCGGAAAGCCTGTGCCGCCCGTGGACGAAGGCCGCCAGCGCCAGGCCCATGCCGATCGCGGCGGAGACGAAACCGGCGTGGTAGCCGTAGTGCTCGCGCAGCCAGCCGGTGAGGAGCGGGGAGGCGAACGCGCCTATGTTGATCGCCATGTAGAACAGCTGGAATCCCGCGTCCCGCCGCAGGTCGTCGGCGTCGTACAGGCCGCCGACAATAGTGGAGAGATTCGGCTTGACGAAGCCGGTTCCGACGGCGACCAGGACGATGCCCAGCCAGGAGGAGACGACGGAGGGGATTGACAGGCACACGTGCCCGGCCATAATGACGACGCCCCCGTAAAGGCTCGACGTCCACGGGCCGATAATGCGGTCGGCGAATATTCCGCCGGGGATCGCCAGGAGGTACACGGCGGCGCTGTAGGCGGCCATAATGACCTGTCCGGAGTTGTCGCTCAGGCCCAGGCCGCCCCTGGCCACGGTGTCGGTGATGAAGTACAGCAGGATGGCGCGCATTCCGTAGTAGGAGAAGCGCTCCCACATTTCGACGTTGAGCATCCAGGGCAGGCCCGCGGGGTGGCCGAATAATCCGCGGTCCTGTCTCGACGGCGTGGTGCGCAGCGTGCGCGGCCTCCAGCGGCCGGCGAGGACGGGCTCCGGTTCGGAACTGTTCTCGTTGTCGATATCGGTTGAGGAAATTGGCATGAATATTCTCTCCTCTCGTGAGCGGGCGGGCCGAGTCGGGGCGCATCCGTTGACCGGATCACCGGCGTTCTCGCCCGGCCTGTCGCGTTCGGGCGGGTCTGCGCACAGCCGCTCGGGGCCGCGCGCAGCCGTTCGGGACCGCGCAGCGCCGCCGACGCCGTGCCATCATCCCCCCGCCGGCCCCCGTCGCGCCAGACCCCCGCCGCGGGCGGACCGGCGCCGTCGTCCCGGACGCCGGCCCCGTGCGAAGTCCGCACGCCCGCAAGGCCCCTCATGAGAAGGAGATGTCGCCCAGATCCACGTCCTTCTCCCGGTCCGCGCCCGTCTGCGCGTCCGGGTCCGCGCCCGGGTCCGCATCCGTCTGCGCGCCCGAGCGGCCCGCCGCGTCCTGCGGCAGGCGCCTCTTGGTGAGCACCAGCAGGATCCCCGTCACAACGGAGCCCGCCAGGAGGGCCACCATGAACAGCAGGGGGTTGGACATGGCGGGGACGATGAACAGGCCGCCGGAGGGCACCGGCGAGCCGATCCCCCACATCATCGACAGGCCGCCGCCGACCGCCGCGCCCGTCGAGCAGGACAGGACGACCCGCACCAGGTCGCCGGCGGCGATGGGGATGACGCCCTCGGTGATCATGCACACGCCCATGGGGATGGCGATGCCGATGTTGTTGCGCTCCTGGGCGGTGTAGATCGGCTTGCGCACGATCCTGGCGAGCAGCAGCGAGATGCCCACGCCGAACGGGGGCACCATGGAGGCCAGGACCTTGACGGCCTCGGGCTCGGTGACCCCCTCCAGGAGCAGCCCGTCGGCGAACAGGGAGGCGACCTTGTTGACGGGCCCCCCGAAGTCGAAGGCCGCCATGGCCCCCATGAGCGCGCCGAAGACGAAGCGCATGGAGCCCCGCATGGAGGTGAGGAAGTCGGTCAGCCACTGCGTGGCCCACACGATCGGCACCCCGATGACGAAGAACATGAGCAGCCCGATCACCAGCGTGCTCAGCAGCGGCAGGATCATCATGGGCATGAGGCCCTGGGCCCAGCGGGGCACCCGCAGGCGGGTCTTGAGCCAGAGCGTGAACCATCCGACGAGGAACCCCCCGAGCATGCCGCCGAGGAACCCGGCCCCGATGGCGTGGGCGATGAGGCCGATGAGCAGGCCCGGGGCGATGCCGGGGCGATCGGCGATCGAGTAGGCGATCGCCGCGGAGATGACGGGGGCGAGCAGGCCCATCCCCAGCACGCCCAGGGACACGAGCGCGTCCTGCCAGCCGTAGGGCTGCTTGTAGTCCTCGATGACGGCGCCGCCGGTCAGGTTGCCGATGGCGATGAGCAGTCCCGCCGCCACGACCAGGGGGAGCATGTAGGAGATGGCGGTCAGGGCGTGCCGCTTGAGCTCCAGGCGGGGGCGGCGGGCGGCGGCGTCAGCGCTCATCGCGGATCCTCTCCCCGATGAGGGTCAGCAGCTTCGTGGGCGACTGGATGGCCGTCGCCGTGCCGACCTCGACGATGCGCTTGCCCTCGAACCGCTCCCGTCCGCCGATCTTGATGTCGGTCGCCAGGAGCACGAAGTCCGCGGAGGCGATATCGGCGGCGTCGAGCCCGTTCTCGGTCCCTATGGTCCCCTGGGTCTCGCAGGAGGCCTCCCAGCCGAGCGAGCGGGCGGCGTCGAGTATCTTCTCCCTGGCGATGTAGGTGTGCGCTATCCCGGACGTGCACGCGGCGACGGCGACGAATCTCATGAGTGGTCCTCCTCGATGTGCTGGTCGATCAGGTCGATGACGTCGTCGGCGTCCCGCGCCGAGCCCAGCAGGCGCGCGAAGTCGCCGTGGGCGAGCAGGACGGCGATCCTCTGAAGGAGCCTGAGATGGGTTATGCCGGCGTCCTTCTGCCGGACGGCGAGCAGGAACACGGTCCTGACCGGGGCGCCGTCGAGGGAGGGCCAGTCGAGGTCGCGCCCCGCGCGGCCTATGGCCACGCTCGTCTCCAGGACGGCCGCCGACTTGCCGTGCGGAATCGCGATCGCGTTGCCCAGGCCCGTGGGCCCCTGCACCTCCCTGCGGAAGACGTCGGCGACGAAGGCGCGGGCGTCGCGCACCCTCCCGGCCCTCACGAGGAGGCCGGTCAGCTCCTCGACGGCCTGTCTGCGGGTGGTGGCGGCGAGGTTCATGCTGATCAGGCGCGGATCGAGGAATTTTCGAAGGCTGTGCTCGCCCTCAGCGGTTGACATCTGAACCACTCCTTCGGGTGATGGGCGCACGCCACTCAGGCTGCGCTGCCTGCAGGGGATGGTGGGGTGCGCTGCGGGTGCCGGTTGATGCAAGTCTATGCTGTTTCCTGCATCGGTCAAGGGTCCGACGCCGCTGCTTGCGGATCTTTGCGGGCGACGGCGCCCCGCGGCCGCAATCCGGGACGAGGGTCCCAGCAGGGGGCGGCGTCGGCGGGGCCGGTGGGCGCGGCGGAGACGACGGCGTCGGGAACGACGGCGATGACGGCGATGACGGCGATGACGGCGCCGGGAGTGATGGCGGAAGGGCTCGCCGGACCACGAATGCGAACATGTGTACAGAATCGCCCATCGGGGCCCGTCTCCGCCGAGGGGCTGTGGAGGGCGGTCCGGCGGGGTGTCAGCGGCGCGGCCTGTGGAGTCCGGCTCCGCGGCGCGATCTCACCCGGCGGCGAGCAGGTCCTCGACGAGGGAGGCCACCGACGGCGTGCGGCGCTCGCAGACGGCCAGGACCTCCGCGGGCGAGCCCTCCATGGCCACGCCGTGGTCGGCCGCGACGTGCATGGGGATGTCGTTCCACGAGTCGCCCACCGTCCAGGTCTCGATCGTCTCGCCCTCGCGGGCGCCGCCCGGGCCGGTCAGCAGGTCCACGAGCCGCCTCAGCCCCGCCCCCTTGGACGCCCCCGCCGGGATGAGGTCGAGGAAGTCCTGGTTGCGGGCCCCCTCGACGACCCCGCCCCAGCGGCGGGCGACCTCCGCCTCGATGCGGTCGGTGGCGGCGGCGTCCCCCAGGTGCAGGGGGATGCCCACGACGGCGCGGCCGGCCAGGTCCGCCGTCGTCCCGCGCCTGAACAGGGTGAGCAGATCGGTGCCCGAGCCCAGGGTGTCGTGGAGCTGGAGGTCCCCGTCGAGCGTGGTGGCGAAGATCGTGATCCGCTCCTCGCGGCCCAGCACGTCCAGGACCTCCTCGATGAGGCCGTCGGGCATGGTGCGGGCCTCGATGACCCCGGCCCGCCCGTCGGTCAGGACGGCCCCCGTGTAGAGGACCGCGTAGTCGTAGTCGACGTCGAAGCCGTCCAGGGCGCTGCGCAGCGCCGAGATCGAGCGGCCGGTGTTCATCACCAGCAGGTTGCCGGCCTCGCGCCAGCGGCGCATGGCGGCGACGTCGGCCGGCGAGATCGCCCGGTCGAAGAGGATCGTCCCGTCGATGTCGACGGACAGCATGCGGACTTCCCCGGTCATATCGGCTCCCCTCAGGCCCCGGGCACGTTGCGCTCGAGCTCGGCGATCCAGGCGGCGCCGGAGGCGTCGGAGGGCATGCGCCAGTCCCCGCGCGGGGACAGCGAGCCGCCCGCCACGACCTTGGGGCCGTTGGGCAGGGTGGAGCGCTTGAACTGGTTGGAGAAGAAGCGCCTGAAGAACACCAGCTCCCACTTCCTGATGGCGGCCAGGTCGTAGGCGACCCTCTCCTCCTCGGGCAGGCCGGGCGGCCAGGCGCCGGCGGAGGGGTCGGACCAGGCCCTCTCCGCCAGGAAGGCGATGCGGCTGGGCCTGGACCCGCGCCGCAGCACGTGCCACAGGGTGAAGTCCTGCAGGGCGTAGGGGCCGATCCTCGCCTGCGTGGACTGGATGGGCTCGCCCTCGTGCGCGGGCACGAGCTCGGGGCTGATCTCGGTGCCCAGGATGGCCAGCAGCACGTCCCCGACGTCGTCGGGGAAGAGGCGCTCGGCCACCACCCAGCGGATGAGGTGCTGGATGAGGGTCTTGGGGATGCCGGCGTTGACCCCGTAGTGGGCCATCTGGTCGCCCACCCCGAAGGTGCACCAGCCCAGCGCCAGTTCGCTCAGGTCCCCGGTGCCCAGCACGATGCCGCCGCGCCGGCCCGCGATGCGGAACAGCAGGTCGGTGCGCAGCCCGGCCTGGACGTTCTCGAAGGTGACGTCGTAGACCTCCCGCCCGCGCTCGCCGCGCCCGTAGGGGTGGTCCATGGCGGCGAGCATCTGCTCGGCGAGCGGGCGGATGTCCAGCTCCTCGACGCGGCAGCCCAGCGCCCGCGCCAGCGCCAGCGCGTTGGACCTGGTCCCGGCGCTGGTGGCGAAGCCCGGCATGGTGATGGCGTGGATGTGCTCGCGGCCCAGGCCCAGGCGGTCGACGGCGCGGGCGGCCACGATGAGGGCGTGGGTCGAGTCCAGCCCCCCGCTCACGCCGATGACGATCCGGGGCTCGCCGATGGCGCGCAGCCGCTGGACGAGGGCGGCGACCTGGATGTTGTAGGCCTCGTAGCAGTCCTGGGCGAGCCGGGCCGGGTCGTCGGGGACGAAGGGGAAGCGGTCGACGGCGCGCCTCAGCCCGATGTCGGTGCGGGGGACGGTCAGGTCGCCCCGGCCGATGCGCACGGTCCGGAAGCCGGCGCCGGGGCGCAGCAGGGCCCGGCGGTTGTCCTCGAAGGAGCCCTGGCGCACCCGCTCGGCGAGCAGGCCCTCGATGTCGACGTCGACGACCGCGGCGCGGGCGCCCTCGCCGAAGCGCTCGGTGGAGCCCAGCAGCTCGCCGTTCTCGTAGACGAGGGTCTGCCCGTCCCAGGCCAGGTCCGTGGAGGACTCCCCCTGCCCGGCGGCGGCGAAGACGTAGGCGGCCAGGCCCCGCGAGCTGGAGGCCCGGACCAGCAGCTCGCGGTCCTCGGCCCGCCCCACGGTGACGGGCGAGCCGGACAGGTTGACCAGGACCGTGGCGCCCGCCAGCGCCGCCAGGGACGAGGGCGGCACGGGCACCCACATGTCCTCGCAGACCTCGGCGTGGAAGACCAGGCCCGGCACGTCGTCGACCTCGAACAGCAGGTCGGTGCCGAAGGGGACGCGCGCGCCGTTGACGTCGATGTCGCTCTCGCCGGCGTCGCCCCCGCAGGCGAAGTGCCGCTTCTCGTAGAACTCGCGGTAGGCGGGCGGGTAGGACTTGGGGGCGGCGCCGCGCACCGCCCCGCCGGCGATGACGACGGCGCAGTTGAACAGGCGCCCGCCCACCCGCAGGGGGGCGCCCACGACGATCGCCGGCAGGAACCCGGCGGAGGCGGCGCGGATGGTCTCGATGGCGACCAGGGTCTCGCGCAGCAGGACGTCGGACAGCAGGAGGTCGTCGATGGAGTAGCCGGTCAGGCCCAGTTCGGGGAAGACGGCCAGGCACACGCCCTCCTCGCCCAGGCGGCGGGCCCGGGCGATCACGGCGGCGGCGTTGGCGGCCGGGTCCGCCAGGGTCACGGGCAGGGTGACGGCGGCCACGCGCGCGAAGCCCTGGTCGTAGGCGGAGCGGAACTCGATGTCGGGCGCGGCGCTGGCCTGTGTCATGACGCGATCCTCCCACGGCGCGGGCCCGGGCGGGGCATGATCGACCCATGAGCAGCGCCGCCGCGGGCCCCCGGCCCCCGACCGGGCCCCGCCCCGACGCCCCGGCCGGCTGGGCCCCCGTCCCGTGCCCGCACCCGACGCCGCCCGGCGCCCGGATCGTCTTCGCCCACCGCGGCGCGCGCGCCCTTGCCCCGGAGAACACGCTGGCGGCCCTGCGCGCCGCCGCTCGGGCCGGGGCCCGGTGGGTCGAGATCGACGTCGACGTCATCGGCGACGGCACCGTCATCGTCATCCACGACTCGCGCCTGGACCGCACCACCGACCGCACCGGCCCCTACTACCGCCTGCGCGCCGCCGACCTGCCGGGCATCGACGCCGGCTCCTGGTTCCGGGCCGGGGACGGCTCGCGCCCCTTCGCCGGGGAGGGCCTGCCGACCCTGGAGAGGGCGCTCGACGTCGTCGCCGAGACCGCGATGAGCGTCAATGTCGAGCTCAAGTCCTGCCAGGCGGGGGCCGCGGCCTGCCGCCGCCTGGTCGACGACGTGGCGGCGCAGCTCGACGCGCTGGCCGAGCGCGCCCCGGCCTCGCAGGCGCTCGTGTCCTCCTTCAACCCGCTCCTGCTGGACAGGATGGGGCGGCGCCGGCCGGGCACGGCCCTGGCGCTGCTGACCGGGCCGGGATCGCTCGGCGACGACTGGCGCTCCCGCGTCGAGATGCTGGGGGCGCGGGCCGTCCACCCGGCGCAGGCGGGCCTGAGCCGGGATCGCGTGGAGGAGATCCGGGCGCTGGGCTACGGCGTCAACGCGTGGACGGTCAACACCCGCGAGCGCGCCGTCGAGCTCTTCGACTGGGGCGCGACGGGGGTCTTCACCGACCGGGTGCACGAGCTCGGGGGGCTCGATGGCGGCGGCGATCGGGCGGCGGAGACGACCGCCGGCAAAAGATGACAAAGGTCACGTTCTTGATCCGGGGGCTCCGGGGGCGAGTCGCCCCCCTCGGCCGCCGACCGGCCCGGGGCCCGAATTACGGCGTGAAACCGCGGATCTGCTCGGTCACAAGGAGCTCTGAGACTTCTCGGGGGCGGGGCCGTGATCGTCTCGGAGCCGATCTGTCACCATCTTGAGACCTGAAAAGGGCTTTTGTGGTGACTTGAGGGCCCGCGGACCAGTATGATGATGCTCGTTGGAACGCCCTCGGCACGAGGGGATCAGGGACCCCGTTGACCTGCCGAGGCGTTCGGGGAAGCCGCGATTCAGGGACCGCGCCCCCGAGCCCAACAGGAGGCCCCGCACCGGTGGTGCGGGGCCTCGCCCCTTCTTCGCGGCCCCTCCCGGGCCGGGCCCGCCCCTCCCGCCGGGGCCGAGGCGGCCGCTACGCCGATTCCCGCCGGGCGGGCTCGAGCCGCCACTGGCGCCTCAGGCCCTCGGCGTAGAGCCGGACCTCCGCCGCCATGTCCGTCCCGAGGGACTCGCGGGCCGCCGTGCGCGGCGTGGTCGCGCACAGCCACTGGATCTGCAGGCCGTCGCTGAGCGCCGTCAGCGTCCGGGCGATGAGGCGCGAGGGCGCGCCGGGGTGCACGGTTCCGGCCTCCTTGCCCCGCTCGAAGGCCCTTTCGAACATCTCGACGGTGCCCGCCAGGTGCCCGGCCATCCAGGCGTGCGCGGGGTGGTCGGCGTCGAGGACGGACACCGCGGTCGCGGTGTAGATCGCCACGAGCTCGCGATGGCGGGCGTTGTGCTCGACGAGCCGCGCGAAGGCGTCCAGGAGCAGCCACGGATCCTCCCTGTCCTCCTCCCGGAGGATCCGGGAGGAGGCCTGCCGGTCGCGGCGCTCCAGGACCTGGGCGAACAGGGCGCCCTTGGAGGAGAAGTGGTGCAGCAGGCCCGCCTTGGAGATGTCCGCGGCGTCGGCGACGTCGGCCAGGGAGGTGCCCGCGTAGCCGCGCGCGCCGAACAGGGCCACGGCCTCGTTGAGGATCCGCTCGCGCTTGTCCTCGCTGCCGGTGGGGGGCCGGCCGGGTCCGCGCCGCCGGGGCGCGGGGGTTGGTGAGACGGCGGATTCGGACGGAAGACTCATACCGGCATTGTGGCACCCGCCGCTCCGCCCGCCCTCCGGCCGCCGCTCCGCCCGCCGTCGCCGTCCGCGGCCCGGGCCCATCGGGGGCACGCCCGCGACCCCCGCGCCCGCGCCGCGAGCCGCGCGCCCCTATGGTGGATGGCGCGTTCGCGCCGTCGCCTCGGCGCATCCCTGACCTCCAGGAGGAATGACCATGTCCACGCCGATCAGCCGAAGACTCCTCGCCGCTCCGGTCGCGCTCCTGCTCGCCGCCGGACTCCTCGCCGCCTGCGGCGGCAACGGCTCCACCACCGGCTCCACCAGCGCGGCCCCGGGTTCGGGCTCCACCACCGCGGCCGACGGCGCCGCCCCGCCCTCGGGGGGCGCGCCCGTCCCCTCGGAGGGGGCGCCTGCGCCCTCGGCCTCCGAGGACGCCACCGACTGGCCCCCGTCGTCGACCTCCACCCCGCTGCCGGAGCCCACCGGGAGCCCCACGACCGATCCCGCCCTCGAGGAGACCTGGTCGACCGCCGTGCGGGCGATCGCCGACGACGACTCCGCCGCCTTCCTCACCGTGGCGGCCCAGAGCGTCTACGACAGGATGACCGCCGAGCAGAAGTCCGTCAGGACCGTCTTCAACGACTGGGACATGATGGGGGCCCGGTGGTCCGAGTTCGGGGTGGACAACCCCCGGATCGAGGTGACGGCCGGCTCGTGCACGCAGGGGGCGGAGCCGCCCTCGGACGGGGACTCGGAGGGCTCCCCCACGGTGACCTGCCGCCTGACCTTCACCAACGACGCCGGCGGGGCGCCGGACAAGACGATGGGCCTGTTCTACCTGCAGCGCAACGAGGACGGCTCCTGGACGATCGTCGGCTACCTCCGCCAGTACATGTGAGCAGGCCGCGGGCGCGCCCCGGAGATGGAGGGCGCGCCCGCGGCGAAGAGCCGGCCCGGGCCCCGGTCGGGGGTCCGGGCCGGCGTCGGCGTCGTCGGCGGCTCAGACGGCGCTGGCGGCCGACGGCGCCCAGGCCTCGCCCCGGGCGATGAGCGCCAGGCCCGCGCCCTCGCCCTCGGGGCTGACGTCCACGACGACCTCCTGGCCGTCGAGGACCTCCCCGCCCAGGATCATGCGGGCCAGCCGGTCGCCGATCTCGCGCTGGACCAGGCGGCGCAGCGGGCGCGCCCCGTAGGCGGGGTCGTAGCCCTCGTCCGCCAGCCAGGCGCGGGCGGCGTCGGTGACGGTGAGCGTGAGCCGGTGGTCGGCCAGGCGCTGCTGCATCCTGGCCAGCTGAATCTCCACGATCCGGCCCAGCTCCTCCTTGGTCAGGGCGTCGAAGACGAGGATGTCGTCCAGGCGGTTGAGGAACTCGGGCTTGAAGGCCGCGCGCACCTGGGCCATGACCTCCTTGCGCTTCTCCTCCGGGCTGAGCAGCGGGTCGATGAGGAACTGGCTACCCAGGTTGGAGGTCAGCACGAGGATGACGTGGCGGAAGTCCACGGTGCGACCCTGGCCGTCGGTGAGGCGGCCGTCGTCGAGGACCTGGAGGAGGATGTCGAAGACCTCCGGGTGGGCCTTCTCCACCTCGTCGAGCAGGACCACCGAGTAGGGGCGGCGCCGCACGGCCTCGGTGAGCTGGCCGCCCTCCTCGTAGCCGACGTAGCCAGGAGGGGCGCCCACGAGCCGGGCCACCGAGTGCTTCTCGGAGTACTCGCTCATGTCGATGCGGACGATGGCGCGCTCGTCGTCGAAGAGGAAGTCGGCCAGGGCCTTGGCCAGCTCGGTCTTGCCCACGCCGGTGGGGCCCAGGAAGAGGAAGGAACCGGTGGGGCGGTCGGGGTCGGAGACCCCGGCGCGCGAGCGGCGCACGGCGTCGGCCACCGCCAGCACGGCGGTCTTCTGGCCGATGAGGCGCTCGCCGATGACCTGCTCCATCTCCAGGAGCTTGCGCTGCTCACCGGCCAGGAGTCTGCCCACCGGGATGCCGGTCCAGGCCGAGATGACCTCGGCGATCTCCGGGGCGCCCACCTTCTCGGCGATCATGGGACCGGTGGCGGGCTCGCGCTCCACGCCGTCGGGCCCGACGACGGACTCAGCGGCCTCCTGGGCCAGCTCGGTGTCGCGGATGCGCGCCTCCAGGGCGGGCATCTCGCCGTAGCGCAGCCGCCCGGCCTCCTCGAAGCGGCCCTCGCGCTCGGCCAGGTCCGCCTTGGTGCGCAGCTCGTCGAGGGCGGCGCGCAGCTCGCCGACCAGGTTGTGGCCCGCCTTCTCGGCCTCCCAGCGGGCGTTGAGCGCCGTCAGCGCCTCCGAGGCGTCCGCGAGCTCGGCGCGCAGGCGCTCCAGACGGTCGGCGGCGGCCGGGTCCGCCGCCTCGTCGCCGATGGAGTCGGCCAGGTAGGACTCCTCCATGCGCATCCGGTCGACCCGACGACGCAGCTCGTCGATCTCCACGGGGCTGGAGTCGAGCTCCATGCGCAGGCGGGAGGCCGCCTCGTCGATGAGGTCGATGGCCTTGTCGGGCAGCTGGCGGCCGGAGATGTAGCGGTCGGACAGGGTCGCGGCGGCCACGAGGGCGCCGTCGGAGATGGTCACCTGGTGGTGCGCCTCGTACTTGGGGGCGATGCCGCGCAGGATGGCCACGGTGTCCGCCACGGAGGGCTCGCCGACGAAGACCTGCTGGAAGCGCCGCTCCAGGGCGGGGTCCTTCTCCACGTTCTCGCGGTACTCGTCGAGCGTCGTGGCGCCGACCAGGCGCAGCTCGCCGCGGGCGAGCATGGGCTTGAGCATGTTGCCGGCGTCCATGGAGGAGTCGGAGCCGGCGCCCGCGCCGACGACGGTGTGCAGCTCGTCGATGAAGGTGACGACCTCGCCGTCGGAGTCCTTGATCTCCTTGAGGACGGCCTTGAGGCGCTCCTCGAACTCGCCGCGGTACTTGGCGCCGGCCACCATCCCGGACAGGTCCAGGGCGATCAGGCGCTTGCCGCGCAGGGAGTCGGGCACGTCGCCGGCGACGACGCGCTGGGCCAGGCCCTCGACGACGGCGGTCTTGCCCACGCCGGGCTCGCCGATGAGGACGGGGTTGTTCTTCGTGCGGCGGCTCAGGACCTGCACGACGCGGCGGATCTCCGCGTCGCGGCCGATGACCGGGTCGAGCTTGCCCTCGCGGGCGGCCTCGGTCAGGTCGGTGCCGTACTTTTCCAGGGACTTGTAGGTGCCCTCGGGGTTGGCGGAGGTGACGCGGCCGGAGCCACGGACCTCGGGCAGGGCGGCGCGCAGGACGTCAGCGGTGGCGCCGGCATCCGCCAGCGCCCTGGTGGCGGGGTCGGCGGCGTCGCCCTCGGCCAGGGCGAGGAGCAGGTGCTCGGTGGAGACGTACTCGTCGTCGAAAGCCCTGGCCTCGGCGCCGGCCTTCTCGAGGGCGGCGAGCAGGGCGCGGGAGGGCTGGGGCCGGCCGGTGGTGGCTCCGGCGGAGCTCGGCAGGCCGGTGAGCGCGCGGCGGGCGGCGGCCCCGACGGCGGTGCGGCCGTTCTCGCCGACCGCGGCGGCCAGCAGCGCCGGGGCGACGCCGTCGGCCTGGGAGAGGAGCTCGGCCAGGAGGTGGGCGGTCTCGATCTGGGGGTTGCCGGCCGCGGCGGCGGCCTGCATGGCGCCGCTGATCGCCTCCTGCGAGCGGGTGGTGTAGTTGGTGTCCATACGGAGCTCCTTCGGGCTGGGTGACGTCCTCAGACCGACTCAACCCTCGCAGACTTGAGTCTATTCCACTCAACTTTTGTGACCGTCGGCTCCGGGCCTTCCGCGGGCACTGACGGCGACGGCACGGACTCGCAGAACGGGAGCCGCCCCGCAGATGACCTATGCGCCCAGAACTGGCACGATTCTGCCGAGGCCGCCGTCGCTTGACGCCGTGCCACCCGACGGGAAGGAGACTGACATGGGACTTGACGACCTGGCGAAGAAGGCCACTGACGCTCTCGGCTCCGACAAGGCCGAGGCGCTCAGCGACAAGGCGCTCGACGCCGCAGCCGGCGCCGCCAAGAAGGCGACCGGCGGCAAGCACGACGACAAGATCGACACCGCCCGCGACGCCGTCGACGGCAAGGTCGGCACCGACTGAGCCGACCCGCCGACTGGTGGCGCCGTGGCCTTCCGGTCACAGGAGCGAGGGCCCCGCACCGTGTGGTGCGGGGCCCTCGTGCGATCCCGGGCTGCCGGCCGCAGCTGCCTCCTGGGCTGCCTACTGCGCGTTGAGCGCGGCGGTCGGAGGCGTGCGCGCGGCCCGCACGGCCGGGTACATGCCAGCCAGGGCACCGATGACGATGGTGGCCCCCAGGCCGCCGGCGACGGCGATGATCGGCAGGGAGAAGGGCCAGTCGTTCGCGGACGCCATCCCGGCGGTCACCCCGATGCCGATGACACAGCCCAAGGTGCCTCCCAGGGTGGACAGCAGCAGCGCCTCGGCCATGAACTGCACGAGGATGTGGCCGCGCATCGCCCCCAGGGACCGCCTCAGCCCGATCTCCCGACGACGCTCGAGCACCGAGATGATCATGGTGTTGGCGACCCCGATGCCACCGACGAGCAGGGCGATGGAGCCCACGCCCAGCAGCAGGCTGGTGAAGGCCTGGTCGGCCGCGTTCTTGGCCTCCAGCGCATCCGAGGGGCGCGAGACCTTGACCTCGTTGGGGGCCTGGGGCGAGATCGACGGCGCCAGGAGGTCGCGCACCTGGGTGACGGCGGAGTCCTGGCTACGGGCGTAGACCGTCGTCGGTTTCGCGTCGTGCCCCAGCAGGCTCGTGGCGGTCTCCTGGCCGACGAGCGCCGCGGAGTCGAGCTCGGGGGCCAGGACCACCGGTTTGAGGATGCCCACCACCGTGAACCACTGGCCGCCGAGCCACACCTTGGTGCCCGGAGTGACGACGCCCAGACGCTGAGCGGCCGTATGCCCCAGGACCGTGGCCGGGTACTGGCCGGTGGCCTCGTTGAGCCAGGTGCCCCGGTCCACCTGCCCGGCGACGACGTCGAGCAGCGAGAGGTCCGCCGCCATGGTCGTGATACCGCCGGAGGCATTCTTGTCAATGAGCGGGCTGCGGTAGACCAGCGCGTTCTTGACCAGGCCAGTGCTTGAGGCGCTCTCGACGCGGTCGATGAGCCGGACCCTGCCGACGGTGTCCTGCGGCAGGGAGGAGGAGTTGCCGAAGAGATCCTGACCGGCCGAGGCCGTCAGCAGGTTGGTCCCCAGCGAGTCGAGCTGGGCGGTCAGCTGCGCCCGGCTGGAGGCGGAGATGCCGACCACCGCAATCATGGCGGCGATACCGATGGCGATGCCCAGAGCGGACAGGAAGGCTCGGGTAGGGCGGGACTTGATCCCGGTTCCCCCCAGGCGCAGCACATCGGCCAGGCGCAGCCGCGAGCGCTGGAGCGGGCGGGTCGAGGCGCGGTGACGGGCCTTGTCGACCTCGATGGCAGCGGAGCGGTCAAGACCCGGCTTGGATACCATGGGCGACCTCCTTCTGGCTTGAGTCCCCCACGATGCGGCCGTCGCGGATGGCGATCTGCCGGGGCAGCTGGGCGGCCAGCTCGTTGTCGTGGGTGATGACGATGACGGTGGTTCCCTGGTCATGGAGCTCGTGGAGGAGCTCGACGATCGAGGCCCCGGAGGCGGAGTCGAGGTTGCCCGTGGGCTCGTCGGCAAGCAGCAGCGGGGGCTCGCCGACGACGGCCCGGGCGATGGCCACGCGCTGACGCTCACCGCCGCTCATCTGGTGGGGCCGGTGGTCGAGCCGGTGGGCCAGGCCGACGCGCTCAAGGGCAATGCGGGCGCGTCGGCGCCGCTCGGAGCGGGGGATGCCGCTGTACAGGAGGCCGTCGGCCACGTTGTCAACCGCGTTAACGCCGTCGGCCAGGTGGAACTGCTGGAAGACGAAGCCGATGCGGCTGGCGCGCAGGGCCGAGAGCTTGGCGTCGGACAGGGAGCCGACGTCGACGCCGTCGATCTCGACGGTGCCCGAGCTGGGCCGGTCCAGGGTGCCGATGAGGTTGAGGAGCGTGGACTTGCCTGAGCCCGAGGGGCCGACTACGGCGACGAACTCGCCGTAGTCGACCTCCAGGCTCACGCCCGCGCAGGCGGCTACGGGCGGCTCCCCGTAGGTTCGTCGCACGTCGCGCAGGGACAGGATGGAGCTCATGTCTGCGGCACCACCACTCGGGTCCCCTCGGCGATGTCGTCCCCGGAGACCTCGACACGTCCACCGGCGAACAGTCCGATGGTGACCGGCACCTTGCGGGTGGTGCCGTTGGACTCGACGATCTCGACGCCGAACTGGTCGGGGGTCAGGGCCAGCAGGGCGCCCACCGGCACCGACAGGACGTCCTCACGCGTCTCGCTGGGCAGGGCGACGGTGACCGAGACCTCCTGGAAGTTGGCGGTCGCGGAGGTGTCGTCGAGAGAGATGGTGATGGGGATGACCCGTTCCTTCGTCTCACTACCACCCGCGCCTGAGCCCGAGTTCGTGCTCTTCTCGACGGGGGAGCCCACGGAGGTGATCGTGCCCGTCGTGGTCGTGGCGTCGGGCAGCGTGATGGTCACGGCGGTGTCGACGACGGCGAGCTGCTGGTCGGAGAGCTTGACGTTGGACTCAACCACCTGGGTGGTGGAGGTGACGTCGCAGAGCTCGGTGTCGATGCCGACACGGTCCCCGACTCGGGCACTGACCTCCCCCACGCGCAGGTCCCCTGGGACGAAGACCATCCGTCCTAAGGGGATGGTCCCGGTCTGGGGCAGCCCGACGTCCTTCTGCCACTTCAGGATGGCGCTGGTGGTGGCCCAGCTGAAGTGGTTGTCGGGCTCGTAGTCGAAGTAGCCCATGTCGCGCAGGAGGGTCTCGAGCTGGAGGATGTCCTCGCCGTTGTCCATCCCGGCCTCGAAGGTGCGCCAGGCGGGGATGGAGCCGTGCATGAGGTAGGCGTACTCGCTGCCCGTGCTGTAGATGACATTGCCCTGGGTCAGGACCGTGCCGGAGGTGGGCGCCTGGACGAGGATGCCGTCGAAAGCGGACCTGAGCTTGTGCGCATCGGCGTAGCGCAGGGTGCCGGTGACGGAGGTCTCGCCCTTAAGATCGCCCCTGGTGACGGTGTCGGTGGCGCCGGTGAAGGTCGACGCCGTCGGCTGCGGCTTGGCGGCGAAGGGACCGGTCTTGAAGGCGAAGGCTCCTGCACCCGCGCCCGCGGCAAGGACCACGACTGTCCCCATGGCCAGGAAGGTCCGACGCCGGGTGCGGCGCACCGCTCCCATGTCTGCCTCCGTGCCGGTCGAGCTGTCGTCGTCCTGCGTGGAGATGGTGGTCAATTTCATGTACGTGCCTGTCTGAGTATGTCTGCGCGGCTGCTCGGCCACGTGAGAAGTCGGTTGGCTGAAGGGCGCCGCGTCACTGGTTCCCAAGATCGGCGAAGCACTTGTTCATGACGTCCTGGGGGATGTCACCGTTGAGCTGAAGGCCCTTGTCGGCCTCGGGGTCGGGGACATCGTAGCCCGCGTCACGAAGGCACTGGGCTGCCTGGACGAGGTCCTGCTGCGTCTCGGGGTTGGAGAGGTCCTCCGTGCCCGGAGCGGGGCCGACGATCTGCTGGCACTCCTCGGCGGCCGCGTAGGCGGCGTCAGTCTCGGGGAACTGAATGTTGCCGTTGGCGTCGGGGTCGGAGACGTCGATGCCCTTGTCGCGCATGCACTGGGCCATCTCGAGCAGGTAGTCGTCGGCGCTGGTGGCGGAGGCGGAGGCCGCGGCCGTGTCCGTGTCGGAGCTGGAGCATCCGGTCATGAGCCCGGCTGCGCACGCGGCGCAGGTCAGCAGCGCGGCGGTGCGGGTGATGATCCGGGTGTTGAGGCTCTTCTTCATGAGAGAGGGTCCTTTCGTCTAGGTCGGTGCCGAGGGTGGCGCGGTGATGCCCCTTCGGTCGGAAGACAGCCAAGCGGTGGCGGTGTTGTCGCGGCATTCAAGGATTTGCTTATGTTGTGGCAACACGCGGTGTCGGCGCAGGAGGGGCGCGACAGCGCGGGCCGGAAACGGGTAGACATGGGGCAGACGCTTCGGCCGGGGCGCAACGGGACCGGCCGAGCCGGCGCGAGCTCAACCGAGACCACAGCGAAGGAGACAAGACAATGCGCGTACTCGTCGTGGAGGATGAGAAGTATCTCGCCGAGGCCGTCGCCACCGGGCTGCGGCGTGAGGCGATGGCCGTCGACGTCGTCGGTGACGGGGCCAGCGCCCTGGAGCAGGTGGCGACCAACGACTACGACATCGTCGTCCTGGACCGGGACCTGCCCATCATCCACGGCGACGAGGTCTGCCGGCGGGTGGTCGACGAGCACCCCGGCATTCGCATCCTCATGCTCACCGCGTCCCGAACGCTGGACGCGCGCGTGGGCGGCTTCGAGCTGGGGGCGGACGACTACCTCACCAAGCCCTTCGAGTTCCCCGAGCTGGTGGCCCGGCTGCGGGCCCTGGGGCGGCGCAGCCAACCCGCACGCACCCCGGTCATCGAGGCCCACGGTGTGCGTCTGGACCCCTTCCGCCGGGAGGTCTACCGAGACGGGCGCTTCATTCGTCTGAGTCCCAAGGAGTTCGCGGTCCTCCAGGTCCTCATGGAGGCCGAGGGCGGGGTCCTCAGCGCCGAGACGCTCCTGGAGAAGGCCTGGGACGCCAACGCGGACCCCTTCACCAACTCCACCCGGGTGACGATCTCCCACCTGCGCCGCAAGCTCGGTGAGCCGTGGGTGATCCAGACTGTCCCCGGCGCGGGCTACAGGTTCAGCGCATGAGCGGGCGGGAGGCCCTTCCCGACGACGGGCGGCACGGGTCGCAGCAGACCGGCACCCGCTCGGGGCGGCAGAGGCGGTCGCGTCGCCCCAGACGCCTGAGCATCCGCATCCGGCTGACCCTGACCTACGCCGGTCTGGTGACGGCCGCCGGCGCGGTGCTCATCGCCCTGGTCTACGTCTACACCCGCTATGTCACGCTCCGTATCGAGATCAGCGCACCCGCGGGCGACGTCACCGTCACGCCGGCCTTGCAGACCAGCGAGGCCACCCAGGTGGACACGAACCTGTTCGAGCTGCTCGGCAGCATCATGCGTTCGGCCATCGGCGTACTGGCGCTGCTCGTGGTGCTCTCCGGCACCGTCGGCTGGGTCCTGGCGGGGCGGATGCTGCGACCGCTGTCGTCGATGAACACGGCCGCCAAGCGCGCCGCCTCGGGCGACCTCAGCCAGCGTCTGGCCCTGGCCGGGCCGCGTGATGAGATCCACGACCTGGCGGACACCTTCGACGACATGCTGTCCTCCTTGGAACGCTCCTTCTCCGTGCACCGGCGCTTCGCCGCCAACGCCTCCCACGAGCTGCGCACGCCCCTGGCCACGACCCAGACCATGATCGAGGTCGCTCTGTCCGACCCGACGGCCTCGGCCGAGGACCTGCGCCGGGTCCTCGGCCGGGTGCTGGAGACCAACCGGGCCAACCGGGAGACGATCGACGCCCTGCTGGACCTGGCCGACGCCCAGTCCGGCAGGCTCGCCCGCGAGGACGTCGACATGAAGGCCACGGTCCGTGACGCCCTGGGGCTCATCGCCCCGCAGATGGTCGAGCGCGGGCTGAGACTGTCCACCCACCTGCTGCCCGCCCATGTCCCGGGCGACCCGGTGCTGCTGCGTCAGAGCGTGGCCAACCTGCTGGGTAACGCGGTCCGCTACAACACCGACGGCGGCCGGATCACTGTCGGGATGGCGCACCTGGCCGACGGCGTGCGGCTGACGATCCGCAACGACGGCTCCCCGGTCGCGCCGGACAGCGTCGAGTCCCTGCGCGAGCCCTTCGTCCGCGGCGAGGGCCGGGGGCGAACCCGGGGATCCGGGCACGGGCTGGGCCTGGCCATCGTGACCGCCGTGGCCACCGCCCACGGCGGTCACCTGAGCCTGAGCGCGAATCCCACCGGAGGGATGACCGCCGTCCTCGAGCTGCCCGGGGACGAGGAGGAGTCGGTGCCGTAGCAGTGACCGGCGGCCTCCAGCCGGAGGGCTGGAGGCCGCCGGCTGCTGTTGCGGCCGTCGGACTGGCCGACGGGCCTGACCGTGGAGCCGACGCTCAGGCGAAGACCTATGCGTCCGCAGCGGGTCGGCCCGTGGACCTGTGCCCTCGTCGACCGGTTGCGACGACCTGGACCTCGCCGTCGGCGGCAGCGGCGAAGATCCGCTGGACCGCCGCCTCACGCAGCCGCAGGAGACGGTTCTCGCGCTCGAGCTCCTCGACCCGGCGCTCCAGGTCGAGGACGCGGCGGATCCCCTCGAGGTTGACGCCCTCCTGGCTCAGTGCCTGGACGCGGCGCAGGCGCTCGACGTCGCGGTGCGAGTAGCGCCGGCCCTGCCCTGAGGCGCGGGCCGGGGAGACCAGGCCGAGGCGGTCGTACTGGCGCAGGGTCTGCGGGTGCATGCCGGCGAGGTCCGCGGCCACGGAGATGACGTAGACCGCGCGCTCCTCCGCGTCCTCCGCAAGGAATGCCAGCCCCTGGCCGGTACGACGGCGGCTCACGTCGCAGCCTCCTTACGCAGGGCTGCGCGCGGGTCCGTGTCCCCCATGGCGGCGTCGAAGGCCTCCAGGGCCTCCTTCGCCTGCGCCGAGAGCCTGCGCGGGACGGCGACCTGCACCGTGACGAGCAGGTCCGAGGCGCCCTTCTTCAGCTTGATGCCCTTGCCGCGCAGGCGCATGACCGTGCCGGACTGGGTGCCGGCCTTGATCTTGACGCGTGTGCTCGTGCCATCCAGCAGGGGGACCTCGACCGTGGCGCCCAGGGCCGCCTCCTTGAGGGTGACGGGCAGGTCCATGCGCAGGTTCGTGCCGTCGATGGCGTACACGGGGTGCTTGTCGACGTGGACCGTGACGACCATGTCCCCGTTGTCGCCGCCTGCCCGGCCCGGACGGCCCTTGCCGCGCAGGCGGATCTTCTGGCCGTCGTGGACACCGGCCGGGATGCGCGTGGTGATGGTGCGCCCGTCCGCCGTCAGCTCGACGGTGTCTCCCTCGACGGCCTGGCGGAAGCCCAGGCGCACGTTGGTGAGGACGTCGGGGCCCTTGCGCGGCTCGGGCTGGGAGCCGAAGCCGCCGAAGCCGAAGCTGAAGCCTCCGGGCTGGCCACCGCGGCGGGTGGGGCTGGGCTGCCCGCCGAACTGGCGCAGAAGGTCGTCGATGTCGATGTTCTGGCCGCCGGAGCCGCCGCCGAACATGGAGAAGATGTCCTCGAAGCCGCCGCCCCCCGCACCACCGGCGGTGAAGCGGGCGCCGCCGCTCGCCATGGAGCGGATGGCGTCGTACTGCTTGCGGTCCTTGGCGTCGGACAGGACCGCGTAGGCCTCGCCGACCTCCTTGAACTTCTCCGCGGCGACGGCGTCGTCGGGGTTGCGGTCCGGGTGGTACTTCTTGGCGAGGCTGCGGTAGGCCTTCTTGATGGTGTCGGAGTCGGCGTCCTTGGCGACACCGAGGACGGCGTAGAAGTCCTTGTGCATCCAGTCCTGGCTGGCCATGTCACCACCTCCTGCGTGACGTAGTCGTGGGTGTGTCTTTCTCTCGGGGTGTCTTCGGGCACCGGCGGGCGCCGGTGGACGTCGCCGCCGGGGTCGGGACCCGGGCCGGGTCCCGACCCCGGTCGGCCTCAGGCCGGGTTGGCGACCTGGACGCGGGCGGCGCGCACGACCTTCTCGCCCAGGCGGTAGCCCGGCTGGAGGACCAGTACGATGGTCGGTTCGCTGACCTCGTCGGACTCGGTCGCCATGAGTGCCTCGTGGAGCATCGGGTCGAAGACGTCGCCGACCTCTCCGAAGCGCACGAGGCCGAACTTCTCACCGAGGATCGACTCGAGCTTGGTGGCCGTGGTGGCGAAGGTGCCGGTGAGGTCCCCGTGCTGGTCGGCCAGCGCGATCTCGTCGAGGACGGGGATGAGCGCCTCGACGACGCTGACGCGCCCGGTCTCGCGGTGGCCGGCGGCCGCCTCGCGGGAGCGGCGCACGAAGCCCTGGTACTCCTGCTGGAGGTTGTACAGGTCGGCGCGCGCGCGGGCCAGGTCGTCGGCCGCCTGCGCGGCCTCGGCCCGGGCCTGCTCGAGCTCAGCGGGCGCAGTGGGCTCGGCGGTACCGGCCTCGCCGTCGTCGGCCCCCTCAGCGCCGGCCTCCCCGGCCTCCCCTGCAGGGGCGACCGGGTTGCCCGACTCGTCCAGCACGACGCCGTCGAAGGCGGAGTCGACGGCATCCGCCAGGGCGGGGTCGATCTGCTCCCCGCCGTCTCCGTTGTCCGTGTTGTCCGTGCGACCGGTGTTCTCGTCGCTCACTTGGAGTCCTCGTCGTCGATGATCTCGGCGTCGACAATGCCGTCGTCCTCGGCCGGGGCCTCGGAGGAGGCGCCGCCGGAGGGGGAGGCCTGGGCCTGCTGGGCCTCCTGGTCGTGCTGGTAGAGGGCCTCGCCGATCTTCTGGGCGACCTCGCTCAGCCTCTCCTGAGCGGTCTTGACGGGCTCGATGTCCGAGCCCTCGAGGGCCTTCTTGAGGCTGTCGACGGCGCCGGAGACCTCGGAGTGGACGGCCTCGGGCAGCTTGTCCTTGTTGTCCTTGAGGAGCTTCTCCACGGAGTAGGCCTGCTGCTCGGCGGTGTTGCGGGTCTCGGCGTCCTCGCGGCGCTTCTTGTCCTCCTCGGCGTGGGCCTCG
>ERZ773099.1008-NODE-1008-length-21647-cov-8.469572_pt1 | contig 21647 bp, 16 predicted proteins | sample MGYA00511120_ERZ773099 | MGnify/ENA primary metagenome ERZ773099 (study PRJEB29015, sample SAMEA2738012) | human oral metagenome | biome: human oral; feature: human-associated habitat; material: dental | place: China | collected 2104 ...
CAGCAGGAAATATGTTTTTAGGTTATTTAAGTATAACTGAATCAATAAAAGGAAACTATAAAATGGCAATCTTATTTATTTTACTTGCTATGGTATGTGATGGTTTAGATGGAAAAACAGCAAGAAAGTTAGATGCATTTAGTGAATTTGGAAAAGAGTTTGATTCATTTTGTGATGCAGTTTCATTTGGTCTTGCTCCTTCTATGCTAATTTATTCAATATTAATGTCAAAAGTATCAGGAAGTCCATTTGTAGTTCCAGTTTCATTTCTATATGCTCTTTGTGGAGTAATGAGATTGGTTAAATTTAATATCATAAATGTTGCTTCAAGTGAAAAAGGAGATTTCAGTGGAATGCCTATTCCTAATGCAGCAGCAATGGTTGTATCTTATCTTATGATTTGTAATGTTTTAGAAACAACATTCGGTTTAAGAATATTTAATATAAAAATTTTTATTGCAATATCTGTTATATCAGCAAGTTTAATGGTTAGTACAATACCTTTTAAAACTCCTGATAAAACTTTCTCATTTATTCCTAAAAAATTAGCTTTAATTATTATTTTAGGACTTTTAATAACTATGTATTGGACATTAGATTATAGTGTTTTTATTATTTCTTATACTTATGTTTTATTAAATATACTTTCATATTTCTATAAAAGATTTGGAAGTGAAGATGATAAAATTGAAAATGAAGATGAGGTAACAGGAGAATTTGTTGAAATTGAAGAAGATGAAGAAAAAGGTGAGTAACTGTGTTTAGTCAAAATGACAATATAAATATTTTAGTTATAAGATTTAAAAGAATAGGAGATGCTATTTTAAGTTTACCTCTATGTCATTCATTAAAATTGACTTTTCCTAATTCAAAAGTAGACTTTGTTTTATACGAAGATGTTGCTCCACTTTTTGAAGGACACCCTTATATAGATAATGTTATCACTATAACTAAAAAAGAACAAAAAAATCCTTTTAAATATATAAAGAAAGTTTATAATATTACAAGAAAAAAATATGATATTATAATTGATATTATGTCTACTCCTAAAAGTGAATTATTTTGTATGTTTTCAAGGAAAACTCCTTTTAGAATAGGAAGATACAAAAAGAAAAGAGGCTTTTTCTATAATTATAAAATGAAAGAAAAAGAATCTCTAAATAAAGTGGATAAATTTTTAAATCAACTTCTTCCTCCATTTGAAGAAGCTGGTTTTGATGTAAAAAAAGATTATGATTTTAAATTTTTTGCAAGTTCAGAAGACAAAGAAAAATATAAGAAAAAAATGCTAGAAGCAGGAGTGGATTTTTCTAAACCTGTTATTGCATTTTCAATTTATTCAAGAGTTACTCATAAAATATACCCTATTAATAGAATGAAAGAACTTGTAAAACATCTAATTAATAAATATGATGCACAAATTATTTTCTTTTTTTCTCCTGACCAGAAAGAGGCTATTCAAAAAATTAATAAAGAAATGGAAAATAATAAAAATATTTTCTCCTCTATTGAAACTCCTACAATAAAAGATTTAGTGCCATTTTTAGAAAATTGTGATTACTATATAGGGAATGAAGGAGGAGCAAGACATTTAGCACAAGGAGTTGGAATACCAACATTTGCTATTTTTAATCCAAGTGCAGAGCTTAAAGAATGGCTGCCTTTCCCAAGTGAAAAAAATATGGGTATATCTCCTATTGATATGGTAGCAAAGAAGTCTCTTCCACTTGAAGAATTTAATAAGATGAGTCCAGAAGAACAATTTTCTTTAATTGATCTTGATACAATTAAAAAAATGTCTGATGAATTAATTGAAAAAAATAAAAGGAAGTAAAAAATGAATACTAAAATTATATCTTATGTCATATCAAATTTATTTAAAATATTGATGTTTTTATTTTTATTTCCACTTGCAGTAAGTATTTACTATAAAGAGGGATTAAAATTTTCAATGGCTTATATTATCCCAATAATTATTTTATGTATACTAAGTTATTTTTTATCAGATAAAACTCCTGAAAATCAATCTTTTTTTTCAAAAGAGGGTTTAGTCATTGTTTCTCTATCTTGGTTACTTATATCATTTTTTGGAGCATTACCTTTTATTATCAGTGGCTCTATTCCTAATATGGTAGATGCTTTCTTTGAAAGTGTAAGTGGTTTTACTACAACAGGTGCTAGTATACTTTCAGAAGTTGAAAGTTTAAGTAAGTCTATATTATTTTGGAGAAGTCTCACTCATGTTGTTGGAGGCATGGGAGTATTAGTTTTGGTTTTAGCAGTACTTCCAAAGGGAAATAATCAGGCATTACATATAATGAGAGCAGAAGTCCCCGGTCCAACAGTTGGAAAAATCGTTGCTAAAATGAATTATAATTCAAGAATTTTATATATAATTTATATCTCAATGATTATTATACTGATAATTTTTTTGTTATTAGGAGGAATGCCTTTATTTGATGCTTGTATTCATGCTTTTGGAACAGCTGGAACAGGAGGATTTAGTTGTAAAAATACAAGTATAGGTTTTTATAACAGTGCCTATATAGACTATGTAATTTCTATTGGTATGATAGCTTTTGGACTTAACTTTAACCTGTTTTATCTTTTGATTTTAGGTAATATTAAACAAGTTTTTAAAAGTGAAGAAGCCAGATATTATTTAAGCATAATTTTTATAGCAACTATACTTATTTGTATTAATATTCGTCCTCTTTATTCTTCAATCTCAAGAATGATAAGAGATGTATTTTTTACAGTTTCTTCTATTATTACAACCACTGGATTTTCAACAGTAGATTTTGATAAGTGGCCAACATTTTCAAAAACTATTCTTATGTCTTTGATGTTTTGTGGAGCTTGTGCAGGCTCAACAGCTGGAGGCTTTAAAGTTTCCAGATTTGTCATACTTATAAAAAAATTTGTAAGAGAATTTAAAAAAATAGGTCATCCAAATAAGGTTTTAAATATTAAACTTGAAGGAAAAACATTAGATAAGAACATGCTTGAAGGAGTAGATAGTTATTTTATAATCTATTCAGTTATACTTTTCATATTATTATTGATTACTGCTTGGGAATCTGATACTTTTATAACAGCATTAAGTGCTGTGCTTGCAACATTTAATAATATAGGACCTGGATTTGGTGCAGTTGGTCCTACATCAAATTTTGCAGTTTATTCACCACTTACAAAAATTGTTTTATCTTTAGGAATGTTATTAGGTCGTTTGGAAATAATTCCACTTTTAATTTTAGTTTCACCTAGAATTTATAGAAAAAGAGATTAAAAAAGGAGATTAATGAACTACACCCAAAATCTTGGACACAAGATTAGAAATGTAGATCATTAAAACTCCTTTTTATATTAATAACTTTTCCAACTTCCATACTTTGATTTTTTACTTTTTCTAAATGGTAGATACATAAAGAAAGAAATTGCTATATCTATCCCAGCAATTGAAAATATATAATATGGCCATGGTCCCATAAAATCAACTAAACTTTTTGTTGCTGGTGGATAATTGACATATAAGTAATTTGTTCCTAATCTTTTATTAACAAAATACATTATAAATGCAAGTGTTATTAACAACAAAAAAGAACCAATAAATCCAGCTTTTGTTGGTCTAAATCTAAAATGAACAAAAGCATAGATTGTACTAAATAAAATAAAGAAATGAGTTATAAAGAAACTTTGAGAAGCAAAATTGCTCATTCCATCTCTTATATCTGGTGTAAGTATTGCAAAAAATGCTCCTATTGACCAGAAATAAACTGGCTGAAATAAAAACTCACTATGAAAAAACATCATAAAAATAGAAAGTATTATCACTATTGGACATAGATGTAGTGGTAAAAGTTCAGCTACTGTTTCTCCATAATAATAATGTCTAAATAACAACTCTGCTATTTTTATTCCTAAAATAGTAACAGCTATAATTTTAGCAAAAGCAGCTTTTTTCTCTGTAAAAAAACCTAAAAATACCAATAAAATACAGGAAGCAAAACCAATTCCCATTGTTATAAAATGTTGATTACTGAATAATACAAACTTATCCTCCAATTTAAAACCTCCTATTTATGAAAACCTAAATCTGCTGGATTAATGTCCCCAGAGATATGTTTTACTATTCCCTTATTATTTTCAAACTCCTTTCTTAATAAAATAACTTTATTTATATAGTTTATTGTATCTAACTCTAAACTGCTTTCATGAAATCTTCCTAAAGACCAATAATCAATAACTAAACGACTGTCCCCTGAAATAACATTATATTTTAAAGTCTTTGCACAATTAAGTGCAAAATAAAAACCTACAAGTTCTCCAAAATTATTGGTTTTTCCTGCTTCAAGTTGGATATTTCCAAACTCATTTTTTATCCAATTTGTTCCTTTTAATAATTTCTTCAATGTAGTTGCAGAGATTTTATCTAAAAGATTTTCTTTATTTTCATTTGTAATTCTAACTTCTACTCCAATACCTCTGCCTGTACCTGCATCAAAATATACACCTTTTTCTAGTGTTGTATTTACAGGAGCATTTAAGCCAATATTTCTTTCATAACTTGCTCCACTATCTAACCAATCTTGAGCAACAGATTTGTCTATAAATGATTTATATCTAGCTTTCGTTCCTTGAACTATCTTTTCACACTCTGTCCAACTGTCCACTATCCCATTATTTTTTTTATCAAAAAAATAAGCATAAAATTTTTGTTTAGCCATTTATTCCTCCCCTATTTTCTTATGTAAATTACAATAGCATATTATTATAATAACATATTTATTATTTTTTTCAAAATATTCTTAATATTATCTTTTTTAATAATAACTGAAAATATAGTATATTTCAAGTTTTTTTCAGAATTTTTTTCAAAATATGAAAAAATAAATAAAAATTATACATTCTGTAAATTATATATATATTATATATATTATTAATAATATCAAAAAAGTTGTATATTAAAATAATTAGAATTTAACTATATAAATTTTGAAAGGGAGATGGTAAAATGAAAAAAATTTTTTATTTGTTAATTATGATCTCATTATTTTTAGTTGGTTGTGGAGAAAATAAAAGTGAAAGCCCTAATGGAAACACAGTTGTTATAGGTCAAGGTGCAAAACCAAAATCACTTGATCCACATATGTATAATTCCATACCCGATTTACTTGTTTCTCGTCAATTCTATAATACATTATTTTCAAGAGAAAAAGATGGAAGTATAAAACCTGAATTGGCAGAAAGTTATGAATATAAAAATGAAAAAGAATTAGATATTGTTCTTAAAAAAGGTATAAAATTCCATGATGGAAGTGAATTAACAGCAGATGATATTGTTTTTAGTTTTGAAAGAATGAAAGATAAACCTGGTTCATCAATAATGGTGGAAGAAATTGATAAAGTTGAAAAGATAAATGATTATGAAGTTAAATTATTTTTAAAGAATTCTTCTTCGGCTCTTTTGTATAATTTAGCTCACCCAATAACTTCCATAGTGAATAAAAAATATGTAGAAGCTGGAAATGATTTATCTGTTGCCCCAATGGGAACAGGTGCATTCAAATTAGTTGCTTACAATGATGGGGAAAAGATTGAATTAGAAGCCTTTAATAATTACTTTGAAGGAATACCAAAAGTTGAAAAAATAACATTTAGAGCAATTCCAGAAGATACAAGTATGCTTGCTGCATTGGAAACTGGTGAAGTTGATATAGCTACTGGTATGCCTCCTGTGTCAACTCAAACAATAGAGGCAAATGATAAATTGGAATTAATTTCTGAACCAACTACTGCAACAGAGTATATTTGTTTAAATGTAGAAAAAGTACCATTTAATAATAAAGATTTTAGAAAAGCTCTTAACTATGCCATTGATAAAAAAAGTATTATTGATTCTATTTTCTCTGGAAGAGGAAAAGTTGCAAAATCAATAGTAAATCCTAATGTTTTTGGTTATTATGATGGACTTGAAGAATATCCTTTTAATCTAGAAAAAGCTAAGGAATTAATAGAAAAATCTGGTGTAAAAAATGCATCATTTTCTCTTTATGTAAATGATAGCCCAGTAAGATTACAAGTTGCTCAAATAATTCAAGCTAATTTAAAAGATGTTGGAATTGATATGAAGATTGAAACTCTTGAATGGGGAACATATTTACAAAAAACAGGAGAAGGAGATTTTACAGCTTATTTAGGAGGTTGGATATCTGGAACTTCTGATGCTGATATAGTTCTATATCCTTTATTGGATAGTAAATCAATAGGTTTCCCTGGTAATAGAGCTCGTTATTCTAATCCAGAATTTGATAAAGAAGTTGAACTTGCAAGAATTGCTTTAAAACCAGAAGAAAGAAAAGAACATTTTAAGAATGCTCAAATAATATCACAAGAAGATTCACCTCTTATTGTTTTATATAATAAAAATGAAAATATTGGAATTAATAAGAGAATAAAAGGTTTTGAATATGATCCAACTACTATGCATAAATTTAAAAACTTAGAAATTAAATAAAGGAATGATATTAATGAACATAGATTTAAAATACATACTTAATAAAACAGTTGAACTTATAAATATACCAAGTCCTGTTGGATACACTCATAATGCTATTGAATGGGTTAAAAACGAATTAAAAGGTTTAGGTGTAAAAAATTATAATATTACAAAAAAAGGTGCATTAATTGCACATATAAAAGGAAAAGATTCTAGTTATAAAAAAATGATTTCTGCTCATGTTGATACCTTAGGAGCTGTTGTAAAAAAAATTAAAAAAAATGGTAGGCTTGAAGTGACTAATGTAGGTGGCTTTGCTTGGGGTTCTGTTGAAGGCGAAAATGTAATAATCCACACTATCTCTGGAAAAACATATTCTGGAACTTTACTTCCCATTAAAGCTTCTGTTCACGTGTATGGAGATGTAGCAAGAGAGATGCCAAGAACAGAAGAAACAATGGAAATAAGAATAGATGAAGATGTGAAAACTGATGAGGATGTTTTAAAATTGGGTATTTTACAAGGTGATTTTGTTTCTTTTGAAACTCACACAAAAATTTTAGATAGTGGCTATATAAAATCAAGGTACTTAGATGATAAATTATGTGTAGCTCAAATTTTATCTTATATCAAATATTTAAAAGATAACAAGTTAAAACCTAAAACTGATTTATATGTATATTTCTCTAATTATGAAGAAATTGGACATGGAGTTTCAGTTTTTCCAGAAGATTTAGATGAATTTATTGCAGTTGATATTGGGCTTGTTGCAGGTGAAGATGCACATGGAGATGAAAAGAAAATGCAAATTATTGCAAAAGATAGTAGAAGTCCTTATGATTTTACCCTTAGAAAAAAACTTCAAGAAACTGCTGATAAAAATAATATAAAGTATACAGTTGGAGTTTATAATAGATATGGCTCAGATGCAACAACTGCAATCTTACAGGGGTTTGATTTTAAATATGCTTGTATAGGACCAAATGTAGATGCAACTCATCACTATGAAAGATGTCATAATAATGGAATTATTGAAACTGTAAAATTATTAATAGCCTATTTATAAATAGTAGAGGCTGTTACAAGTTTTATAAAACTTGTAACAGCTATTTTTTATTTTTTTAATTTCGCATCTTTCATATATAGAATATTTTTATAAATTATGCTATTATATATAGTGATAGAATTTTTAAGTGCAAGGAAAGGAAGGATATACATGTTAAAAGAAAAAAATTCAGCTGGAGGAGGAAAATTTAAATTTTTCAATTTTTTAAAAGAAAAAGAAAATAATCAAGCTGAATCAATCAATCTTAAGGAGTTTATACCATATTTAAAAAATAGAATTATAAATGAAAAATATGAAATAACTCGTGAAGAGGCAATTTTTCTATCACAGATTCCTAACAATGATATAGAAACTTTAAATATACTTTTTGATGCAGCAGACCAAATTAGAGAAGCATTTTGTGGGAAATATTTTGATTTATGTACTATTATTAATGCAAAATCTGGTAAATGTTCTGAGAACTGCAAATACTGTGCACAATCAATTCATTTTAAAACAAGTGCTGATGTTTATGGACTTATTTCAAAAGAATTAGCTCTTTATGAAGCTAAAAAGAACGAAAATGAAGGTGCTCATAGATTTTCACTTGTAACAAGTGGTAGAGGTCTTAATGGAAATGAAAAAGAATTAGACAAATTGGTTGAAATATATAAATATATAGGAAAACATACAGATAGGTTAGGGCTTTGTGCCTCTCACGGAATATGTACAAAAGAAGCATTACAAAAATTAGCTGATGCAGGTGTTACAACATATCATCATAACTTAGAGTCTTCAAGAAGATTCTACCCTAATGTTTGTACATCTCATACCTATAACGATAGAATTAATACTATTAAAAATGCAAAAGCAGTGGGGCTAAATGTTTGTAGTGGTGGAATATTTGGGTTAGGAGAAACTATTGAAGATAGAATAGATATGGCACTTGATTTAAGAGTATTAGAAATTCATTCAGTTCCAATAAATGTTTTAACTCCAATCCCAGGAACACCATTTGAAAATAATGAAGAAGTTAATCCTTTTGAAATCTTAAAAACTATATCTATCTATCGTTTTATACTACCTAAGTCATTTTTAAGATATTGTGGTGGAAGGATAAAATTAGGAGAACAGGTAAAAATTGGTTTAAGATGTGGAATTAATTCTGCACTTACTGGAAATTTTTTAACAACTACTGGGACAACAATAGAAACTGATAAAAAGATGATTAAGGAGTTAGGTTATGAAATTTAAGGATTTCTTTGTTATAGGTACAGATACTGATGTTGGAAAAACTTATGTTAGTACCCTATTATATAAGGCTTTAAGAAAATATAATTTTCAATATTATAAACCTATACAAAGTGGTTGCTTTTTAAAAGATGATGAGTTAACTGCACCTGATGTAGATTTTTTAACAAAGTTTGTAGGTATTAGTTATGATAATTCTATGGTAACCTACACTTTAAAAGAAGAAGTTTCTCCACATTTAGCTTCTGAAATGGAAGGAACTATAATAGAAATAGAAAATGTTAAAAAACATTATGATAAGTTAAAGAAAAAACATTCTAATATTTTAATTGAAGGAGCTGGAGGACTTTATGTTCCTTTGATTAGGGATAAATTTTATATCTATGATTTAATAAAATTATTTAATCTTCCTGTTGTTTTAGTCTGTGGAACAAAAGTAGGAGCAATAAATCACACTATGCTTACTTTAAATGCTCTTGATACTATGGGGATTAAATTACATGGTTTAGTGTTTAATAATTATAAAGGACAATTTTTTGAAGAGGACAATATAAAAGTTATTTTAGAATTATCTAAAATTAAAAATTATCTAATTATTAAAAATGGACAAAAAGAAATTTCTGATAAAGAAATAGAAAAATTTTTTATTTGATAAAATTAAAAGGAGTTTATGCAATGGTTAATAATTTATCTGAATTACAAAAGAAAGATTTAAAATATGTTTTCCACCCTTGTACTCAGATGAAAGATTTTGAAGAAAATCCACCTTTAGTTATAAAAAAAGGAGATGGACTTTATTTAATAGATGAAAATGGAAATAGATATATGGATTGTATATCTAGTTGGTGGGTAAACTTGTTTGGGCATTGTAATAAGAGAATAAATAAAGTTATTACAGAACAAGTGAATACCTTAGAACATGTAATTTTTGCTAATTTTGCTCATGAGCCAGCAGCCGAATTATGTGAGGAGCTTACAAAAGTTTTACCCAAAGGAATTAATAAATTTTTATTTTCTGATAATGGCTCTTCTTGTATAGAAATGGCTTTAAAATTAAGTTTTCAATATCATTTACAAACTGGAAATCCTCAAAAAACAAAATTCATTTCACTTGAAAATGCTTATCATGGTGAAACAATAGGAGCTTTGGGAGTTGGAGATGTAGATATTTTTACTGAAACATATAGACCTTTAATAAAAGAGGGAATAAAGGTTAGAGTTCCTTATATAAATTCCAAATTATCTAATGATGAATTTACAAAACTTGAAGATGAATGTATAAAAGAATTAGAAGATTTAATTGTAAAAAAACATAATGAAATAGCTTGTATGATAGTTGAACCTATGGTACAAGGAGCAGCAGGAATAAAAATATATTCTGCTAGATTTTTAAAAGCTGCAAGAGAATTAACTAAAAAATATGATATTCATTTAATTGATGATGAAATAGCTATGGGTTTTGGCAGGACTGGTAAAATGTTTGCCTGTGAACATGCAGGAATAGAACCTGATATGGTATGTATAGCTAAGGGCTTATCATCAGGCTATTATCCAATAGCTATGCTTTGCATAACAACAGATATATTTAATGCTTTTTATGCTGATTATAAAGAAGGAAAATCTTTTCTACATTCCCATACATATTCAGGAAATCCATTAGGTTGTAGAATAGCATTAGAAGTTTTAAAAATATTTAAAGAAGATAGTATTTTAAAAACTATAAATGAAAAAGGTACTTATTTAAGAAATAAAATGGAAGAAATTTTTAAAAACAAATCTTATATAAAAGATATTAGAAATATTGGGCTTATAGGAGCTATTGAATTAAAAAATAATCTTCTTACAAATGTTAGAATTGGTAGAGAAATTTATAATTTAGCATTAAAAAAAGGTGTTTTTGTAAGACCTATTGGAAATAGTGTTTATTTTATGCCTCCATATATTATAACTTATGAAGAAATAGATAAAATGCTTCAAGTTTCAAAAGAATCTATTGAAGAACTTTTTAAAATATAAAACATATTTGACAATTAAAAAAACATCTGTTATATTATGTGTGTTATATTATTTTAAAAGAGAATGTATTTACAAAATACACATGGAGGGAAAAATGAAGAAATTATTATTGCTAACAGCAATATTATCAACTGGACTATATGGGGCTTCAATAGATCATATTCAAACATATAGTCCAGACTATTTGGCTAACCAAGCACAAACAGGGATGATTGATGGAGTATCTCCTTATTATAATCCTGCTGGACTTGGAAGATTAGAAAAAGGAAAATACATACATGCTGGTTTACAATTTGCACATGGGCATGAAAAAATGTCTTATAAAGGAAAAGAACATAAGGCTGAGTTAAATCAAGCTATTCCAAATATTGCTTTAACTTTTGTAGATGAAAAAGGAGCCACTTTCTTTAACTTTGGTGGACTTGCTGGTGGGGGAAAATTAGCATATAATGGTGTAGCAGGAGTTGATGTTTTAACAGATTTAGCACAATTTAAACCTTTAAGAATTTATGATAAAGGTTCTTCATTGACAGGTTCTAATAAATATGAGCAAATTACATTAGGTAGAGCTTTTAATGTAGATGATAAGTTATCATTTTCAGTAGCAGGTAGAGTTGTACATGGTTCAAGAAATATGAAAGGGAACTTAAATATCGGAGTTAACCCAACTGATCAATATAAAGATGCAAAAATTAAACAAGTAAAAGAAGAAGTTAGCAAAGCAGTAGATGCTGCTACACAGGGTAAAGGACTTTCAGCTGCTCAAATTGCAGCAATAAAAACACAAAAGACTAATGAAGCACTAAAAAAACTCAATGAAAGGTTAATTGACTTAACTAAAAATGGTTTAAGTGGTGATATAGATTCTAAAAGAGAAGCTTGGGGATATGGTTTCCAATTAGGAGTGAACTATAAAGTAGATGATAGATTAAATTTAGCTGCTAGATATGATTCAAGAATAAAAATGAATTTTAAAGCCAAAGGTTCTGAAAATCAATTACCAACAACTGATATTTTAGGACAATCTATTGGTTTATCTACTTTCTATCCACAATATACAATAAATTCAAAAATAAGAAGAGATTTACCAGCTATATTATCTGTTGGTGCTTCTTATAAAGTAACAGATAATTATTTAGTTTCTACCACTGCAAACTATTATTTTAATCATCAAGCTAAAATGGATAGGGTAACTACTTTTGGTGGGCATGAACATGGTAGAGATTATAAAAATGGTTGGGAAGTAGCCTTTGGTAATGAATATAGATTAAATAATAAATTCACTTTAATTGGAAGTGTAAACTATGCTAATACAGGAGCTAAAAATGCTTCTTTTAATGATACAGAATATGCTTTAAATTCTGTTACATTAGGTGCTGGTATTAGATACAATTATGATGAAACTTTGGCTATTACAGCATCTGTTGCTCATTTTATTTATGAAAAAGAAGAGGGAAATTTTAAAGAAAAATACAAAGTTGATGAGAATCAAAAATATCACAAGCAAATAACTGCTATAGGCTTATCTATTACTAAAAAATTTTAATTAATTTAGGAGTCATTTATGCCAAAGAAAGTTTTGTTTTCAAAAGAACTTATTTTAGATAAAGCATTTGAATTATTTAAAGAAAAAGGAATTGAATCTATAAGTGCTAGAAATGTAGGAAGAATGCTAGATGCTTCCCCTGCACCTATATATAAATCTATTGGTTCTATGAGAAATCTGAAAAAAGAATTAATAAAAAAGGCTAAAGATTTATTTATAGAATACTTAACAAAAAAAAGAACTGGAATAAAATTTCTAGATATAGGTATGGGAATTTCAATTTTTGCTCGTGAAGAAAAACAACTTTTTTTGCAAGTATTTTCAAAAGATAATATTGAAGGCTCACTAATTGATGAATTTTTAAATTTAATTCGTGAAGAAATAAAAAAAGATGAAAGACTTATAAGGATTAATAAAGAAAAACAAGACGAATTATTAGTAAGTTGTTGGGTATTTGCCCATGGACTATCAACTCTTATTGCAACTGATTTCTTTAAAAATCCTACTGATGAATTTATAGAAAATGTGTTAAGGAATGCACCTGCTAAATTATTCTATGAATACATTGAAAAATATTCTAAATAAAAAAGAATATTATTTATTTAGAAAATGATGTTATTGAAAAATTTTCAATAACATCATTTTTTTACTATAAAATAATAAAGAAAAAAGAAGATTGTTTTATCAATCTTCTTTTTAGGGAAATAATAATCTATATACACTAGAGTTAGTGTTGATGTCTAATCATTTGCTTGACAGCCATTAGTGTTCTTCGAGCTCCAAAATGTTCTCTGAATATTAATGGATGTCGCAGCAAATGATATAAAGTGATTTGAGTAGGAGATTAGAATATAACTCTAAGTCCTAATCCTCCTCTTACATTATGACCTTTTGTATCATATCCTGTATTTGCTGTCACTCCATACATTTGGTTATCTAAGCCTACATTTAAGTCAAATTTTACATTGCCTCTTCTATCCTCTTTTTCCCCTCTTAGATTATACCAATCTGCATTTGTGTTTGCTACTCTTGCTTTATTCTTAGCATTTCCTACTCTTCCTAATTCATTTTCATATGCTACTCCTATTGATGTTCTAAATGTCTTAGTTCCATAGTAATGTCTATATGCTAATTCTGTTCCTACTTCTGGTTTTACAGAAATATAATCATTAGCTTTTACATTTAATTTAATTTCTCCAGATTTTTCTTTTATCTTAGACACTCTTCCATATTCTAAGTCTAAGGCTGCATAAGGTCTTAATGAAAAATCTTCACTTAATCTGATACTCTTAGCTAATTGATTTTTAACTCCTATTCCATAAATATGATATTTTGCTTTTGCATTAAATATTTCATTTACTACTAAATATTTTCTGTGCATTTTATTATAACCTACAAAAATATCACCTGATATAGTCCAGTTTAAACTATTATTTTCATCAAATGGAATTGATTTAAATAGTCCTACTCTAGCTTGTAATTGTTCTTCTTTTGATCTTCCTATATCTTTAAACTTAAATCTATTATGAACTATACCTGTGTACCAGCCAATTCCTTTACCTAGTTTAATATCTTCATTTTCATGAACATAAGCTACACCATAAGCATAATTTTTATAGTTTATCACTCCAGCAGTATTTGTTTTATATTCTCCTCTTGCTCCAAATATTTTAATTTTATTTGAATCTTTAGAAACATTTTGCCATTCACTTCTTAGATAATCAAATTCTTCTTCTAAAATATTTCCTGTTGCATTAACTCTTTGTTCTACATTGGAGTATTGATGACCTTTCATTTCATCTACTGCTTGTGCAAGTAAATGTGGTTCTCCTTTTCCTATATTATTTAATTTATTAAATAGTTCTTTTTCTCTTGTGCCTATCCCTTCAACTCCATATCTTTGTTCTAAACCATCCATAAAGTTGTATGTATCTTTTTCTTTTGCAAATGATGTATAAGGTATTTTTGATAAATATACTGAATTAAAAGTATCATCATCAGCTTGTGTACCTGTTGCTATCCAAGTTAAGCTAGCAGAATTTATTACAAATTTCTTTCCTCCCCCTACACTTATTTTTGATATAACCTTATTGTATGGAGATAAAATATTTTGTCCAACTTTTATATCTTTACTACCAGTATATCTTGTAGCTTCTACACCAAATATTAAATTTATTTTCTTTAAATTTTTTAATTTTTCTAAGCCATTAATAGGATTAGTGTAATTTACTCCTGATGTATCTATATACATTCCTATTTCTGATGCTCTTGCAACAGATGGAATATTTCCCAAACCTGCTGCTCTTAAATCTAATTCTGTACTTCCTACTTTTACCTTTGGTGGTTTAGGTTTAGGTACTACTGTATCCACTGGAGTAGGTGTTACTATTTTCCCATTTCTTTTAACTGTCGCTGTTCCATCACCTGGTGCTTTAATATCAACTCCTGGTATTTTTTTACTTGTATCAGCTTGTTTTCTTGAAACTATCCCACCTGTTACAGTTCCTGTTGAAGATTTATCATATTCACCCTTTGCTAAATAAACGCCTGTAAGGTTAGTACCATCTTTTATATCTATTGTTCCATAGTTTTTAATTATAGCGCCATTTAATGCTACTACTCCTTTTATTCCATCATTTGTTGCATTAGGCACAGTTTTTATTGTTCCATAGTTTTCTCCAATAGCATTATTATCCAAATACATTCCAGTAGTATTTTTACCACTTAATTCTATATTACCGCGGTTTATTGCTTTTGAACCACTTCCAGTAGCATACATTCCTATTCCATTATCATTTTCTACTTTAATAGTTCCATAGTTTATAATTGTTCCAGTTTGACGAGTTACTCCCTTATCATCAGTATAACCTGCTGCCATTCCTATTCCATAGATTTTCTTTTCTATATCACTTTTACTTACTCTTATTGTTGGCTTTACTGTATTATTTCCATTTGTTGCAGTTCCACCAGCTATACTATAGATACCTACATTTCCTGTACCATTTCCAAAGTTAATATCTGCTAAATTTTTAACATTACCAGCTGAATAAATTCCATAATTTTTATTTCCTGTTGCAGTTAATGTTGTTTTATTTTCTATATCTCCTTTTGTATCTGCTGAGTAAATAAATACCGTATCATTTCCTAATGTAACTCCATTTGTGCTATTTGAAAATAATTTAGTTCCTTTTCCTCTTATTACAAATCCATAAGAACCATCCCCTATTTTCATATCTCCTTCTGCTTTTATAATTTGATTTTCCCCAGTAGTGAAAACTCCAACTGATTCATTTTTACCAACTTCTATTATTGAATTTGCTGCCAAATTTATAGTTGGATTAAGTAATCCACTTGCATATTTACCATTAGAAAATATTCCTACTGAATTATCTCCTACTTTTATTCTTCCTGACGAACCAAGAGTTATAGTTTTTCCAAAGATACCATAAGTGTTATTTCCACCTATTATATCTTTGTTATTTTCAATTTCTGTATTTTCATCTTCTGTAAACATTCCTATATTAGGTTTATCTGCTGAAGTAGAAGCTATTAAATTAATTGTTCCTTTATTTATCATTTTAGAGGAAGATTTAGCAAACATTCCTGTACTTTCTTGACCTTTAATATCTATTGTACCTGTATTTGTTAAAGTTGCTTTTTCTCCTGACATACCAACAGATTTATTTCCTGTTAATTTTATTTTTCCTGCTGTATCATTTGTTCCCTTTGCAGTTGCATTAGTCGCAGTGGAATTATTATTTTTGATAAAAATTCCTGTTGCTCCCTCACCATCTAAAGAAACAACTCCTTTATTAGTTACTTCTATTTCTCCTTCTTTTGCTTTTCCACCAAATTCTTTTCCTGAAGTATCTGTTCTATATGCTAAACCTAATAATCCTATTGAATCTTTTCCACCAACATCAACTGTTCCTTCATTTGTTACTTCTGAACCATTTACAGCATACACTCCAACGGCATTACTGTTGGCAGTAGAATCTTTTTCAACAGAGATAGTTCCTTTATTATTAACTTGTCCATAGTTGACAAATACTCCTACTCCTCCTTTGTCTGTTCCATCTGTTCTTGCAACATCTATTGTTTTTCCTGCTGCAATATTAACCTGTGTATCAGAGTTGTCTGTTGCTTTTATACTTGAATTAGCTTCAAGTCCTACTACTTGTTTATTATAAAATTCTTCTGCAATAGCTGATGATAATCTTGCAGTTACATTTGAATTTACATTTAATTTTAATCTTTGACCTAAAATCTTTTTAAAGAAAAATCCTCCAGCTGTGTTATCTCCTTCTGTTTTATCCACTGCTGTATTAAAGTTTATTGTTCCTCCATCTATTGCTAATTCTTTATATTTGTTGAAAGTTTTTCCACCCTCAGTTCCTGCTGTAATATTTACTCCTAATTTAGTTTTTATTCCACTTAAATCAGTAATATTCGCAGTTCCTAAGTTAGTAGCATTCATTGCAACTACATCATTAGAATATACTTTAACATTTGTATTTGTTGTAGTAATTGGTCTACTACTTGCTGGAAGACTCAAATCTATATCCATTAATGTTGAACTTCCTCTTAATTCTATGTTACTATTTGTTAAGTTTATTTTTCCATTTCCATCTGAATAAACTGCATAACCATCTCCATCATATTTTAAAGTTGAATTAGTTAAATTAAGTTGAGTTCCAGCTCCATAAGCAGCTACTCCAGCTTCTCCTTTTATGACACCTATATTTGCGCCAGTTAAATTTACATTAGAGCCATTTTCAGCATAAACTCCTAATCCTTTTTTTATTCCTGTTGCAGAGTTATCAACAGTTATATTTAATTTATTTCCTGATGTTGATGTTATAGTTCCACCTGAACTGTATATTCCTGTTGAACCATTTTTTGCATTTATTGTAACTTTTCCATCAATGGTCATAGTTTTTGTATTGTATATTCCTGTTGTTGATTCGCCTGAAATATTAATTTTTGAACCATCTTTTATTTCAGCTTTATTACCAACATGGTAAATTCCTACTTTTTTAGTTCCTTTTCCTGTAACTGTAATTGTTCCACTATTAATAAGATTTCCGTCTTCTAATGCTGCCATTCCAACATTTTCAGAACCATCACCAGTTATTTCTATTGTTCCTTTATTTGTGATAGTAGAATTTTCACTTCCAACTTTTCCCTTAGCAATTAAACCTGTAAATTTAGTTCTTCCTAAACTTTTTAATTCTGCTTCATTTGTTATTTTTCCTTCTCCCAATGCTTGAGCAAAACTATTTCCTTCTTTACCTTTATCAGTTGTAATATTCTTTTTTAAGGTAATACCATATTTATCACTACGAACTAAAGTACTGTTTTCTGCATTATTTCCAAATGAAAAAGTTCCCATTGTATTTTCATCTAAAATCATATCATTAGTATTATTATTTGAATAATCTTTATTACGCAAAAATCCAACTGTTTTCTTTCCATTTACTTCTATATTTAAACCTGATATATTTGCAATAGGATTAGAATCTTTTGCTGAAGATAAAAATTTAGCAATAGATACTCCTACATTTTCTTCTCCTTGAACTAATATCTTTTTATTTTCTCCACCAGATTGAATTGTTACTCCTTTATCAAAATAATTAGGATTATTTGTAAAAATATTAGCCATTCTAAGCCCATAGTTGTGTTTTCCATTTACTTCAACATTCCCTATTGTTAAATCTGATTTGAAAAAACGATTATGAAATTCTCCATAATCTATACCTATACTATTTTCACTATTAATAATTACTTTTCCATTATTTATAGTTTTATGTGGAAGACGCTCAGTATTTTCTGGTATATCATTGTTTGTATTATCACCCCATTGTTCACTATCCATTAAGATACCTACTAAGTTATTTCCAGATGCTAAAGTTATAGTTCCCCTATTATCAAAAATTGAATAGGCTTTTTTATGACCTGTTGAATATAATTGATGTTCAACTCCAATAGTAACATCACTAGAAGCTGTAGTTCCTGTAAATTTAGTTGCTGTTCCATGCAATGTTAAAGTCCCATCAAAAGTAGCTGTTTTTGACCCAGCTTGATATTTTCCTAAATATGATGGTGTTCCAACTCCAGCTGGATTATGACTTAAAAATATGACATTTCTATTAGTATCTCCTGCTCCTCCTTTGTTAGTCATAACATAATCTCCAGATATAGTAGCATTATGATCTCTTAATTCATTAATAAAAGCATTTAATTTATCAGTTGTACTTCCATCTGTTAAATCTCCACTTTTAGTAGGAACTGTTGTTGATTCAGCTCTAAGTGTTCCTTTCCAGGAAGTTCCATTTTTATCTACTTCTATTTTAAATACTCCTTTAGGAGTAGAATACTTTTCATAATTTTCTATGATAATATTTTTTTTAGGCATTCCAATTGATGCTCCTTGTGGAAATCCTTTTCCTTTAAATCCAATATTAGGTGGATCAAATGTTGATGGTTCTGTTACTACAATTTCTTCTGGTTTCTTTGGTGGTACAATTAATTTAGGTTCAAATGGTGGTAAAACACCTGCTGGTGCTGCTGGTACATAACTAGGTGCTTTTTTATTTACACTTTTAGGTACTATCCCAGCAGTTACAACAATTTCCGCATCTTCTTCTTTTACTATTGTCAAATCTGTTGTCCCATATTTTGTTTTTGACATTGTACTTGTTTGATATTGAAATCTTGCTAATGTTGTATCTCTTTCAAATATTTTTGCTTCTGATATTTTATCTCCTCTACCTTTATAGGCTGCTCCCCAATGACTATACATATAGTTCATTCCAAATTGCCAAGAACTCCATGGTGATTTTACTACTTGTTCTCCTTGTTCCATTAATTGTATTAATTCTAATCTTAATCCTCTTAATGTCTTTTCATTTTCTTCTTTTGCTTCTTTAATCTTTGATTGAAGATTTTCTACTGAACTTTTAAATGAATTTTTTGAGGCAGCTATCTCTTCTCTTGTCGGCACTCCATTTACCTCTCCTGAAAATGCACTTATTCCCATCATTAAAAACAAAATAGCCAAGCCTAGTGAGTATTTTATACTCCTATATCTTCTAGCTAAATACTTCAAATTCTTTTCTACTTTATTCAGATTATTATCTCTCATCTCAATAATCCCCCTTATATTTTTTATTTAGTATTTTTTTATTGACCTATTTCTTCTGAAATGCCTTGCTTCCAATATTTTAACACCCCCCCCCCGATTAAAGTCAAGTGTTTTTTTAGGAAACTTTAAGAAATTTTATTTTAATATTTTATTTTAATTTTTTTGTAAGATTTTATCTTATTGTTTTTATTTTTCTAATAAAATTTATTCTTTAACAAAAAATGAAACAATGACTAAAATAATCGGAAAAATCATAAGTAGACTTCCAGCAATTTTAAATCCCTTATATGCAAACATTTTATCTTTATCATTAAGAATTTCATGTTTTTTAGGATTTTCAAGATTATATTTTACAGTTATATTTTCTCCTGCATGATATTTTGTTTGTCTGCTCATACCATGAGTTCCCATATAGCTAATACATGAAACATTCTCAGAATCAAAATATTTTTGATTTATTGCTGCATTTTTTAATAAAACATAAGGCTTAACAATATATTTATGTTTATTTACTTCATATTGATACACAACAAAAGTATCTGTTAATTTTCCACCAACTCCATCTCTTCCAGATTTTATAACTTCTAAAACTTCTCCTTCTGCTTCTCCTTGAAAATTCTTTACTTTATTTTCTGATATTCTTTTACTTATCCCAGCAATAATTAAAAATACACTTGCAAATATAAAAAATATTCCAGCAGCTAATAAAATTCCTAATCTATTACTCATCTTTATTACCTCCATTAAAAACCCTTTTTTATTTTTGTCTAATAAGGTGTAATTCTGTAACATATTTTCCAACCTCTGTGTTCCCTGTACCTTTTAAAAAGAGATTTCCATCTTTTTGTATATTTATCCAAACATGATAAGAAAATTTATCTTCTGGAAATTTTAAGGTAAAATAGGCTAAACTATTTCTTTCTTTACTGTAAGTTAAGTCATTATTTTGTTCTAGGAAAATAAAATTATTTTCTTTAATTTTTCCAGTATATTCTCCACTTTCATTTTTATAGATTTCTACTATTTTTCCATTTTCTTTAATAAGCCAAGTTCCAATTATATCTTCTTCTTTTGCATAACTAACAATTCCTAAAAGCAGCATTCCTAATAATATAAATATTTTTTTTATTTTTCTATCCTCCATTTTATAAAAAAGAAGTCTAATAAAAACATAGACTTCTTAATAGTTATCCTTAAAATTACCCTCTTACAATTTCCACTTCTTCTTCATCATGAGAAGTATCTCTATTCATTTCATTTAAAAAATTTCTATTACTAGGAATAGAACAGAAAATTTTATTTCCTACATTTACAATTTCTGCCTTAGTAATAAAAATAGCACCTGCTATATAGTCTAAAACTCTTCTTGAATCACTATCATCAAGTTGACTTAAATTCATATTAACTATTTTGTCCTCTTTTATATAACCAGCACATATCACACAGTCTTCAAACTTTGTAGGTTTTAAAAAAACTATATCAATATTATCTGACATATCTTACACTCTCCTTGTAATTATTTATATACTTTTATATAGGATACTATTTTTATGAAATAATTTCAACTTTTATTTTTAAAATTTTATATATTTTTTAAAACTATCTCTAATATTTCGTTAGCTGAAAGATTACTTGAAAAGCCAGCTGCCTTATAATGCCCTCCTCCACCAAATAAACTGGCTACTTCATTTACATTTATTTCATATTTACTTCTCATACTTCCTTTTATTTTTCCATCAGCTTCTTCTCTTAAAAATAATGAAACAGATGCTTCATAATATGAAAGTATTTTTTCAACAATTCCTTCAGTATCTTCTTTTCTAGCATTATATTTTTTCATAGTCTCATGGTCTAAGTAATAATAACTTAATTTTTTTTCTGGATAGAATATAAAATTCTTTAAAGCTTCACCCATCATTTTTAAAGTTTGATATGAATTAGAGTTTAAAAAATTAGTTACTATATAATTATTATTTACTCCCATAGAAATTAAATCTGTCGCCATCTGCATAGTTCCTACTTTAACATTACTGTGAGAAAAATTCCCAGTATCATTTACTAATCCTAAATACAAAGCTTCTGCTACTGAAAGAGAAAATTTATATTCCATATATTTTATAAAATTATAGATAATTTCAGAAGTTGA
>ERZ773099.1009-NODE-1009-length-21622-cov-13.025595_pt1 | contig 21622 bp, 16 predicted proteins | sample MGYA00511120_ERZ773099 | MGnify/ENA primary metagenome ERZ773099 (study PRJEB29015, sample SAMEA2738012) | human oral metagenome | biome: human oral; feature: human-associated habitat; material: dental | place: China | collected 2104 ...
TCATCCTGCGCCGCCTCAAGAAGGACGTGCTCGAAGAACTGCCCGACAAGGTCGAACGCAAGATGACGAACGAGATGACGGACGAGCAGCGGAAGGTCTATCACGCATGGTTCGTGCAGGCGAAAAAGGAGTTCGCCGCCGAACTCAAGGCGCACGGCTTCGGCGAATCGCGCATCAAGATCCTGGCGATTCTCACGCGCCTTCGCCAGATCGCCTGCGACCCTGCGCTCTTCCTCGAAGATTACACGGGCGGCTCGGGCAAGCTCGACATGCTCGAAGAAGTCGTCGCCGATGCCGTCGCCGCCGGACACCGCATCCTCATCTTCTCACAATTCACGACGATGCTCGCTCACATCGCCGCGCGCCTCGACGCCATGAATCTCAGCTATGCCTGCCTCGACGGCTCGACGCCCGCCCTTGAGCGCATGCGCCGCGTGCGCGACTTCAACGCGGGCGCAGAGCCGCTCTTCCTCATCTCGCTCAAAGCGGGCGGCACGGGACTAAACCTCACGGGCGCAGACATGGTCATCCACTACGACCCGTGGTGGAATCCCGCCGTCGAAGATCAGGCGACCGACCGCGCCTACCGCATCGGCCAAAAGAACAACGTGCAGGTGCTGAAATTCATCACGAAGGACACGATTGAAGAAAAGATCTACGAACTGCAGGAAAAGAAAAAGGCTCTGATCGACCGGATGATCCAGCCCGGCGAGAACTTCCTCTCAAAGCTGTCGGAGGAGGAAATCACAGCGCTTTTCCAATAAAATGAAGCGGGGAAGCCGAAAAGCCTCTCCGATTGCCCTTTTCCCGCACAACGCACAGGGAGGCGGATAAAATGCAGCGCACGATTCTTCACGTCGATATGGACGCCTTCTTCGCCGCCGTCGAGCAGCGCGAGCACCCCGAATACAGAGGAAAGTCCGTCATCGTCGGCGGGCTTTCCTCGCGCGGCGTCGTCGCGACCGCCTCCTACGAAGCGCGCCGAAGCGGCGTGCACTCGGCCATGCCCATGGCGACGGCGCGCCGCCGCTGTCCCGACGGGATCTTCGTACAGGGAAACTACGCGCTCTATCGCGCCGTCTCCGCCGAGATATTCGCCATCTTCTCGCGCTACTCGCCGCTCGTCGAGCCGCTTTCCATCGACGAAGCCTTCCTCGACGTCACGGGCATGGGGCTTCTCGCGCCCAGTCCGCGCGTGCTCGCCCAAAGGCTCAAGGCGGAAATCCGCGAAAAAACCGCCCTCGTCGCCTCCGTCGGCATCGCGCCGAACAAGTTCCTCGCCAAGCTCGCCAGCGACCTCGAAAAGCCCGACGGGCTCGTCGAGATTCGCGCAGAAGACGCCGTCCGGCGCCTCGCGCCGCTTCCCGTGCGCCGCCTCTGGGGCGTCGGCAAGCGCACGGAAGAAAAGCTCGCCGCTTTGGGCATCAAGACCATCGGCGCGATGCAGCAGGCCGACGAAAAGAAGCTCGCACGCAGCCTCGGCAGACGCGCGGCGCACGCCCTCAAGGAACTTTCCTTCGGGCGCGACGAAAGGCGCGTCGAGCCTGAGCGCGAGGCGAAATCCATCGGCAAGGAAGTGACCTTCGAGCGCGACCTCGAAAACGCCGAAGAAGCCGAGCGCGAGCTTCTCTCGCTCGCCGAGAAGGTCGGCTGGCGGCTGCGCCTCGCAGGCGTCGCCGCACGCACAATTCAGCTCAAGGTGCGCCGCGCCGACTTCACGACCTTCACGCGCAGCCGCACGCTCTTTGAGGCAACTGCGCACGACGAGCCGATCTTCCGGACGGCACGCGACCTCTTCCGCGAGCTCGGCATCAAGAGCGGCATCCGCCTCCTCGGCGTCACGGGCGAAAACTTCGAGCCGAGCGCCCTGCCGTCGCTCTTTCGCGACGAAAAAAAAGAGCGCCTCTACGGCGCAATCGACGCACTGAAAAAGCGCTTCGGCGAAAGCATCATCACCAAAGCGCCGCTCATCGACAAAAATCCGAAAAAAGAATAAACCATACGCACGAAAAAGCGTAGAGCCTGTAAAGCATCCGACTGGAAAGGCTGCTTTACAGACTCCACACAAGGCGAAAAGAGACCACCAGCCATAAATCTTCTAGCGACCCCTTTTCAAAGCAGATGTCCAAAATGTCGTTTGCTTTATATGTCTAAAACCTGCGACTCGCAGGTGGGCATCTTGAGCCTTGCTTCTGCTATTCGCTCGAAGGCGATCCAGCATCCGCAAGCCTAGCCAGATTCCCTTAGAAAACTGTAGGTTAGACATAATGAAAAGCTCACGTGCACCTCAGGCAACTTCTGCTTTGAACATATCATAGCATAACCTTTTTCTCGGCGCAAGACTTGACAAAGGAATTTCCTTTCATTTCGTATTTCGCACATGATCAATCATGCGTCGAATGGACGAATTCGCATGAATGAAGGAAATATCCACCTCAGGATGCTCCCTGCAATACACACGGAAGATCTCGTCGGCAAATCCCTGTCCGATGGACTCGATCTCCGCAAAGTCGAGAACGACACTCGCGAAGCGATCGAATCGATGCAAAAGTCTGCGCGCCTGGGAGCGGGATACGAGCGACATGTCTGTCGTATTCCTGCGATCAATCAAATGAACGACAGATACGACGGTCCTGTTAAAGGCAAAGCTCTCACCATCGCTGTATTGCTGGAATATCTGATCTATGGAAGAGGCGTCATCCTTCGTCAGTTCCATGGAAATCCGCGTCCCCCGTGAACGCTGCCCCTTCACGTCTTCCAACAGGAAAGAACGGCTTTGGCTGTTGCGTGCAACATACGTCAGTTGATTCGCTTGAATGAAAAACAAGTCGAACATCTTGGAACTGAAAAAGATCCCTTCCCCTGTATGACGATCGGGAGCGGTCGTGCATTTTCCCTTGTCCAGTTCCAGGATAGCATCATTGATGGACGGCAGGGAGAATGCCTCTGCAATCTTTTTGAAGATCCCTATGCCGTCATCCGAGATGATGAGCCGCACGGAAACGGCATCCTCCTGCACGATGATTCCCAGAAACGCACCTTCTGAATGCTCGATCACATTGTTGATCATCTCTTGGGAAGCATATTTGATTTTCTTTCTGCCTTCAAGCGCCAGAGATTTTATATGAGGCGCAATATTTTCCTCATAAACGACGGACTCGTCCAGACCGATATTTGGAATCCGAAAACGGAAGGTATTCTTGGCACGAAGTTTATAATGCGAGGAACCCGCAGATTTGTAGAGAACCCCCTCACGCTTCAATACCTGCATATAGCGATACCCAGTCTGTTTGGATATCCCCAAAGATTGACAGACGTCAGAAATGGAACGATGCGGATGATATTTGATTTCTTTCAAAAACTGGAAAATGATCTGTTCCCGTTTTTCTTTTGAAAAAGACATTTCCTCACCTCCATGATGTGATAGTATCATAAAAGAGGTTCAGGGTCAACATAACGCATCCTAAGAGTCACTATAAATCTTCTTATAGTGACGCGAAGACGCCCTGCCGTCACGGCAGGGCGTCTTTGCGTCCATTCTCGCTATTTCACATTTCTCACTCGATCGTGATCTTGTCGCCCAAATTGAGGCGCGGCGGCAGGCTGCCCTTGACGATGAGCTGTCCGGGCATCGAGCCTTCGGCGTTGATGACAACCGTACAGTGACCATCCTTGCGAAGGTTCTCGTTGACCGCCTCGCCGACGGAGACGACCTTGTACTTCCTCTTCGCTCCCATCGTCAGCGTATCGCCCACCTTGATGTCGTCCGACAGCTCTCCCACTGTATGCTCGACGACCATCTCCGTGAGGTTCGGGCGCACGCCCTCGTCAAGCAGGATGATGCTCGAACTGTTCTCCAAGAAATTCGGCGCAAGGCTGCCGATATTTGTGATCGTGACGTCGTATTTCATGTCTCAGTCTCCTCCCAGCAACACGACTCTCTATCGTATTTCCAGTATATCACAAAATGCCGGGACTGACTAGGACTGCTGCTTGCCATTCAGAGAGCTGTTTCAAGAACAACTCAACCTCCTTGCTTCTGTTGCTTGAAAATTCTTTCGGGAAACTGTCCGATTTGCTATTGCAATTAACCTTGGCATATTTTCACAAAGAGCTTGCTCGAAGCATCTTGATTTTTTCGACAATCCCTTCTGCAAACGCAATACCATAACGGTTGCACAAATCTTCCGTCATGCGAATGTAACAAAGTGTCGCCTCTTCATATCGCCCTGCCTTGACAAGACAATACGTTTCGCTTATGGCATCCTGCCACAATCTCCGATAGTTCTGAGCGACATCAGCTTCCGTATCCATTTTCCCGACAATCAAAGGTGCCACACGATAATATTCCTCTATCAATACAGCAACGATGGGATTTTCTTTCTTCACCTTATCCCGATAGGCTCTAAGCGCCGTCAACTCTTCACAATCAGCTGGCTTGTTCAATGCTGCACAAGCTGCCGATGTAATGAAGCAACCAGACGACTCCTTCACGGGAGAACTCCTCTCCACTCGGGGCGCATAGGATCGAGCAGCAGCCGCTTCCAATTCCTCCCGTCTGGCATTATCCACTTTCCATCGCTTCACCTTATTATATTGCGCCCCTGCCTTTTCATGCCCCATGGACGAGGCTTTCTTGAAGCAAGCCATGGCTTCATCCAAGTTCTGCGGCAAACCTCCATCCGGATATTGGAACAACCGTCCGCGGCGATAATAAGAGGAAGCGGTTTCACATTGCTGCCAATATTCCAGAGCCCGCCTTTCATCACCCAAGGAATAATAGAGATCGCCGATGCGTTCCTTGACATCTTCCTGTTCCGGCTCCTGCTGCAAAACATATTGATAAAGACGGATCGCCATCTCTCGCTGTGCCACTTCTTTTTCCGACAGGTTATCTTTTCTGCGTCGAAATTTTTGATACAGATCGTCGGTCAATATCTTGATGGATGGCACATGTCCCTTTGCAGCTGCCAGTTTGAAATGACGATTGCTCGCAGCAAACTTATGCTTCTTCCGCAATTCTTCGCCCAACGCAAAATTTGCTTCCGGAATCATCTCAGTCGCCAATGATTGCAAGGAAACTGCCGAAGAGATTTTCGCCAATTCCATGAGACGGGAAGCTGCCCGCGCAGAACCTAAATGCAGCGCCCTCTTGTAATGACTGACGGCCTTCGTAAAATTATTTTCACGCTCATCCCAGCATGCACGAAAATAAAATTCATCTGCTGTCGCAAGGAATCGCATATCCCGGGCAATGCACATGCAATCAATCTCAGTGAATCCCAGCCGCCCATACAGGCGAATCTTTGCGGCACGAACAAATTCCGTGTCCCTCTCGCTTCTCAAACGATTCAGCAAATGCTCTGAAAGCATCTCGCCAGCGGTCTCCTGCAAAAGCATATCATAGATATAACTGTGCGGTTCTCCCGCTTTCTTTAACTTCTGAAGAAAATCCTTCGCCCGCATCGTCTCCCCCATGGAAAGCGCCTGCAAAAAAAGTTTGCTCCAGACAGCCATAGTCGCCTGACAATACGACATGGATTCGTCTGCGAGCGATTCTGCCGCCCTTTTTTCTAATGCGCTTTCATACGCTTCCGCTTTCTTTCGCAAAGCAGCGAATGCCTGCCGCATAAGTTTCTGTTCGGCTTCCACCTCAAGGATTTTTTGGCGCGTTTCCTGCACGAGCTTCCTAACTGCATCACGCGTCTTCTCCAGCGTGATATATGTCAAGTCGCTCGTCATCATCTGCTGGTCATCATGAAGTCGTTGTTGTTTCTCTCGGTAAAATTCCTGCACATCCTGAAGGCATAATTCTAAGGCGTCAACGAAAAGTCCATTATGCCTAGGATGGTTCATTTGCTCAAAGACAGAATATATACCGTGCTCTGGCACGACTTCGCTCCCCCGCATCATATCCCATCCAGCCATCGTCTCGACCTTGGCGCTTTCCACAACAACATAGATTGGTATTTGGCGCTTATTGCATAAGTCCTGAAACGTGGCCAAAACATACCTTTGCTTCGATTTGTCAGCGATTTCCGAGGCATACAGAACTACGGCCTCCAGTTTTTGCATAAGCGCTTGAGCAAACGGCTCATCCTTGAAAAAATAGACAGGGAAGTATACGACGGCGATATGCGGAAACTGCGCTTTGGAATCCAGCGAAAAACTTCGAAGGATTCGACGTATATCGATTCCTTTGCGCCACAGAACCTGATTTGTGCGCTGATACTCTTCCGCAGTAAGATTCGTTTGATTCCCTATATCATTTGACGCACAAATATTCTCATCCTGCTGTAGAAAGATGCAGGGGAGATTCGTATCCTGTCCCGCCAAAGCCGCCGCTTCTTTGCCAACGACATCCCCCAATCCTCGTTGGCAGATTGCTGCATCGAGCGCTACGACACCGATCAAAGTCTTTCCCAGAAGCTCTGGAAAGCTGCCGAACAATTCCATGCCATCTGCAATCCTCTGTATTTTTCTATACGCTTTCTCCTGCTTGGACATACTGGACTTGCTTAAGAAGTCATGGACATCCCTTTCAACAACCTTATAGAATTCATCGCGTTCCTTCGCAAATATATTCCTGCCGCCCGAGGCCTCAGCATTCAGCAGCTTCGTCAAAAGCGCAATATCCTCTTTGGCTTGATGATTTTCCATGAGCGCACATCCTCCCGTTCGCAAACAATCAATGTTCGAGCTGCCGCACGGATTCCTGTATCTGTTTGGACAGTCGGTAAAACATCTCGCTGTCTCTCATCAACCTCCATTTGTGCTGTCCCGCACGATTGTACAGATGTGCCAGAGATTTTATTGCGAGAACGTCCTGCGCTTGAAAAAGATCATTTCCCAAGCCATACTTCCAATTCTCTGCTTCTTCCATAGCTTCCTTGAAATTAGCCTTGATGGACTGAATCAATTTTTCAAGATATTGCCCCATATTCTTTTTTTGTAGAGATTCCTGCGCCGCCTGTGCCAAAAATTTATAGACAAGATTTTTCCCTAGGAACTCTCTGCCATCACGCGACGAGTACGCCGCTACGCCAAACACTTCGATATTTCTTTCTTCCAGAATTCGACGGCTTTCTTCCACAATACTGCTGCAAGCTTCTTCCGTCTTTTTATCTGCCTTATTGAATACAATCAAAATCGGCGTATCCTGCGGCACTTTTTGGAAGAACTCTAAATCCCTCTCCTGCACGACGCCGTTGCTGATATCCACCAGCCAGACAAGAAAATCAACTGCCTTCAGTTGCTGTGCCGCTAAATGCTCATCCTTCAAGGTTTCGCGCGTATCCATGTCCGCCTTGTTATAGCCGGGCGTATCCAAGAAGACTATCTTATGCGCCAAATCACCGCCCAAAGCCGGCGTATGAATGACGATATTGCTCACGAAGCGGGAAAATCCGATGCCATACGCCTTATAGAACTCATGCGTCAATGCCTGCATGGCATCCTTGTCCAATGGCACTTTCGCACTGCCGCAGTAAGCATAGATTTCCTCGTTCAAACCGCCTACGATATATGTCGGAATGGACGTCGTAGGATTTTGATCCTCCGGCAAGATGATTTCTTGCGCGTTTGTCTGCAAACGAGAATTGATGAAGCTGGATTTTCCCGAACTGAATTGACCCCCTAGACCAATGACAGTTTTTCCGGACAGCAGGCGCATTTTTTGGTATTCCATGATCTGGTCGCTTGCCTTCATCAGATGCTGGCTGAGCTCCAATGTTTTTAGCCCCAATGCCCGCACCGTCGATACAAGTCGAACGTCCAGCAGCACATCCAACTGATGCGCCATCCTGTCAGACTCCGTATACTGCATTCTTTGTGGAAGCAGTCGGGCAATCAACTCCAATCCTCTTTCCGGATCTGCCAGATATGGATTTTTCTCTCCATTCGCAGCATCCACGTCCTCCATCGACTCAACCTCATCCCAGATTCCAGCCCCCATGCCACAGCCGCCTTTCTGTGCTCATTTCCCCATCATGCAAGTTCACGCAGCATTTTTTTGCCTTCATTGACACGCGCCAGAAATGCCTCATATTTTGCGATGCTTCCTTCCCGATCCTGCAAGCTGCTGCTCAGCGATTCAATCTTCCCCTCGATTTCCTGCTTTATTTCATCCGTGAAGTTTACAGCCTGCGTCTCCAACATGCGGGCGATCTCATTGGCTTTTTGCTCCATCGCAGCACTCACATCATCGGCGATTTCCTCCATGAGCAGCGTCTGCTTCAGTTTCAAATCCGAAATCTCTTCCCCTTTGACGCGCGCCGATGGAAACTGCGCCAAAACCTGCTTCTCATACTTCTTGCGATCAAGCACAGTGAACTCAGGAATAGTCAAGCGCTTGAGCACGACCTCCAACGGACCTATGATATCGTTTTCATCGAAGTCCGCATCCGCCTTTTGAAATGCACGCACCACGATATCCTTGATTTTATTGCGCACATTATCAATCTCGATGGCCTTGCCCAGATTAGCGGTAATATCCGATTCCGCCTGCTTCATGTAGTTATGGATATTGCCTATGACATCCTCCACATTCGCCGCCTTGTAGTATTCCGTTTCCGTCCAACGAACCTTTTTCTTCCAGAAAAGCCATCCCTCCGTATCAATATGATGCGTCACATTCTTTTCTTCGGCAACCTTGATGTCAGTATACCCCGCTGCACGCGCCTTGATATCCTGCGCGATGATAACGATATACTTCTTCGTGTCGGCAGCACATGCTTCAAAAGCATTCTGAATATCGCGGCGCATGGAGCGTAGCGCCTCCTGGCTCGTCTTCAGCTTACGCTGCAAGGTTCCGATATCTTCCGTTTTGATGACCTGCAGATTCTGTTCGCCTTCCTTCTGTATGTCATTGAGCTGCTTTTGGAACGCCAGTAGCTGCTCGATCATGAAACTCTTGCCGCGATCAGCAATGATAGCCTCTTTCTCCTGCTTAATTCTTGCAAACTCTTTTTCACGGAGGCGATCAATGCCCGCAAGATCCAACAAAAAATCCGGATCTCGCTTCATGCCATCAAAGCGTTCTTCCATCGAGGTCAATACATGATCCACATCATCGCCCCGTACTTCTCCACGAAGAATGCACTTAGCGGCACGATAAAGAATCGAGGAAGTATAGTAAAGAGACTTTTCCTCTTGAAGCTGCTTCATCACCTCCTGCTGGATAAATGACAAGACTTTGCTATGAACATAGACCTTTTCCGCTTTCTTGCTTTCTTCAATAACACGCTTGGCATTCTCATTCAATTTGTCTCGTGTCCTGCGAATCACTTGAATCAAACCTTGCCGCCCTCGCGCAGAATCATCCAACAGTGCCAAATCGAATTGGCTTCCAACAATGACAGCACGATGAATGCTCTCATTCGGCAGGGTTTGCATCATCAAACTGACATCTTCCCTGCTCATGAACTGGGATGTCGGACTGAGAAGGAATACTGCATCGCACGCCATCAAGAATTCCTTCGTCTTTTCACTGCGGGAACGTATGGGATCTCCCAAGCCCGGCGTATCAACAATCTGTATATCCTTCAAAAGCTCATTCGCAATCCCCAGTTCGATGTATTTCACAATCGGGGTGTATTTCCCCTTGGCTCCAACGTATTGCTCCAAATCCTGCTCCATATTTTCTACGGAAACATCTTCTTCCGAATCCAATTTGGTCAGTATGTCGCTATTCTTTGCCGCCATTTCCACCAATTCCTTGCAGGAAGCCCACTGCGGCAAAATGCCCTGCTTCATGACTTCGATCTCGTACGCAGACGGCTCCGCAGGCAAGGCAATGCCATTATATCCAGAGCGAGCTAGGCGCACCGCCCTGTCCTTCTTCCATTTTTCATACAAAGTCCTATATTCTTCATCATATTTCTCGGCCGCCTGCTCAACGACATTCCAATCCGCCGTGGTGTAAAAGACAACCTTCGCCGTCGAATGTTCCGCATAGGCAATCTTCGTCAAAGCGGCCGTCATAGGCGTGGCCGCCTTGGGGAGGATGTCCTTTCCGTCGAAAACGAGCGCATTCAGGAAAGATGACTTTCCCGCTTTGACCTGCCCCACAATACCGATTTTCAAATCACGATTCCCTGTCATGATTTCTTCGGCATAATCGCCAGCACGACGTGCCTGCTCGCGGAATCCCTGAACCAAGGCAGGAAGAACGAACTGTTCGTCATCCTTCAGGCTGTCGGCAATTCTTTCCACCGTCTCCATAAACTTCTTGAATGTATTGTCTTTCATATCTTACGCCTCCTGCAATGCGCTGCTTTCCTCTACGGTTCGAAGCATCGCTTTCAAACGCTCGACGCCTCGCGTTAAAGCTTCTTTCTTCCGCTCTACATCAATGCCGCGCTGTTCCTTCTCCTCCTTCAAGCTCGCTAATGCCTGTATCTCACTGTCGACAGCTGCTTCAAAGGCGCTTTCAATCTCAGCTGACTTCTCCGCTTCCATCTGAAGCAAAGCCTGCCGAATCTCAGGACGAAGGCTTTCACAAATTCTCGGAATGGCTTCACGCTCAATATGATTCTGTAATTTTTCTTCTTTGGAGCGCTCCATAAAACGATTGACAATGTTCAGGATATCCGGCGCAAAAATGATGATGAATTCCAACCAAGGAGCTATGACATTGGTCGCAAGTGCAGCTCCGATAGAAAAAACACGATACATCTTCGTGAAATTTTGCGCCTTTGCAAAAATCTGCCCCTTTTCTGCAATCACCTTGACAGAATCCACCGCACTGAACAACTTGTCAGATACACTGGCAATATCCAAACCTTGCTTTTCTTGAAACTGATCGATAACGCCCAGATAATCATCGAAAGTGGCTTCGATATGCTGCTGCGTCGACTGCACGAATACGGGGCGCAGAATATTGTTGACCGCTGCAACAAACGACTCATTGCCCTGCTTGGCACTATTCGTCAAAAGTGCAAGGTTACTTCGCAAAGCTTCTTCGACATCACACAGAATCTTTGTCGGTACATTCATTTCCAAGTCTTCTTGCAGTTTCTTCCTCTCGCTCTGCATCTTTTGCAAAACGGCTTCCTTCTTCCTCTCCTGACGCATGATCGCCATATCCATATCCTTGGCATCGAAGTCCGCCGCAGCCAACTGCACCTCCATCGCGCCCAACGCCTGACGCAAAAGCAAAACCGTTTTTCCTCCATGCTTTTGCATTAGAAGCTCATCTGATGAGAAGTTTTCCAAAAGCTCAGCAATCTTCGTTTGAGCCTCTGCTTCCCTGCTGGACAATATAAGGATCGGCGGTTTCCTGCCCAAAACGCCGAACAAGGTATCACCGATCCCCTTCTGCACTGCTTCTATATTCGCAGGAGTCATCTTATCCGCTTTCGTCAATACAAAGGCGATGGAATTGCTATACTCTCGAATCTCGGACAAGAAATCTAAGGAACTCTGCCCCACGGTTCCTTTCGTCAAATCAATCACAAATATATAGGCTGCAGCTTCACTGATATACTGCATCAAAGCGCGATTATGCGCCTCTATACCAGAATCAAACCCCGGCATGTCCACCAAAATAAGATCATGCAGATTTTTCAGCTGGCTTCGATTCAACACATAAACGTATTTGGAGAAACCTTCCGGTGTCAAATCTGTTAAATCAGCAAGACTGCAGGAGACACGCTTGCCATCTTGCGCAACACGGATAACTTTCTCATCCACCCCGTAAACAATCTCCGTCGCCACTGCCGTCTCGGGATTGATATTTTCCGGCAGGATTTCCTCCTCGCCCAGGAATGCATTTAGCATCGCCGATTTTCCGGCACTGAAACCACCTACGACCAAGATATTCGCCACAAATTTTTCTACAGCATCCCTTTCCCGCAGAACCTGGCCTTGAACAAGATCCTCCCCCACACCATTAGTTCGCAAGATATTTGCCGCTTCCTCGAGGATACTGCCCATTTCCCTCTTGTTCATAAAACTCTCTCCTCTCTCGCCTTGACAAAATATATGAAATAACCCGCCAAAACATCATGTCTGTTATCGTAAAATATTCTGAAATTCATTATAGCATAAATTGCAGAAATGGGCATAGATTATTTCTCGAGCAGTATGTGCCAAGATGTTCTCCGTGGGGAATTCTCACTCTCGAAGCATCTGCCTTGCCCCGAAAATATATGCTATAATATGAAAAAGCTCAACGGGTTCTCCACCTGAACGAAGGGAGGAAAAATGTCAAAGCTTGCGTACTTTGCAAACAAGCTCACAGATCTGGAAAGGGAGGAATTGGCCATGAGCGAACCTGCAATCAAAGAAGCGATGGAAGCCGAGAAGCTTTTCCTGTGCAATCCGGACGAGTATCTTCGTTACGTTAATCGGCAAATGGCAATCATGGACTATCGTTCCAGTCTGCAGGCTGCCGCCGAGGAAGGTGAGGCGCGAGGCGAAGCGCGGGGCGAAAGCCGTGTCACGCGTCTCATGTCCCTGCTCCTTGAAGCAGGGAAAATCGAGGAGGCGCGCGAGGCGTCCAATAACGAAGCGGTAAGAAAACGCCTTTTTGAAAAATACCGCATTGAGTGATACTACACGCAAAAACGTCCAAGAGGTTCATGCCTCTTGGACGTTTTTCTGCGTTACTGCTTGTTCTTGATATAGTTGAGCTTGCCGCCCGCTTTCAGCATCTCAATGTCGAGCGCCGAGAGCGCGTGGTGCGTGCTGAAGCTCCGCTTCTTCGTGCGGTTCTCCACGCGGACGGGCGCATCCGGCGCGAGCGCGGAGAAGTCGAGGAAGAGCACGTCGCCCTCGGCGATCGACTCGTAGTCCGCCGCCTCGTCGAAGAGCAGCGGCACGATGCCGAAGTTCACGAGGTTCGCCGCGTGGATGCGCGCAAAACTCTTGGCCAGAACCGCCTTGATTCCCAGATACATCGGCGCGAGCGCCGCGTGCTCACGGCTCGAACCCTGTCCGTAGTTCTCGCCCGCGACGATGATGCCGCCGCCCGCCTTCTGGCAATGCGCCTTGAATCCCTCCTGCACGTCGCGAAAGACGAACTCGGAGATCTTCTCGATGTTCGAGCGGTACGGCAAAACCTTCGCGCCCGCCGGCATGATGTGGTCGGTCGTGATGTTGTCGCCGACCTTGATGACGACTTCCTTCTCGATCGCAGCTGCGAGCGGCGTGTTCTCGGGCAGCGGGCGGATGTTCGGCCCCTGCACGACCTCGACGCTCTCGGGATGCTCGCGCTCGGGCGCATAGATCATCGAGTCATCGACGAGGAAGGCTTGCGGCTCAGCGGGCAGCTCGAAGTCGGCCTCGCGCGGATCGGTGATGACGCCACGGATGGCACTTGCCGCTGCCGTCTCAGGCGAGACAAGACAGACGTTCGCGCTGAGCGTGCCGCTCCTGCCCTTGAAATTGCGGTTGAATGTGCGCAGCGACCACGCATTCGTCACGGGCGACTGCCCCATGCCGATGCAGGGGCCGCATGTGCACTCTAGGAGGCGCGCACCCGCCGCGAGGATCTTGGCGAGACCGCCCGCTTCCGCAACCATGGAGAGCACCTGACGCGAGCCGGGCGACAAGACGAGCGAGACGTTCGGCGCGACGCGCTTGCCGTCCAAGATGGACGCCACCGTCATGATGTCGCGGTACGACGAATTCGTGCAGCTGCCGATGGCGACCTGGTCGATCGGCTGCCCCGCGACCTCGCGCACCGTCTTGACGACGTCGGGCATGTGCGGCAAAGCGATCAACGGTTCGAGCGCCGCAAGGTCGATGTCATAGCGCTCATCGTAGACCGCACCCGCATCGGCAGCGAGTGCGCGGAACACATCTTCGCGCCCTTCGCGGCGCAAAAAGTCGCGCGTCACCTCGTCGCTCGGAAAGACCGACGTCGTCGCACCAAGCTCTGCGCCCATGTTCGTGATCGTCGCGCGCTCGGGCACGGAAAGCGTCTTGACGCCGTCGCCCGTATACTCGATGACCTTGCCGACGCCGCCCTTGACCGTGAGCATGGAAAGCACCTTCAAGATGACGTCCTTGGCGCTCACGCCCTTTTGAAGAGCTCCCGTCAGACGCACCTCGACGACGCGCGGCATATTCAGCATGAACGGCTCGCCCGCCATCGCACATGCGACATCGAGGCCGCCCGCGCCGATCGCAAGCATGCCGATGCCGCCGCCCGTCGGCGTGTGCGAATCGCTGCCGAGGAGCGTCGCGCCCGGCCTTCCGAAGCGCTCAAGGTGCACCTGATGACAGATGCCGTTGCCGGGGCGCGAGAAGAATACGCCGTGCTTCTTCGCGACCGTCTGCAGATACTTGTGATCGTCGGCGTTCTCGAAGCCGCTCTGCAAGGTGTTGTGGTCGACATAGCTGACGGAAAGCTCCGTCTTGACCTGATCGACGCCCATCGCCTCAAGCTGCAGGTACGCCATCGTGCCCGTCGCATCCTGCGTCAGCGTCTGGTCGATGCGTATGCCGATCGGCGCTCCCTTTTTCATCTCGCCCGTCACGAGATGCTCGTGCAGGATCTTTTCCGTCAATGTCAACGCTTTTGCCGTCATAAAGACACTCCCTTTGCCGCCGCCCCGCCGCAGGATGCGCAGCCATTGCGCAGACCTCGGCAAAGCCGCCTTTGCTTTTCCTTTCATTGGAAACGACGAATGCGCCCGCCCTTTCCTTTCGTTAAGTTATCACAAAGCGGCGCAAGCGTCAACACTTCTATGCAAATTTTATTATAGGAGCAATAACCCATTTTATATATTTGAACTGCGTGCTATAATGCATTTGTGCTTTTCGGAAAGACCATTTCCGTGAGCATGGTCATTCCAAGCTGTTCATCTGAAAGGGGACATTGCCATGGACAAGGCAATCCATCTCGCGCAATTTTACGGCAAGTCGCAGAACTACACGACAATCGCCAAAGATCTCTTCAAAAAATACAACGTCAAGCGCGGCCTCCGAAACGAGGACAAGACGGGCGTCTTGATCGGCCTGACGCGCGTCGCCGACGTCGTCGGCTACAAGGTCGACGACGACGGCCACAAGGTCGACGCCGACGGCGAGCTGTTCTATCGCGGCATCAACGTCATGGATCTCGTCAATTCCGCCGACCGCTCTTCCTATCTCTACGAAGAAGCGTGCTTCCTGCTGCTCTTCGGCTACCTGCCGTCGGAAGACGACCTTCGGCGCTACTGTCAGAGCCTCAAGGAAGGCTACGAACTGCCCGAAGGCTTCCTCGAAACGCACCTGCTGCACCATCCGGGCAAGAACCTCATGAACCAGCTCCAGCAGTCGATCCTCGCGCTCTACAACTACGACCCCGACCCGGACGCGACCGACGTCTATCGGACGCTCATCAAGGGCGTCAACCTCATGGCGAAACTGCCGTCCATCGCGTGCTACACCTACAACGCCAAGACGCACTACTTCGGCCGCGAGAGCCTCGTGCTGCACTACCCGCAGCAGGGCTTCTCGACCGCCGAAAACATCCTTTCCATGCTGCGCCTCGACGGCAAGTTCACGCCGGACGAAGCGCGTCTCTTGGACATCCTGCTCCTTTTGCACGCCGACCACGGCGGCGGCACGAACTCGACCTTTACGAACGTCGTCGTCTCCTCGACCGACACCGACCTCTACTCGGCAATCGCCAGCTCCATCGGCTCGCTGAAAGGCCCGCGCCACGGCGGCGCCAACGTGCGCGTCGCCAACATGATGGACAAGGTCATCGAGTCTGTCGGACTCGATGCCGACGACGCCGCCATTGAGCGTGTCATCGAGCGTCTGCTGAACAAGGAACTGGACAACCCCTCGGGACTCGTCTACGGCATCGGCCATGCCGTCTACACGCTGTCCGACCCGCGTGCCGAAGTCATCCGCGATCATATCGGCAGGCTCGCGGCGAAGAAGGGCGTCGAAAGAAAATTCGACTTCTTCGTGCGCTTTGAGCGCGTCGCCAAACGCTATCTGAGCGAGAAGAAAGGCGTGAGCATGTCGAGCAACATCGACTTCTACAGCGGCCTCGCCTACGAGATCCTCGGCATCCCGCGCGACCTCTTCACGCCGCTCTTCGTGCTCTCGCGCACGGCGGGCTGGATCGCGCACAACGTCGAGCACAAGCTCTACGACAACCGCATCGTGCGCCCCGCCGCCAAGTACGTCGGCACGATGGTAGACTATGTGCCGAGGGAGGAACGCTGAATGACGAAGAACACCATCACCGTATTCAAAGGCGACGGCATCGGCCCCGAAATCACGGACGCCGTCCTCGAAATCCTGGAAAAGGCGGGCGCAAACCTCGCATACGAAATCTTTAACGTCGGCGAAGCCGAGTACGAGCGAAACGGCGCACTGATTCCGGCAGCCGGACTCGCCTCCTTTGAAAAGACGCACGTCCTTTTGAAATCCCCCATCACGACCCCCGTCGGCAAGGGCTTTCGTTCGCTCAACGTCACGCTTCGCACGAAGTACGACCTCTATGCGAACATCCGCCCCGCGAAGTCAAACGAAGCCGTCAGAACGCCCTTCCCGCATGTCGACCTCATCACCTTCCGCGAGAACACGGAAGACCTCTATGTCGGCGTCGAGGAAGAAATCGACGAAAACACCATGCACGCGACGAAGATCATCACGCGCGAAAAGAGCGAGCGAATCTGCCGCGCCGCCTTCCGCTACGCCGAAGCGCATGGGCGAAAGAAGGTCACGTGCGTCCACAAGGCAAATATCATGAAACTCTCGGACGGACTCTTCCGCTCCGTCTTCTACGAAGTCGCCAAGGAATTTCCTGCCATCGAAGCCGACGACAAGATGGTCGATGCCGTCTGCATGATGCTCGTCATGCACCCCGAAAACTTCGACATCCTGGTCATGCCGAACCTCTACGGCGACATCGTGTCCGATCTCACGAGCGGACTCATCGGCGGCCTCGGCCTCCTGCCGTCGAGCAACATCGGCGATCGTTTGGCGATGTTCGAAGCCGTGCACGGCAGTGCGCCCGACATCGCGGGCAAAGGCATCGCGAACCCCACGGCATTCCTGTGGTCCGCCTGCATGATGCTCGAACACCTCGGCGACAACGAGACAGCCGCCCGCATCCGCCGCGCCGTCGACGCAACGCTCAAGGAAGCGAAGAGCCTGACCCCCGACCTCGGCGGCACGGCGACGACGCACGAATACACGAAGGCGATCGCGGAAAGACTCTGAGGATACAAAGATAAATCTGCCGCCATGCATCAGCTTCGACGCATGGCGGCAGATTTTCTATGCATCTTTATCTGAAATGCTGCACCGTCTCTTCTTGTCGCCGCAACAAATCTTATAGTATAATATAGGCAAGGAGATGACACGGTGAGAAAAACAAAACGTTCCTATAAAGATTCTTTATTTCGAGATATTTTCAATAACAAGAATCGTTTGCCAGAAATCTACGAGGCTCTTCTCGGCAGCAAGGCTATACCTGAAGAGATCACACTTGCCGCCATCGACGATACGCTTTTCACCGGCGTCAAAAACGATGTAGGATTCATCGTGAAAAACCGACACATAGTTCTCACAGAGCACCAAAGTACGATGAATGCAAATATGCCGTTGCGACTCTTCATGTACTTGGCAGAAATCTATCGTCAATATGTGGAGGAAGATGCTGTCTACAAAAAAGAATTGATCCCGTTGCCCGCACCGAAACTTTATGTATTCTACAATGGAATTGCAGAAATGCCTGACAGCAGCATGCTTCATCTTTCCGATGCCTTCGCTGGACGAAAAGGCGACTTGGAACTTGCAGTCGAGATTCTCAACATCAATGACAAGCCGCATCGTCCCATTCTCGAAAAGTGCCCTACACTTAAAAGCTACAGCGTATTCGTCGCACAGGTGCGTGAGCGCATCAAGAATGGCAGTACGCTTGAAGCCGCCGTAGGCGATGCTGTTCGATACTGCATTGCACATGATTATTTGAAAGAGTATTTTCGTCAGAAACACGACAAGGAGGTTTTCGATATGCTGAATTTCGCGTGGAATCAAGAACGCGCCTTGGAGGTGAGGGCTGCAGAAGCAATGGAAAAGGGCTTGGCGCAAGGCTTGGAGAACGGTTTGAAAGCTTCCATAAGCAATGTGATGACAAATATGGGCGTATCGATGGAAAGAGCGATGGACGTACTGCAAATCCCACCAGACGAGCGTGCAAAGTATGCGCACCTTGTCAAAGGCTGATATCGAAGACGATCCCATAGCATGAAAGGTCTCTTTCCTTTTTCATAAATAGAAAGATACCTCTGCAACGAAAAAAGGCGGTCTCCTCTGTTGGGAGATCGCCTTTTTTCATCGCTGCACCATCTCATCGCTCAGTGCGCTGCCTTGCGGCAGGCGGGGCACATGCCGTAAAAATACAGCTGCTTTCCCGAAACGGGATAGCCCGTCTCGCTCTCCACCTGCTCGACGAGATCGCCTGTATCCGCCTTGTAGACGTCATCCACACGGCCGCAGCTCACGCAGCAGATATGCGGATGACTCGTCGTGTTCGCGTCGTAGCGGAAGCTCTCCTCGCCGACGTTCAAGACCTGCACCAGACCGACCTTGCTCAGGATGTCGAGCGTCTTGTAGACCGTCGCCAAGCTCATCGTCGGATACGTCGGCTGCAATTCGCCGTAGATCATATCCGCCGTCGGGTGCGCCTTCGTATGGCAGAGCACGTCGTAAACGGCCAGTCTCTGCGGCGTCACCTTGAACCCCTTCTCGCGCAGCAGCGTCGTCACTTCCTGCATCACCATGATGTTCTCCTCCTTGCACACAGGCACATCCGAGTGCGAACGCAAAAGCCGCCCGCGGAAAAGCCTCGTTATCCAATTAGATTCTTTTTTCTAACAATAAGTCCTCGTTAAAAAGCAATCTCACTAAGTTGATTTTAGCGCAAGAAAGCATTTTTGTCAATCATTTCATGCAAAATTGTGCGCCGCTCTTACATGAAAAAGCCAATCCGTCTGCGCCCTTCGGGCTTGACTTCTTAGACTTTCATAGTAAACTACACGCACAAACGTCCACTTCGTGGACATTGTGCGCCGCCCTTACATGAAAAAGCCAATCAGTCTACGCCCTTCGGGCTTGACTTCTTGGACTTTCATAGTACAATAAAAATAGATGATTGTGGAAAATTTCAACAGCGGGAGGCGTGACCCTCTGCCCCGAACGGGGTTCTTGCTCCACACGGTCGCACTCCCCCATCCAAAGGAGGAATCGTCCATGACAGTTCGTGAAGGAGACGCCGCCATCGTAGAGCAGTTCGTCGATCTCTACAAGAAGACCCTCAATGATGCAAACACGGCGCTTGCAGACAGCATCTGGCAGACGGGGCCGAAGACTTCCATGGTGCACCCGCGCGGGGAGGACATCGGCTGGGAGAACATCCGCCAGCACTTCTACATCGACCGCCTGCAGAAGCTCTACACAGAGCGCCACTTCGAGTTCCGCGACCTCGATATCGAGGTCTACCGCGACACGGCGATCGCCATGTACACATGGGACTTCCACGGCAAGCTGCGCTCCGACGGCACGGAAATCGAGCACAAGGGACGCACGAGCCAGACGTACCGCCGCACGTCGCAGGAAGGTTGGAAGATCCTGCACGCTCATATCTCGGGCATGCCGATCGCGAGCGAGCGCCAGCCGATCTGACAAAAACTACACGCACGAACGTCCACTTCCTGGACAAAAGTGCGCCGCCCTTACAGGAGCCTAGCCAAGCGATCTGCGCCTTTGGCTTGACCTCTTGGGACTTCACGGCAAAAAGAGGGGTTTCCGCTTGGAAGCCCCTCTTTTTTCACGTCAAAACAAACCTCATCCCTTGATCTCGTCGTACATGCGGCAGCGGTTCGGTCCGAACCTGCGCGCCGACAGCATGGCCTCCTCCGCCTCTTCAACCATGTGATCAAAGTTCTCTGCAGGCGATCCCGTGACCGATATGCCCATGCTGAACGACACCGTCGCATAGTCCTGCGGCTGCACGCGCAGGAAGAGATCGAGAATGCGCTGCGCGCGCTTCTCGATGATGTCGATGGAGATGCGCCCCGAGATGAACACGGCGACCTCGTCTTTTTTGACGCGTCCGAAGACATCGACGCCGCGAAAATCCGCACGAACGGAGTCCGAGAGCGTGCCGATGTAGCCGTTGCATGACGACTCGCCCAACGCTTCACAAAGCCCCTCATAGTCGTCGAGGCCAACGATGAAGAGCACGCCCTTCTCGCCGCGCGAGAGTTCCATGAGCTGATGGTTGACAAGAAGCTCCAGCCCCTCGCGGTCGAAGAGCCTCGTCTGCGGGTCGCGCTTCAGCTGCGCTTCCTGCCGCTCCATCATGTGCGTAGTATCGTGCAGGTCTTCCATGAGCCCGACGACTGCATAGACCTGTCCGTCCTCTGCCGCCAGGCTGCGATACGACGTGCGCCGCCAAAGCGGACTGCCGTCCTGCGTCTTGACCCGATATTCGACGACATCGTCGCGAATCCTCCGACAGGCGTCCGTCAAGCGTGTGAGCACGTCCTCGCTCTGGTCGGCGTCCGCGAGAACCTCATGGGTAAAATAGTCGTAGAAGTTCTCCGTGCGCACTTCCTTCATCTCTTCGCCCGGAGTCGCCTGCCAAAGCGTCGTCTCGTCTTTCGCCACCTCGTAGCGGTACGCAATCATGTTCGTCTTTTCCAGGAACACGCGCAGTATTGCCTCCCGGCACATTGCCTCCCGCCCCTTTTCATCCGGCCTCGCTCCTTGCGGCATCGGCTGAGGAATATCCCGGCCTTCCACAGGAAGCGCCCCGCTGACCTTCAGCGCGCGCTTCCTTCTCATGTCGGTGCTTTTCATCGGTAAAACTCCCATCTCGCCTCGCGGCTTTCACATTTGCAGGACAATCCCTGTCCTGCGATGTTTCTCTTCTTACATTATAAGGCAAAATAAAAAATTTTTCAAAGAAAATCCTTGAGTTTCTTTCCCATAGGAAATAGGCCCCGCAGAAACTCTGCGGGGCCTACGAAAACATGCGTTATTTGACGACGAGCACAGGGCACTTCGCCTGCTCGACGATGTACTGGCTCACGCTGCCGAGGAGCACGCCCTTGACGACGCCGAGACCGCGGCTTCCCATGACGATGAGATCCGTGCCGCTGTGCTCCGCGAAATCGAGGATGGCGACGGCGGGCGAACCCGTCTCCGAGAAGGCTTCCTTCTTGATGCCCGACGGCACCATCTGCATGGCGCGATCGAGGATCACATTGCCCGCCTTCGTGACCGCCTCAAGCACCACATCGGACAAGCAGGCATTGATCGCGAGCTGGTTGATGTTCGCAATGTAGAGGAAGTTCAGCTTCGCCTCGCAAACCTCCGCGAGCTTGATCGCCTCCGCTACGGCACGATCCGAGCCTTCCGAACCGTCGATGGGGACGAGAATGTTCTTCAACATGGTATAAACCCTCCTTCTACCAATAGCCTTTGTCAAAGCTGCGCCATGCGCCGCCCTTGACTCATTTGGCAATGAGGACGGCGCATTTCGCCTCCTCCATGACCTCCTGGCTCACGCTGCCCAGCAGGAAACCTGTGACAGGGGAAAGCCCCCGTCCGCCCATGATGATGAGATCGTGCCCGTTCGCCGCCGCGAATTCCACAATCTTAC
>ERZ773099.1014-NODE-1014-length-21505-cov-12.953753_pt1 | contig 21505 bp, 25 predicted proteins | sample MGYA00511120_ERZ773099 | MGnify/ENA primary metagenome ERZ773099 (study PRJEB29015, sample SAMEA2738012) | human oral metagenome | biome: human oral; feature: human-associated habitat; material: dental | place: China | collected 2104 ...
CATGTTAGAATTGCTAAAAGCGCTTGATGCTTTCGTTTGGGGACCTCCCCTCTTAATCTTATTGGTCGGAACGGGTATCTATCTGACTATCCGACTAGGGCTTTTACAGCTAGCTCGTCTCCCTAAGGCCTTTCAGTTGATTTTTACAAAGGACAAGGGACATGGCGATGTATCGAGCTTTGCTGCTCTATGTACAGCCCTTGCAGCTACTGTTGGAACGGGAAATATCATCGGAGTTGCGACAGCCATTAAGGTTGGTGGGCCAGGTGCTCTCTTTTGGATGTGGATGGCAGCCTTCTTTGGGATGGCAACTAAGTATGCTGAAGGCTTGCTGGCTATCAAGTACCGCACCAAGGATGCAAATGGGGCTGTAGCTGGAGGACCCATGCACTACATTCTTTTGGGAATGGGAGAAAAGTGGCGTCCCCTTGCAATCTTCTTTGCCCTAGCTGGTGTATTGGTGGCCCTTCTAGGGATTGGTACCTTTACCCAAGTCAATTCAATTACAGAATCTATCCAAAATACAGCTCAAATTGATCCAGCTATCACAGCTCTTATTTTATCCATTTTTGTAGGGATTGCCGTCTTTGGTGGACTCAAATCCATTTCCAAGGTTTCAACAGCAGTTGTTCCTTTTATGGCCATTGTCTATATTTTGGGAACTCTTACAGTTATTCTCTTTAATATCGAGAAAATCCCAGCCACGCTTGCCCTCATCTTTACTTCAGCCTTTAGTCCAGCTGCTGCGGTAGGTGGTTTTGCAGGTGCCAGCATTCGGATGGCTATCCAAAATGGTGTGGCGCGAGGAGTCTTCTCTAACGAATCTGGTCTTGGTTCTGCTCCCATTGCGGCGGCTGCAGCTAAGACAAATGAGCCTGTCGAGCAAGGCTTGATTTCCATGACAGGAACCTTTATTGATACTTTGATTATCTGTACTTTGACTGGTTTAACAATCTTGGTAACTGGGGTTTGGAGTGGTGAATTGAATGGAGTTGCCTTGACCCAGTCAGCCTTTTCAACAGTTTTTTCACACTTTGGATCTGGCCTCTTGACCATCTTCCTTGTACTCTTTGCCTTTACGACTATTCTCGGCTGGAACTACTACGGAGAACGCTGTTTTGAGTTTCTCTTTGGCGTTCGCTTTATCTGGCTCTATCGAGTGGTCTTTGTGCTCATGGTCTTGTTGGGAGGATTTATCGAGTTGGATATGGTTTGGATTATCGCAGATATCGTCAATGCCTTGATGGCTTTACCAAACTTGATTGCCCTCTTAGTCTTGTCGCCAGTCGTCATTGCTGAGACTAAAAAGTATTTTGAACACTAACCCAATCACACTTTTAGTGTGATTTTTTTCATTTCATAGACATTTCCTATCAAGGCGATTGAAAATATATATTATCCAAGAGGGAAATTCTATGATAGACTAAATGACAATAAAATGAAAAGAGGTTTCTTATGACAACATTTACCATCCACACAGTAGAATCAGCACCAGCAGAAGTGAAAGAAGTCCTTGAAACAGTACAAAAAGACAACAATGGCTATATTCCCAATCTGATTGGCCTCTTGGCCAATGCTCCTACTGCTCTTGAAGCCTACCGAACTGTCGGAGCCATCAACCGTCGCAATAGCCTGACACCAGTGGAACGCGAAGTAGTGCAAATCACAGCTGCCGTAACCAATGGTTGTGCTTTCTGCGTCGCAGGTCATACTGCCTTTTCGATCAAACAAATCCAGATGAATGATGATCTTCTCCAAGCTCTCCGCAACCGTACCCCAATCGAGACAGATCCAAAACTAGATACTCTAGCTAAGTTTACCTTGGCGGTTATCAATACCAAAGGGCGTGTGGGAGATGAAGCCTTGACTGAATTTTTGGAAGCTGGCTACACGCAACAAAATGCCTTGGATGTGGTTCTCGGTGTTAGTCTTGCTAGCCTCTGCAACTATGCCAACAACCTAGCCAATACACCTATTAACCCAGAATTGCAACCGTATGCTTAAGAGGAGGGAAAAGTATGGGATTTTTTTCTGAAGAGTTTTTGAGCTGGTTAGACCAGCATGCCAATGAAATGATAAACAGTCTTGTGAGGCTGGGGAGCAACTGATTGAGAGGATTGCAGCAGAAGGAGCTTTTCGTGTAGGTGTTCCGGAATCTTTCGGCGGTTCAGGCGGAAGTGATCAAGATGTCATTGATATCCTAGCAGAACTTGCCCAACATTCCTTGACGGCCTCCTTTATTTCCTGGGGACAACGTCCCCTAATTGACAATATTCTCAATTCAGAGAATTCCTATTTGAAAGAAAATTATATGGAAAAGCTCTTATCTGGAGAATATGCAGGTGCTACCGCCTTGTCTAATGCTGTCAAGTATTTATCTGATTTAGAAGAGCTGAATGTTTATATCGTCGAATAAAATGGACAATTTTATCTAAAAGGGCGACTGCCATGGGTGACCAATGCCCGTAGAGATTGTTTCTTAACCATTTTTGTAGCAGGATTTGAAGATGGTTCAAGTAAAAGTTATGTAGTGGCTGTGCCATCAGACACAGAGAATTTTAGTCGCTCGGAAGACTTAGAGTTTGTTTCTCTTCAAGGAAGAAATACTGCTGCTTTAACCTTTAATCGGGTTCCTTTAAAAGAAGAGTGGATTCTATCCAAGAATGCTAAAGAATTTTTAACTCAAAATCGTCCCGCTTTTTTAGGTTACCAATTTGGTTTAGCCTTTGGTTTAGCTGAACGCTCTTTATCAGAAGTAGAAAAAGAATTGGGGAAAAGAAGTGTATTAACAGATGAATGCAAATATCAGGTAGAGCAGTTAGATGTGATTCGGCAAGCTCTTTATCAGGGATTGTCTGACCGGTCCTATTTCGTTACCAATCCGCGTGAACTCTTCCAGTTAAGAATAGACATTGTGGATGTGGTTGCTCAGAGTCTGCTATTAGAGTTACAAGCTGGTGGAGGTAGAGGCTACTTTAGCAAATCAATATCTGGTTTTATCCGTCGTTGGAATGAAGGAGCCTTTCTTCCGATTGTTTCTCCAAGTGCTGTTCAGTTGCGCCATATCTTAGCAACGAGTTAAAAAATAGTAGAATAAAAACGAGGTTTGAATTTCCAACTTCGTTTTTTTAGTCCTCATTTAAGCGCTTTTATGCTATACTAATAATAACATGATTATTGGAGGCTCGGATGAAAAAGCTCCCTTTGGTATTCTCTGGCTGTTTATTAGGTTTAGCAGGTGCAGGAAATCTGATTGCAGATACTTGGCCGGTTCTGTCACACTTATTTAGTTTGACAGGATTGGTCCTATGGATCTTTTTTCTCCTTTTTCATCTAGGAAATTGGTCTGAAACCAAGCGAGAATTAACCAAGCCCTCTCTTTTGTCAGGAATGGCCACCTTTCCCATGGCCGGGATGATTTTATCGACCTATGTCTTTCGCTTGTTCCCTGCTCTTCCTTTAGTAGCGCAAGGGCTCTGGTGGTTTTCATTTCTCTTGGATTTGGTCTTGATTGCTGGTTTCACCATCAAATTTGCTTGTTCGGGTCGGAGGGCTCATGCGACTCCAAGCTGGACGGTTCTCTATGTGGGGATAGCAGTGGCTGCCTTGACCTATCCAGTCGTTGGTCTAATACAGATTGCCTACCTAACAGTGACTTTTGGCTTTCTCCTAACCTTCTATCTCTATCCGCTTATTTATAGCGATTTAAAGAAACATCCACTTCCACTAGCCTTGCTTGGACAAGAAGGGATCTACTGTGCTCCTTTCTCTCTACTCTTGGCTTCTCTGGTTCGAGTTGGAGGAGCCAGCTTACCAACTTGGCTCTTGATCGTCATGATTTTGGCATCTCAGTCCTTCTTTTTCTTTGTTTTAACTCGCCTGCCTAATATTTTAAAACAAGGCTTTCAACCAGCCTTCTCAGCCCTCACCTTTCCAACCATTATCACAGCTACTTCGCTCAAGATGGCTCAGGGGCTTTTGAAACTCCCTTTTTTAGATTATCTGGTACTGGCTGAAATCTTCATTTGTCTATCTATTTTACTCTTTGTCTTAGCTTCTTATCTGATTTGGTTACGAAAAAAGGTCTAGCTATTTTCTAGCTAGGCCTTATTTTTTTATGGTTTGATAACTTCAGCTCCACCCATGTATGGACGAAGAGCTTCTGGAATAGTCACAGAACCATCTGCATTTTGGTAGTTTTCAAGAATAGCAGCAACTGTACGTCCAACTGCAAGCCCAGAACCATTCAAGGTGTGAAGAAGTTTAACTTTACCATCTGCTTCATCACGGTAACGGATTTGCGCACGACGAGCTTGGAAATCTTCTGTATTTGAACAGCTTGAGATTTCACGGTAAGTATTTTGGGCTGGAATCCAAACTTCCAAATCGTAAGTCTTGGCAGCTGAGAAGCCCATGTCTCCAGTAGAGAGAGCAACCACACGGTATGGAAGGTTGAGTTTTTGAAGAATATTTTCAGCGTTAGCTGTCATTTTTTCCAATTCTTCATAAGATTCTTCTGGTTTGGCAAATTTGACCATTTCAACCTTGTGGAATTGGTGCAGACGAATCAAACCACGAGTATCACGACCAGCAGAACCAGCCTCAGAACGGAATGATGGGCTCATAGCAGTGAAGTAGATTGGTAGGTCTTTTCCGTCAAGGATTTCATCGCGATAGTAGTTTGTCAAAGGCACTTCGGCGGTGGGAATAAGGACATAATTAGTGTCTTTCAATTCAAAAGTATCTTCCTTGAATTTTGGATATTGACCAGTACCAAACATAGAATCATGGTTAACCATGTATGGTGTGATGACTTCAGTATAGCCCTCTTTTCCATGTTCATCCAACATAAAGTTGTAGATAGCACGTTCCAAACGAGCACCAAGCCCTTTATAGAAGAGGAAGCGAGCACCAGTAACTTTTGCTCCACGTTCCCAGTCAAGGATACCAAGATCTTCACCAAGATCCCAGTGAGCTTTTGGTTCAAAGTCAAACTCACGTGGAGTCCCCCAACGGCGAACTTCCACATTGTCATCTTCATCAGCCCCAACAGGAACACTGTCAGCAGGGATGTTTGGAAGAGTAGTGATAAATTCTGTCAATTTCGCATCGATGTCCGTCAATTCAGCATCCAAGGCTTTGACTTCAGCAGATAGGGTTTGCATTGCAGCAATCTTGTCATCGGCATTTTCCTTGTTTCGCTTGGCTTGGGCAATCTCAGCTGAAACTGTGTTACGTTCTGCTTTGAGAGTTTCAACCTTGACCAAGATGTCACGACGTTTAGCATCGATTTCTTTCATCTCATTTAAGATAGCAGCATCTACACCACGTGTAGCCAATTTTTCTGCGACAGCATCAAAGTCTGTACGAATACGTTTAATATCTAACATAAGAACTCCTTTATGAAAAAAACACACCTGACAAAGCGTTGGAGTGGCAGAGCCACGGTTCCATCCAACTTCACAGGTGTGCACTTGATTATGTATTTGATAGTCTTTTCGTTTGCTTTTAGTACTAGACGACGAGTTGCAGATATAACTAAAGTTAGGCAAGACGAGTTAACGACGTAATAAAAGATAAACGGAACGACTATTTTGTAACCAACGGTAGAATTTCACCTACCCCCTCTATCTGCTCACAGCACCCGCAGACTTTCTGAAAGAAAGAAGTAACCTACTTATCCGTTTCTATGATTATACTAAAGTTTCTACTTTTTTGCAAATAGATTTTTAATTTTTTGTACGATGGTCTGGACCAAGGTAGGCAGTTTGACGACCTTGTCATTTCCAAGTTTTTTTCGAGCAATTTTGAGGATAGCTCCAGAGTCTTTTGAAGCAAAGAGGAATTTTCCTTGTTCGGTGAAGACTTCAAAGTGTCGGCTGACCTTGCGTCCTGAAACGTTGGCTCCGATTTGCTTGACGCTAGACCAAGGAATTTGAATATAGTCTTCGACGTTGCGGTCAGAGTAAAATTCTAGGGCTTGGTCCCCGACTAGGAATTTCCCAACTTTTCCAGAAATAGAGAGATAAGAAGTACCCGTAGTTTGTAAGCTGATGGTTTTATTGAGAGATTGTGCCATTTTATTTTTCCTCACTATTCTTGAAAAAAGCCTTGTAGAGTGCCCTGATAGCTGCCTTTTCTTGTTCTTTGTTGACAACGAACATGATGGAAACTTCACTTGATCCTTGCGACATCATCTGAATGTTGATGTTATTTTCAGATAGAGCACGGGTAGCAGTAGCTGTCACCCCGATATGGCTCTTCATTTTTTCCCCTACAATCATGATGATAGAGAGGTCATGCTCAAATTCCGCATGGTCGACTTCAGCTTTTTGAAGTAATTGACGTAGGATTTCCTCCTCTTTGATTGGAGTGAGCTCACGTTCGCGCATGATGATAGAAAGATCATCGATACCAGTTGGCATATGTTCCCAACTGATATTGAGGTCTTCAAGGATCTGGAGAACTTTACGGCCAAATCCAACTTCACGGTTCATGAGGTACTTGGACATGTTGATACTGACAAATCCAGCATCACTGGCAATTCCTACTACAGGAACTTTTTCATGATGGTGTTTGAGGACGATGCGGGTGCCTGGGTGGTCAGGATTGTTGGTGTTTTTGATTACGAGAGGAATTTTCCCACGATAAGCAGGAAGAAGTGCCTCGTCATGAAGAACTGAAAAACCTGCATAGGCAAGTTCTCGCATCTCGCGGTAAGTCAACTCAGGAATAGAGTCTGGTTTATGGACAATGCCTGGGTGGGCAGCGAAAATCCCATCTACATCTGTAAAGTTTTCATAGAGATCAGCCTTAACACCTGCAGCGATGATGGATCCGGTGATATCAGAGCCTCCACGAGAGAAAGTACAGATTTGATTTTCCCTGGTGACACCAAAGAAGCCAGGGATGACAAGGACTTCCGTACTATTGGCCAGTTCTTCAATCTTGTCGTAGCTTGATGGGATGATCCGAGCATTTCCAGGTTCACTGGTTACAATAATTCCAGCTTCTCTGGGATGGACATAGCGCGCCTCCAAGCCATTTTGGTTGAAGTAAGCAGCGATGAGTTTGGCATTATTATTTTCACCAGCAGCTAGAAAAGTATCATAGAGAAAGGCGTTGTCCTCTATTGGAAGTGTTGCAAGAGCGCGGACACTCTTAGAAATTTTTTCCAAAACAGCAGGTTTTAGTCCTAGCTCGCTGACCATGGCAGCATAACGATCAATAATCCAATTTTGTCTTTTGCTGATATCATTACCAGCCACATAATCGCGGTAGTATTTGATCAAAGCATCTGTGACCTTAATGTCCTCAGTATTGCGTTTACCAGGTGCTGATACGATAACGAAGCGGCGCTCGCTATCGCTTTTAACGATGTTTAAAACTTTTTCTAACTGATTAGCAGAAGCGAGCGAACTGCCGCCAAATTTCACAACCTTCATAAGGACTCCTAAACTAAGTGTTTTATACGATTATAGCAGAAAGGAGGGCTTTTTTCAATGAGGAAAAATAGCTTGGACTTGCCCAGATATTTTGTTGGGAAACGATATTTAAAGGGATATACTAGTAGTGAGGGAGCAAAAAGAATTGATCTGTATCTATCTTGAAGCTCCTAATCGTATCTAATATAATATTTCAGGTACTTTCTTACGATATGGAGGCAGCATAGCGAAGGTACATCAAGGAAACAGAGAACTAACATAGCTAAAGAAACAAGAATTAAACCTGTAAAACTATTTGAAAATATGGTATAATATCAAAAATATTTAGTAAAATAAATTAGAATTTAATGAAGAAATAGTCATGACTACAAATCTTTTTATTCAAGCAATAACGAAATTTATATTCGGATTCTTACTGATTGGATCACTGATTTTCTTTCCTGCCGGAACACTTTCATATTTCAATGGCTGGCTTTTTATGGGAATACTTTTTATTCCGATGTTTATTGCCGGAGTAGTTTTAATGATAAAAAATCCGTATTTGCTGAAAATACGACTTCATGCAAAGGAAAAACTGAATGAGCAGGGATTTGTAATCAAGTTAAGTGCTCTGATGTTTACGACAGGTTTTGTTGTTGCGGGTTTGGGATATAGATTACATTGGTTTATGCTACCAATAAGTGTTTCTCTTATTGCTTCCTTTGTTTTTCTTATCGCCTATGTCCTTTACGCAGAAGTATTAAGAGAAAATACTTATCTGAGCCGAACCATTGAGGTGCAGGAAAATCAAACGGTTATAGATACAGGTTTGTATGGGATTGTCAGACACCCAATGTACAGCGTCACCCTCCTTCTTTTTTTGTCTGTGCCTTTCGTATTGGGTTCGGTATATACCTTTATTATTTTTCTTGTATATCCATTTATCATCGTCAATCGAATTAAGGGCGAAGAAAAGTTTTTAGAAAAAGAACTCAGGGGATATAAGCAATATAAGCAAAAGGTGAAATTTCGTCTGATTCCATTTGTTTGGTAATATACAGTTAAATCCTAGTTTGTCTAATTGAATATAACGATTCGAGAAACAGTAAATCAAAAGGTTTACTGTTTTTTATTACTCAAAAACAAAAAAGAAAGGACAAGAGAATGAAAAACATAGAAGGGAAAATAATGGCAGAAGAAGAAATCAAGCAGTTACAAAACAAAAGCCCCCCTCATCAGTCAGCAGAAACAGGAAGAAAGAAAAAAGAGAGATAGACGGATTTATGATAAAGGAGCAGTCTTTGAAAGTATCTTTACGGAAAGCAAGGATATTGAAAGCTATCAGTATCTAAAAGAAAAAAGAATTACTTCCCTATCTGAATTAAAGGAAACCTTTCGCAGTTACAAATGAATCTAATCCCACCCCTTAACTTTTTTACTTACAATCATCTACGATTCTAAAATCGGCTGAGACACTTTCAGTCGATTTTTCTCTTGTTCTATGATTCAAAAAAAGATATACTTTGAAAATAAAATAATTTTATCATCATATAAAATAAAGGAGTGGCTATGAATCATATCATTTATCAGCTTGTAGATGATTTGGCTATCATCACTTTGAACCGTCCAGAAGTGTCAAATGGTTTTCATATTCCTATGTGTGAGGAGATTTTAGAAGCTCTAAATCTAGCTGAAAAAGATAAGACTGTTCGCTTTGTCTTAATCAACGCCAACGGTAAGGTCTTTTCTGTTGGTGGAGATCTAGTAGAGATGAAACGTGCGGTGGACGAAGATGATATTCCTTCTTTGACAAAGATTGCAGAGCTGGTCAATACGATTTCTTATAAGATTAAACAACTTCCAAAACCAGTCTTGATGGAGGTGGACGGAGCGGTTGCGGGTGCAGCAGCTAATATGGCAGTAGCAGTTGATTTTTGTTTAGCTACGGATAAGGCCAAGTTTATCCAAGCCTTTGTCGGCGTTGGCTTGGCTCCAGATGCTGGCGGACTCTATCTTTTGAGTCGTACGATCGGGGTGACACGGGCTACACAACTTGCCATGACAGGCGAGGCTTTGACTGCAGAAAAAGCATTGGAATGGGGTATTGTTTACCGTGTCTGCGAGGCTGACAAGCTAGAAAAAACTAGAGAACAAGTCCTCAGAAAATTAAGACGTGGCTCTGGCAATTCTTATGCTGCCATCAAAAAACTGGTCTGGGAAAGTCAATTTAAGGATTGGCAAGACTATGCTGAACTGGAGTTGAATTTACAGGGTTCGCTCGCTTTAACCGAGGATTTTAAAGAAGGGGTACGCGCTCACTCAGAAAGAAGACGTCCAAAATTTTCAGGAAACTAAAAAAACACTTGCACAATTCTTTGAAGTTTGATATACTTTTTTCGTCAAATGTTTTGATTGTAAAAGTTTTTTGAAGAGGAGGGAAAAGAGATTGGACTACCAACGAGTCAATGATTACTTAACGTCTATTTTTAATAATGTCCTTGTGATCGAGGAAGTTAGCTTGCGAGGTAGTCGTTTCAAGGATATCTCCATCAAGGAAATGCACACGATTGATGTAATCGGCAAGTTCCCAGATGTGACACCAAGTCAAGTTTCCAAAGAGTTGATGGTGACTCTGGGAACGGTTACGACTAGTTTGAACAACTTGGAACGAAAAGGTTACATTGAACGAATTCGTTCAGAGCAAGATCGTCGTGTGGTACATCTACATTTGACAAAGAGAGGTCGCCTTGTTCATAGACTTCATAAACGTTTCCATAAGGCCATGGTCGAAAGAATCATCGATGGGATGAGCTCTGAGGAGGTAGAGGTTATGAGCAAAGGTTTGACAAATCTTTATCAATTTTTGGAGGATTTGAAATAATGGCTTTTGCAAAAATAAGCCAGGTTGCTCATTATGTACCAGAGCAAGTGGTCACAAATCAAGACTTGGCTCAAATCATGGATACAAGTGATGAGTGGATTTCAAGTCGCACAGGGATAAAGCAACGGCATATTTCTAAAAGTGAGTCAACCAGCGACTTAGCAACAGAGGTGGCGAGAAATCTTCTGGAGAAAGCAGGCCTTACTGCTGATGAGTTAGATTTTATCATCCTAGCTACAATCACACCAGACTCGATGATGCCGTCTACAGCAGCACGTGTTCAGGCTAATGTCGGAGCTCACAAGGCCTTCGCCTTTGATTTGACAGCTGCTTGTAGTGGTTTTGTCTATGCCCTTTCAACTGCAGAAAAGTTTCTAGCTTCTGGTCGCTTCCAAAAGGGACTGGTAATTGGCAGTGAAACACTTTCTAAGGCAGTCGATTGGTCGGATCGTTCAACTGCGGTTCTCTTTGGAGATGGTGCTGGAGGAGTCCTACTAGAAGCCTGTGAAAGGCAGCATTTTCTAGCAGAAAGCCTTTATAGTGACGGTTCACGTAGTGAATGTTTGACCTATGGGGAGACAGCTTTAGCCTCGCCATTTTCAGAACAAGGAGCTCCTACTTCATTCCTGAAGATGGATGGACGTGCAATCTTTGATTTTGCGATTCGAGATGTGACGAAGTCTATCAAACAAACGATTGAAGCGAGTCCGCTTGAAGCATCTGATTTAGACTATCTCCTGCTCCATCAAGCTAATATCCGTATTTTGGATAAGATGGCTAGAAAAATCGGTGTTGACCGAGACAAGCTTCCAGCCAATATGATGGAATATGGAAATACCAGTGCGGCGAGTATCCCAATTTTACTCTCTGAGTGTGTTGAAAAAGGTATAATCCACTTGGATGGCAGCCAAAAGATTTTACTGTCAGGTTTCGGTGGAGGTTTGACATGGGGCACACTTATTGTTACAATTTAGGTAATCATGTGGTGAACACATTGTTATAAAAAACTATTTATTTTAAAGGAGTCAATCATGGCAGTATTTGAAAAAGTACAAGAAATTATCGTTGAAGAACTTGGGAAAGAAGCATCAGAAGTAACACTTGAATCTACTTTTGATGATTTGGATGCAGATTCATTGGATTTGTTCCAAGTGATTTCAGAAATTGAAGATGCTTTTGATATTCAAATTGAAGCAGAAGACAACTTGAAAACAGTTGGTGACTTGGTTGCTTACGTTGAAGAGCAAACAAAATAAGGTAGAATATTATATAGAAGGAGTAGGGGGACCCGCTCCCTCTTGTTTAGGTAATAGTTTGAAAATCAAATTATAAAACGGTCGAACTATTACGTAAGCAAGTCTGATGGAGGCACTATGAAAACGCGTATTACAGAATTATTAAACATTAAATATCCAATTTTCCAAGGAGGAATGGCCTGGGTAGCTGATGGAGATTTAGCAGGTGCTGTCTCAAAAGCTGGAGGCTTAGGTATTATCGGTGGAGGGAATGCTCCTAAAGAAGTCGTTAAGGCTAATATCGATAAAATCAAATCACTGACAGATAAACCTTTCGGAGTCAACATTATGCTCCTATCCCCCTTTGTAGAAGACATCATTGATCTCGTGATTGAAGAAGGGGTCAAGGTGGTTACAACTGGTGCAGGAAATCCAAGTAAATATATGGCTCGTTTTCATGAAGCAGGCATTACAGTGATTCCTGTTGTACCAAGTGTTGCTTTGGCAAAACGCATGGAAAAAATTGGTGCTGATGCAGTTATCGCAGAAGGAATGGAAGCCGGTGGACATATTGGGAAACTAACCACCATGACTCTTGTTCGTCAAGTTGCAGCAGCTGTTTCGATTCCTGTCATTGCAGCCGGTGGTATCGCTGATGGGGAGGGTGTCGCAGCTGGATTTATGCTTGGTGCAGAGGCTGTACAGGTCGGAACTCGTTTTGTAGTAGCCAAAGAATCGAACGCGCACCCTAACTACAAGGCTAAGATTTTAAAAGCGCGTGATATTGATACAACCATTTCAGCTCAACATTTTGGACACGCAGTTCGTGCCATTAAAAATCAATTAACTCGTGATTTTGAGCAAGCTGAAAAAGATGCTTTCAAACAAGAAAATCCAGATTTAGAAATCTTTGAGCAGATGGGAGCTGGTGCTCTTGCTAAGGCCGTTGTTCATGGAGATGTAGATGGTGGCTCTGTTATGGCAGGCCAAATCGCCGGTCTAATTTCTAAGGAAGAAACTGCTGAGGAGATTTTAAAAGATCTTTACTATGGTGCCGCTAAGAAAATTCAAGAAGAAGCCTCTCGTTGGGCAGGAGTTGTAAGAAATGACTAAAACAGCCTTTCTATTTGCAGGTCAAGGTGCTCAATATCCAGGGATGGGGCGAGACCTCTATGACCACTATCCTATCGTAAAGGAAACAATTGACCAAGCTAGTCAGGTGCTGGGCTATGATCTCCGTGATCTGATTGATAATGAAGAAACTAAGTTAAATCAGACTCGTTATACGCAACCAGCTATTTTAGCGACTTCTGTTGCCATCTATCGTTTACTAAAAGAAAAAGGCTATCAGCCTGATATGGTGGCAGGTTTATCCCTTGGCGAATATTCTGCTTTAGTAGCTAGTGGAGCCTTGGACTTTGAAGAAGCAGTTGCCTTGGTCGCCAAGCGCGGTGCTTATATGGAAGAGGCTGCACCAGCTGGTTCAGGCAAGATGGTAGCAGTGCTCAATACATCCGTAGAGGTTATTGAGGAAGCTTGCAAAACTGCTTCTGAAGTCGGAATAGTGACCCCAGCCAACTACAACACCCCAAGCCAAATCGTCATTGGTGGAGAGGTTGCTGCAGTTGACTGTGCGGTGGAACTCTTGCAAGAAGCAGGAGCGAAACGATTGATTCCTCTTAATGTATCAGGACCTTTTCACACAGCTTTGCTAGAGTCAGCTAGTCAACAACTTGCTAGAGCTCTAGAGGAAGTGGCTTTCTCAGACTTTACTTGCCCTCTAGTAGGCAATACTGAAGCGAAAATCATGGAGAAAGAACGCATCGTTGAACTCTTGACGCGTCAGGTTAAAGAACCTGTTCGTTTCTACGAAAGTATCGCTGTCATGCAGGATGCTGGTGTGACCAACTTTATTGAAATCGGTCCAGGAAAAGTCTTGTCAGGCTTTGTCAAAAAGATTGATAAATCAGCTCAGCTAGCCAATGTCGAAGATTTGGCCAGTTTGGATGCTTTGCTAGGAAACTAGTAATCCCTTCTCCCATAAATACAACAGGAAACAGGAGAAAAGAATGCAACTAAAAAATAAAAATGTATTTATCACTGGTTCAAGTCGAGGTATCGGACTTGCCATTGCTCATAAGTTTGCACAGTTAGGTGCCAATGTCGTTTTAAATAGTCGTGGAACAATCTCTGATGAACTGTTGGCTGACTTTGCTGACTATGGAGTGAAAGTTGTTCCTATCACAGGCGACGTGTCAGACTTTGCTGACGCCAAGCGTATGGTAGATCAAGCCATTGCTGAGTTAGGCTCAGTTGATGTTCTAGTCAACAATGCAGGAATCACTCAAGATACGCTCATGCTCAAGATGACGGAAGCTGACTTTGAAAAGGTTTTGAAGGTTAATTTGACTGGTGCCTTTAATATGACACAATCAGTCTTGAAACCGATGCTAAAAGCTCGTGAAGGTGCTATCATTAACATGTCGAGTGTCGTTGGGTTGATGGGAAATATCGGCCAAGCTAACTATGCTGCTTCAAAAGCTGGTTTGATTGGCTTCACCAAGTCAGTGGCGCGTGAAGTGGCTAATCGGAATGTGCGTGTCAATGCCATTGCACCAGGGATGATTGAGTCTGATATGACTGCTGTCTTGTCAGAGAAGGTCAAGGAGGCAACACTAGCACAAATCCCGATGAAACAATTTGGCCAAGCAGAGCAAGTTGCTGATGTGACAGTATTTCTAGCTGGTCAAGATTATCTAACAGGACAAGTCATTGCCATCGATGGCGGGCTCAGTATGTAGTGAAAGCAAAAGGTAGAGGTGAAAAAGATGAAACTGAATCGAGTAGTAGTGACAGGTTATGGAGTAACATCTCCGATTGGAAATACACCAGAAGAATTTTGGGACAGTTTGACAGCTGGAAAAATCGGAATTGGGGAAATTACCAAGTTTGATCATAGTGATTTTGCCGTACACAATGCAGCAGAAATCCAAGATTTCCCATTTGATAAATACTTTGTTAAAAAAGATACCAACCGTTTTGACAACTATTCTTTGTATGCCTTGTATGCAGCTCAAGAGGCGGTGAATAACGCTCATCTTGATGTAGAAGCTATAAACAAAGATCGTTTTGGTGTCATCGTTGCATCTGGTATCGGTGGAATCAAAGAAATTGAGGACCAAGTTATTCGTCTCCATGAAAAAGGACCAAAACGTGTGAAACCAATGACCCTTCCAAAAGCTTTGCCAAACATGGCTTCTGGTAATGTGGCTATGCGTTTTGGAGCAAATGGAATCTGTAAGTCTATCAATACAGCCTGTGCCTCCTCAAACGATGCCATCGGAGATGCCTTCCGTTCAATCAAGTTTGGTTTCCAAGATGTCATGCTAGTCGGAGGAGCAGAAGCTGCAATCACACCATTTGCCATTGCAGGTTTCCAATCTTTGACAGCTCTCTCTACAACAGAGGATCCAGCTCGTGCTTCTATCCCATTTGATAAGGATAGAAATGGTTTTGTCATGGGGGAAGGTTCAGGGATGCTTGTGCTTGAAAGCCTCGAACATGCTGAAAAACGTGGAGCAACCATCTTGGCTGAAGTGGTTGGCTATGGAAATACCTGTGATGCCTACCACATGACTTCTCCACATCCAGAGGGCCAAGGAGCGATTAAGGCTATTAAATTGGCTTTGGAAGAAGCAGAAATCACTCCAGACCAAGTCGCTTATGTTAATGCTCACGGAACCTCAACTCCAGCCAATGAAAAAGGAGAAAGTGGTGCTATTGTATCTGTTCTTGGTAAGGAAGTTCCTGTTTCTTCAACCAAGTCTTTCACAGGGCATTTGCTCGGTGCTACGGGAGCAGTAGAAGCAATCGCAACTATCGAAGCAATGCGTCATGGTTATGTACCGAAAACAGCAGGAACGACAGAATTGTCAGACTACATCGAAGCCAATGTCGTTTATGGACAGGGCTTGGAGCAAGAAATTCCATATGCAATTTCAAATACATTTGGCTTTGGTGGACACAACGCAGTCCTTGCTTTCAAACGTTGGGAGAATAACTAAAAATGAATTTAAATGATATCAAGGACTTGATGGCACAATTTGACCAGTCAAGTTTGAGAGAGTTTTCTTATAAAAATGGAACAGATGAATTGCAGTTTAGTAAGAATGAAACGAAAGTTGCTTTAGAAGCTGCGAATTCCGTTCACTCAGCTGTTGTTCCTACGATCCCAGTGGCATCAGTAGTGGAAGAAAGTCCAGAAGACCCAGAACCATTAGCAGAGGCTGAGGGAGATGTGGTAGAAAGTCCACTTGTCGGTGTGGCTTACTTGGCGGCAGGTCCAGATAAACCAGCTTTTGTATCTGTTGGTGATACTGTGAAAAAAGGCCAGACACTTATCATTATCGAAGCGATGAAGATTATGAATGAAATTCCAGCTCCTAAGGATGGTGTTGTGACGGAGATTCTTGTCGCTAACGAGGAAATGGTTGAGTTCGGGAAAGGTTTGGTACGTATCAAATGATTGACATTCAAGGAATCAAAGAAGCTTTGCCTCATCGCTACCCCATGCTCTTAGTGGACCGTGTCTTGGAAGTGAGCGAGGATACCATTGTTGCTATTAAAAATGTGACCATCAACGAACCTTTCTTTAATGGTCATTTTCCTGCCTATCCTGTCATGCCGGGTGTTCTGATTATGGAAGCCTTGGCACAAACAGCAGGTGTTTTGGAGTTGTCCAAGCCTGAAAATAAAGGCAAACTGGTTTTCTATGCTGGTATGGACAAGGTCAAATTTAAGAAGCAGGTCATTCCAGGAGACCAGTTGGTGATGACGGCTACCTTTGTTAAAAGTCGTGGCACTATCGCTGTGGTAGAAGCTAAGGCGGAAGTGGATGGTAAGCTTGCAGCTAGTGGTACTCTAACCTTTGCCATTGGGAACTAAGGAGGTTCTCCATGTTTCGAAAGATTTTAATTGCCAATCGTGGGGAGATTGCAGTACGGATTATTCGTGCGGCACGTGAGTTGGGGATTGCGACAGTGGCTGTTTATTCGACTGCTGACAAGGAAGCTCTTCACACTCTCTTAGCAGATGAGGCGGTTTGTATTGGGCCTGGTAAGGCGACAGAGTCTTATCTTAATATCAATGCGATTTTATCAGCAGCCGTCTTAACAGAGGCAGAAGCCATTCACCCAGGATTTGGATTTTTAAGTGAAAACTCTAAATTTGCTACCATGTGTGACGAAGTAGGGATTAAGTTTATTGGTCCATCAGGTCATGTCATGGATTTGATGGGAGATAAGATCAATGCGCGTGAGCAAATGATCAAGGCAGGTGTGCCAGTTATCCCAGGATCTGATGGCGAAGTACATACCGCTGATGAAGCACTGGCAGTCGCAGAAAAGATTGGCTACCCTGTTATGCTCAAAGCGTCAGCAGGCGGTGGCGGAAAAGGGATTCGCAAGGTTGAGAAGGCTGAAGACCTTGTTGCTGCCTTTGAAACAGCATCCAGCGAAGCCAAGGCCAACTTTGGTAATGGTGCTATGTACCTTGAGCGTGTCATCTATCCAGCACGGCACATTGAGGTACAGATTCTCGCAGATCAGCAGGGTCATGTTGTCCATCTCGGTGAGCGTGACTGCTCTCTCCAGCGTAATAATCAAAAAGTTTTGGAAGAAAGCCCATCTATTGCGATTGGTAAGACGCTTCGTAATGAAATCGGTTCGGCTGCTGTTCGTGCAGCAGAGTCGGTTGGCTATGAAAATGTAGGAACAATTGAATTTCTGCTGGATGAAGCCAGTGGCAACTTTTACTTTATGGAAATGAATACCCGTGTGCAAGTGGAACACCCAGTAACAGAATTTGTTTCAGGAGTGGATATTGTCAAGGAACAGATTCGCATTGCAGCTGGTCAACCCTTGTCTGTCGCGCAAGAAGATATTGTCCTACAAGGACATGCCATTGAATGTCGAATCAATGCTGAAAATCCAGCCCTTAACTTCGCACCAAGTCCTGGTAAGATTACCAATCTTTACCTACCAAGTGGTGGAGTTGGTTTGCGCGTGGATTCTGCGGTTTATCCAGGCTACACGATTCCTCCTTACTATGATAGTATGATTGCTAAGATTATTGTTCATGGGAAAAATCGTTTTGAAGCTTTGATGAAGATGCAACGGGCATTATATGAGCTCGAGATTGAAGGAGTACAAACCAACACAGCCTTCCAGCTTGACCTCATCTCAGATCGTCGTGTTATTGCAGGGGACTATGATACCTCCTTCTTGATGGAGACTTTCTTGCCAAAATACCAAGAAAAAGAATAGATTTTCAAATAGGATGAAATCTAAAAGGGGAATGTATGGCTTTGTTTAGTAAAAAAGATAAGTATATTCGAATCAATCCCAATCGCTCGGTTCGGGAAAAACCTCAAGCAAAGCCTGAGGTTCCGGATGAACTCTTTTCTCAATGTCCGAGTTGTAAGTACACTATTTACCAAAAGGACTTGGGAAGTGAGCGCATCTGTCCACATTGTGGATATACTTTTCGCATTTCAGCACAGGAACGCTTGGCTCTAACCATCGATATGGGAACTTTTAAGGAGATGTTTACAGGTCTTGAGACTCAGGATCCCTTGAATTTCCCAGGTTATCAGAAAAAGTTAGCAGCCATGCGGGAAGCAACCGGCCTAGATGAGGCTGTAGTTACAGGAACAGCTCTCATAAAAGGTGAAAAAGTTGCATTGGGAATCATGGATTCTAACTTCATCATGGCTTCCATGGGAACAGTTGTGGGAGAAAAGGTCACTCGTCTGTTCGAGTTTGCAACGAAAGAACAACTACCAGTTGTGCTCTTTACAGCTTCTGGTGGTGCCCGTATGCAAGAAGGAATCATGAGCTTGATGCAGATGGCTAAGATTTCAGCTGCTGTGAAACGCCATTCCAACGCAGGGCTCTTTTACCTCACCATCCTAACTGATCCAACGACAGGCGGCGTTACAGCCTCTTTCGCCATGGAAGGAGACATCATTCTAGCAGAACCTCAAAGCTTGGTTGGTTTTGCAGGACGCCGTGTTATCGAAAATACAGTTCGTGAGACCTTGCCCGATGACTTCCAAAAGGCAGAATTTCTTCTGGAACATGGATTTGTGGATGCGATTGTGAAGCGTAGAGAATTGCCAGCTACAATTGCTAAACTGGTAAGATTGCATGGAGGGAATCGCAGATGAATATTGCAAAAATAGTCAGAGAAGCGCGTGAGCAGACTCGCTTGACAGCCCTTGATTTTGCCAATGGAATCTTCGATGAATTTATCGAATTGCATGGAGATCGGTCTTTTCGTGATGATGGTGCTGTGATTGGTGGCATTGGCTGGCTTGGAGATCAGGCTGTGACAGTAGTTGGTATCCAAAAAGGCAAGAGCCTACAGGATAATCTCAATCGTAACTTTGGGCAACCTCATCCAGAAGGCTATCGCAAGGCTCTGCGCTTGATGAAACAGGCTGAGAAGTTTGGTCGTCCAGTTGTGACTTTTATCAATACTGCAGGTGCCTATCCAGGTGTTGGAGCAGAAGAACGTGGTCAAGGTGAAGCAATCGCTCGAAACCTGATGGAAATGAGCGATCTCAAGGTTCCAATCATCGCGATTATTATTGGTGAAGGAGGGTCTGGAGGTGCCTTAGCACTAGCTGTGGCTGATCGTGTCTGGATGATGGAAAATTCGATCTATGCCGTACTCAGTCCCGAAGGCTTTGCCTCTATCCTTTGGAAGGATGGGAGTCGTGCCATGGAAGCTGCAGAGTTGATGAAGATTACATCACACGAACTCCTAGAAATGCAAATCGTAGACAAGGTTATCTCAGAAACAGGTCTCTCTAGTAAAGAATTGATTAAACGTGTCAAGGAAGAACTCCAAACAGAGTTAGCAAACTTGCTAGACCAGTCATTAGATCAACTCATAGAAGACCGTTACCAACGCTTTAGAAAATATTAAGAATGACTAAATGAGACTGGAGAGGTCTCATTTTTTATGAAAAAAAGCATTTCAGGACGAAAAATTGACAGTTGAGTAGATGGGCAATAAAATAGATAAAAAAGATGTATACTGTAGATGTAAGCTTACAACAATCTATTTTAAGGAGGTACTTGTAATGACAGGTACAGATACATTTACAATTCTTTCAATTGAGGACTTAGAGCAAGTTTCAGGTGGTCGAATGATTTGGGCATTGGATGAGAGACATTGGACTTGGCCTTATGCGTATAGTATAGCAACAGATCAGAAAACTATACTTGCTGATACGACTAGACGTGCTTATGGAGTTGGCTTTTGATACATTAAAGGAGTGAGTATGAAAAAACTAGGGCATTTGGGAGTCTTTACATCACTGGTATTTCTATCGGTTTATCTACCAGAGTTAGGGATTATGCATCTAACTAAGTTTTTAGGATGGGGGATAGATGGCTATTCTATCTTTTTAACAGTTGAAGTAATAGCTCTTTTGCTATTATTTATCTACTGGCTCAAAAAGAAAGAGATGCTCTATATTTTTGAAAAAAAGGGTTCAAAGAAGTCAAGATTCTTTTACCTTGTAGTTGGTCTAGTGGCTACTTATTTTGATCGTCTATTGGTGGATGCTTTTCAATTACAGTTTCATCACTTAATTGATAACAAGTATATCTTTCAAGACCTTCTTTCGATTCTATACTCCAATGGGCAACCAACTTTTCTATCAACTGTTCTCAGTTTTAGTTTAACAGTAGTCGTCGGACCTATATTGGAGGAACTGATTCATAGAGGGTACTTTATGAATACCTTTTTCTTCCAGTCCAAGTACTATCTGGATGTTATCCTATCTGCTCTTATCTTTGGACTTAGTCATTTGATCCTAACTCACCGAGATCCTATCAGTTTGATTATTTATAGTTTAGGCGGTCTCTTCTATGCCCTTGTCTACCGTTGGACAAAGAATTTAAAAATCACCATCCTGTGCCATAGTTTTTTCAACTTTCTCATTTATGCAAAACCCATCTGGATTTTTATTTACAATTATATCTATTATCATTTTTTTAGATAGTAGGAAGCAAATAAAAAAGTGTTTGACAGCTATCAAACACTTTTTTGTTATTAATTTTCTTCCGTTACAAATTGACTGAGCAGTCCATTGATAAAACGGGCAGACTTTTGATCTGAGAAATTTTTTGCAAGCTCAATGGCTTCATTGACGGCAACTAGTTGAGGAGTGCCAAATGAAGTAATTTCAAAGACTCCCAAGCGTAGCAGGTTTCTTTCTACCAGAGTCAAGCGGTCAATGGTCCAACCTGTTTTTAAATGTTGCGTGATCTGCTTGTCTAATTCTTCCTTTTTAGCTTGAACACCAGAAACTAACTCTGTCAAAAAGGCTGGAAGTTGCACATCGGTATCTTCGCGATCGTGTGTGTAGGCAAAGCGACAAGCCGTTTCGATATCCGTACCAAACTCAAGGCTCATCAAAGCTTGAAAGGCGCATTTACGGAGCTCGCGTCTAGATTCTAATAGTGGACTAGTCATTGAGGAAATCCTCATCAAACAAGTCTTTTAATTCAGGTTTTGGTGTTTTATCTGGAACGATACCGGCAACGTGGATATTCACAGCAGAAAGTTCTACGTCAGCCATGTTGCGAACAGCATCTTTGACAGCTTTTTGGATTGCCATAGCGACTTTTGGTACTTTGACACCGTACTCAAGGTAGAGGTAGATATCAGCTGTAAGTTCTTCATCAGCTTCTTTTAGATAAACGCCTCGACCAAGAGAAAGTTTTGAAAGGGTGTCAGATACTGATTTGTTTGAAAAAGAGTGGACACCTTCAACTTTAGCAGTTGCGATGGCAATGATTTTTTCAAGTACACGTGGGGCGATAACGATTTCGCCAAGTTGTTCTTCAATTCCCATAGAATGACCTCTTTCTAGAGATTAGGCACGAGAAACG
>ERZ773099.1018-NODE-1018-length-21437-cov-13.856608_pt1 | contig 21437 bp, 18 predicted proteins | sample MGYA00511120_ERZ773099 | MGnify/ENA primary metagenome ERZ773099 (study PRJEB29015, sample SAMEA2738012) | human oral metagenome | biome: human oral; feature: human-associated habitat; material: dental | place: China | collected 2104 ...
GCTGTTTTGATAATATCAACGCGAATATCCTTGTCATTAAAGAGACCAAGGTCGAAGGCAGAATAGCCTAAAATCAAGGCTGTTGTCATTTTTAACCCTTTCTTTGTAAATTTATGATATAATAGAGTGATGTTATTGTACCAATAAGGAGAATTATGGTCAACTATCCACATAAAATTTCATCACAAAAAAGGCAACTAGCTATTTCTCAAACTAAAAATTTCGCAAATCGAGGAATGACTTTTGAAAAGATGATTAACGCTACTAACGACTACTATTTGGCACAGGGGATAGCCGTTATCCACAAGAAACCAACTCCCATCCAAATTGTCCGCGTAGATTATCCACGGCGGAGTCGAGCTAAAATCGTCGAAGCCTACTTTAGGCAAGCCTCAACGACAGACTATTCTGGCGTTTATGATGGATATTACATCGACTTTGAAGCCAAGGAAACTAGGCAAAAACAGGCGATTCCGATGAAGAATTTTCATCTTCACCAGATTCAGCATATGGAACAAGTCCTTGCCCAGCAAGGAATCTGCTTTGTCCTGCTTCACTTCTCTTCTCATCAAGAAACTTACTTATTACCGGCTATTGACTTGATCCGTTTTTATCATCAAGATAAAGGGCAACGATCAATGCCGCTTGGATATATTCGCGAGTTTGGTTATGCAGTTAAGTCAGGTGTCTTTCCTCAGATTCCATATCTCGATGTTATCAAAGAACATTTACTAGGTGGTAAAACAAGATGAACAAACAAATTATCCTGCGAATAGCTAAGTATGTGAGCATCTGTCTTCTCACTTTATTTATCGCAGCTATCATGTTAGGCGGAGGCGTCTTTCTCTACTATGCGAACAAGGCTCCTGCCCTATCTGAAAGTAAACTGGTCGCCACGACATCTAGCAGAATCTATGACAGCAAAAATGAATTGATTGCTGACTTAGGATCTGAACGTCGTGTCAATGCTCAGTCTAATGAAATTCCTAAGGAATTGGTAAATGCTATTATCTCAATCGAAGACCATCGTTTCTTTAATCACCGAGGAATTGATAGTATTCGTATTTTGGGAGCCTTTCTAAGAAATCTTCGAAGCAGCGGTGGGCTGCAAGGTGGTTCGACACTGACACAACAGTTAATCAAACTAACTTACTTCTCAACTTCAACTGCTGATCAAACCCTTTCACGTAAGGCTCAAGAAGCTTGGTTAGCACTCCAACTGGAACAAACGACTACCAAGCAAGAAATCCTAACCTACTACATCAACAAAGTTTACATGTCCAATGGTAACTACGGGATGCAAACAGCCGCTCAAAACTACTATGGAAAAGATTTGAAAGACTTATCGCTTCCTCAGCTAGCCCTCCTAGCCGGAATGCCTCAGGCACCAAATCAATACGATCCTTACTCTCATCCTGAGGCGGCACAAGAGCGTAGAGACCTTGTACTCTCAGAAATGAAAGGGCAAGGCTACATCTCTGCTGAACAGTACGAAAAAGCCATCAACACCCCTATCACAGATGGGCTGCAAAGTCTCAAGTCTGGAAATAGTTATCCTGCCTATATGGATAACTACCTCAAAGAAGTCATTGATCAGGTTGAGAAAGAAACCGGCTACAACCTTCTAACAACAGGGATGGACGTCTACACTAATGTCGACACCGATGTTCAACAACGTCTCTGGGATATTTACAATACAGACGAGTACGTCAATTACCCAGATGATGAGATGCAAGTTGCCTCTACTATTGTTGACGTAACCAATGGTAAAGTCATCGCACAACTTGGTTCCCGTCACCAAGCTAGCAACGTTTCCTTTGGTATTAACCAGGCTGTTGAAACAAACCGCGACTGGGGTTCAACCATGAAGCCAATCACTGACTATGCCCCAGCCTTAGAGTACGATGTCTATGACTCAACGGCTTCTATGGTTCGTGATGCACCTTATAACTATCCTGGAACCAGCACACCCGTCTACAACTGGGATAAGGGCTATTTTGGGAACATTACTCTCCAATATGCCCTCCAACAATCTCGAAATGTTCCAGCTGTTGAAACGCTCAATAAAGTCGGACTTGATCGTGCCAAGAGCTTCCTAAACGGGCTTGGTATTGACTATCCAACGATGGTCTATGCTAACGCTATCTCAAGTAACACGACCGAATCAAACAGACAGTATGGGGCAAGCAGCGAAAAAATGGCTGCCGCTTACGCTGCCTTTGCCAACGGTGGTACCTACCATAAACCAATGTATATCAACAAAGTTGTCTTTAGCGACGGTAGTTCGAAAGAATTTTCTGATCCGGGAACACGTGCTATGAAAGAGACGACTGCCTACATGATGACCGAAATGATGAAAACAGTCTTGACCTACGGAACAGGGCGTGGTGCCTACCTACCTTGGCTTCCACAAGCTGGTAAGACTGGTACATCCAACTACACCGATGATGAAATCGCAAATCACATCAAAACTGGACAATATGTGGCACCCGATGAAATGTTTGTCGGCTACACTCGCAAGTATTCAATGGCTGTCTGGACAGGGTATTCTAACCGCCTTACCCCAATTGTCGGAAGTGGTTTCTACGTCGCGGCTAAGGTTTATCGCTCGATGATGACCTATCTCTCGAAAGATGATCATCCTGGAGATTGGACTATGCCAGAGGGACTCTACAGAAATGGTGAATTTGTCTTCAAAAATGGTGCGCGTAGCAATTGGACCACTCCATCGTCACCATCATCTTCACAGCAAAGACCTACATCTGGAAACTCAAGTTCAAGCTCGAGTTCGACATCTGAAAGTTCGAGTTCTACCTCTGAGAGTTCAACATCACAGTCAACAACGACTCCTAATACAAGCTCAACAGAGGCAACTCCTCAACAGTCAAACGCAGCATCAACGGAGCCAAACCAACCAGCTCAACCTTAATAAGTTAAACACGCCCGAGAAGAATTCTCGGGCGTGTTTAACTGTCTGTAAAATCCTTATCAAGAATAAAATAATCGTACACATACTATTTTATTAGTCGCGCTTAAATATATCCCGACTATAAACTTTATCTGATACATCCTCCAGCAAGGCATCAAAACGATTGGCTACAATAACGTTACTATCTTTTTTAAATTTATCTAGATTATTTACCACTTTATTACCAAAGAATGTTTCCCCGTCATTCAAAGTTGGCTCGTAGATGATAACCGTAACTCCCTTAGCTTTCAAGCGTTTCATAACACCTTGAATAGATGAGTGACGGAAGTTATCCGAATTACTTTTCATTGTTAAACGATAAATACCTATAACAATCTCTTGTATATTCTTAAATGCATCTAAACTATCAGTTTCAGATACTCCAGCTTTTTCTAAAATCCGTTGAGCAATGAAATCCTTACGCGTTCGATTGCTTTCAACAGTTGCCGTCATCATATTTTGTGGTACATCAAAGTAATTTGCTAATAACTGCTTACTATCTTTAGGTAAACAATACCCACCGTAGCCAAAGGACGGATTGTTATAATGATTTCCGATACGTGGATCTAGGCCAATACCATCAATAATGGCTTTTGTATCCAAACCTTTCACCTCTGCATAAGTATCCAATTCATTAAAGTAAGAAACACGCAACGCAAGGTAGGTATTGGCAAATAATTTAACTGCCTCAGCTTCCGTTACTCCCATGAAAAGTGTATCTATATCCTCTTTAATAGCTCCCTCTTTTAGTAGGGAAGCAAACATACTAGCTTTTTCTTTTAAATAATTATCTTCTAAGTCAGTTCCAACAATGATGCGACTTGGATACAGGTTATCGTATAATGCTTTAGATTCGCGTAAAAATTCTGGACTAAATAGGATATTTTTATACTGATATTTCTTTCGAACAGACTCTGTGAATCCGACAGGGATTGTAGATTTAATAATTATTACCGCTTTCGGATTAATTTCTTTTACTTGTTGAATGACCGCCTCTACTGCTGATGTATCAAAAAAGTTCTTTTTCGAATCATAATTTGTCGGTGCCGCAATAACAACAAATTCTGCATCTTCATAAGCATACTTAGCATCCATAGTTGCTTCCAAGTTTAAATCTTTTTCCACTAAGTATTTTTCAATATAATCATCCTGAATTGGAGACTTTTTTTGATTGATTAATTCAACTTTTTCAGCAACAATATCAACTGCTTTTATTTCGTGATGTTGTGCCAACAACACAGCAATTGACAATCCTACATAACCTGTTCCTGCTACCGCTATTTTCATAATTACCTCCGTTACTGCTACAAAAACAACTTATTATTAGATTTCTTTATCTAAATACAGATTAGTAAACTTTTCACTTTGTTTTTCGATAGAATAAATATCAATATTCTCAAGAATGCATTGGTAATAGACATTGTAGTTTTCCATTTCTACAAATTTCTTTAAAAGACTATATAATGTATTTCCCGATTCATCTGTAAAAATTTCTCCTCCTCCTACTGTTTGCACAATTTCAGGTAATCCACCTCTATCTGAAGTGATGACAGGAAGGCCATTTGCATTTCCTTCAATTACAACTCTACCAAACGGTTCATCCCAGGCAGATGGGACGACCAATACATCCGAATTTTGATAAGTTTTATAGAGGGTTTCTGTATCTTGAAAGCCTAAATATTGTATTCTAGGATCACTCTCAATTTCTTTTTGAAGTTTTTCTAAATCTTTTCCTTTTCCTACAATTTTCAAAGAAATTTCCGGACTAGTTAGTTTTTTAAAAGCCTTTACTAAGTTAAAAACGCCCTTTATTTCAAGTATAGAACCTACAAAAAGAAAATTCGTTTTCTCTGGATTTCTTTTTGTTTCTTGCTTTTGTTTGATAATATTTTCTAATTTACTCTTTGAAAATATAACAGCATTTTCAATGACCATACATTTTTGAGAAGATGGGTTAATAAATCCTTTATTGATAAAATGATTCAAAGTAAATGCTGATGGTGCTGTTACTATGTCTAAGTGTCTTAAACTTTTCTTAACAAAAGGTCTATATATTCTATTTAGAAGTTTGATAAGAGAAATATCTTTCTCACCCCATGGATATTCTAGCCAATAGTCTCGCAAGGTCCAAACGGTCCTGATATTTCTCTTTTTAGCTTCTTTAACTATTGATAAAGACATTCCTGAAATTGTATTAAAGTGAACAATATCTGGCTGTACTTCCTCAATGATATTGATAAATTTTCTTTTTGCAAATACATTATAGGTTTCAAATATTTTATAGAAAAAATGTTTAGCTGGATTCTTCTTAGCACTGAAAATATAGTGAAGACTGAAAAGCGGAGTTCTTCTTCTAAAAACCTTAACCCCATTAATAACTTCCTCAATATCTGAATCAATGGCATCATCAGAGTATGCAAATACCTCATGTCCTTCTTTTACAAGTTGTTCAGCTAGAAATTTGGTACTCTTTTGTGCACCTCCTTCTTCATTATAAAACATATTCACAAATAAAATTTTCACAAAATTACTCCTTTATTTTCTTATAACCGCGAAGACTCGTCGATACTCTCCGCTAATATACATCCCAATTCCCCATATTAAAAATAAAATAACAAGCTGAACTGCTAAATGTAAAATAAGGTCGTTTACAAAATTCGAGATAAACAAATTAAACACAATATAGGGACTAATAATTGTCAAATTAATTAATATCGGTTTTATATATTTTTGAGCAGAAATATTTAATACTTTTTTTGTTAAGTAAAGAGTATTGATTGTTAAACTAAGACTGAAAGAAATCAAAAGCATGTACGCAACACATTGGATGCTTTGCAACATTACACCAATAACAATAGCTAAAATATTAATAAAAGATGTCAATAAGCCAATTCTAAACAATAACTTTGTCTGATTGGTTGCTTGGTAAAATGCACCAGTAGGACTATTAGCCATTTGTAACCAAATTGTTGCTGCTAATATTTGAAACACTGGAACGCTTTGGGACCAATTATCTCCAAACATAAATGTAACAACATATTGAGCATTAAAATATAAATAAGCCGAAATAGGTATGCCAACTATTACGAATATTCTAGAAATCTGAAGATAAACTTCGCCTATCTTACTGATATTATCTTGAAAATTGGACATAATAGGATGCAATACTGGTGTCACAACCTGTGATAAAATTTGATTAGGGTACAAAGATAATTGATAAGCCTTATCATAATAACCAAGATCTGACGGGCTAATCAATCGTCCAATTAATAAATTGTCTAAATTTCTAGCAAAATAATTCCAAAAATTAAATAAAAATTGGAATTTTGAAAACTCAAAAATTTTACCAACAGAACTTTTTGAAACTTTCCAATAGAAATTTATCTTTGCTTTAGAATATAAAGCGACAAATAAAACCATTGCTTTTACAATATTAGAAAAAATTAGAGAATAGACACCAAAATGTGATACCGCTAAAATAACGCCCACCAAGCCACTAACAATGTTAGAAAAAACAGTTAGAAAATTAACTATTTTAAAGTTCATCGTTTTCATTAGAATAGCTTGCGGTACAATTGTAATGGTATAAAATAAAACACAAAGACCTAAAAGCGGAAATAAATTAACATAAATAGTTTCGCCGTATAACACCCCCATAGGATATCCTAGTAAAGCAAAAATACAAGAAAGTACAATTCCACTATAAATCGTTAATGAGAAAATGCTGATTAAATCTGACTTATTCAGTTCTTTATTTTGAACAATAGCAGGTCCTATTCCTGAATCTGCTAACATTTGAAAAAATAAAAGAAATACATTTACTACTGCTACGATACCATATTCTACAGGTGAGATAATCCGACTAAGAATTGCTGTTACAAGTAATTGAATAACTACATTCGAATACTTCCCTATTGCAGTATAGAAAATTCCACGTTTCAAATTTTTTTCAACATTCATTATTTAGCCTCTGTAAAATTAATTTGATAATATTCAACCATATTTCTAATACATTTATCATTGTTGTTATCATATACGGCATTCAAATATACCAAACTCTCCTCAGGATTGTCATCTATAGTTAATGGTGTCCCTTTATATTGTGTCGCTTTTACTGTTTTAATTCCATTTTTAACTACTAAAAAATTCAACCATACATCATCAGCTAGAAAACTGAGTTCCCTGATGTTTTTTTTATTAAAAAGATCCTCATTGCGAGTACATGGAGGAAATAATGTCCCACCCCCGCTAGTAAAAAAATTTAAATACGATGGTATAGTAGCTCCTGATATTTCATATTCCCATTGATTATATGGATATAAACTTCCATCAGAAAACAACTTAATTCGATGACATCGCATTGCTGAAACACACTGTGGATAAATTCTATAGGACGCAATCAGTTTCTTTATAGTATTTCTAGGATAAATGATATCGTCATCAACTAGAACAACTATACTGTTCGGATTATCTTTCATAGCATAATAATATTTTTTGTGTGAACGAAGATTCTCATCCACATAGACAATTTCCAAACCATTTTTGATTTCAAGTTCTAGAATACTCTCCAAATTAATGCCTTCAAATTCATCTTTATAAACATACATAATAAAACGGTTAGGGATAATTGTCTGATTGAAAATACTTTTAATCATACTTGGTAAATAATTAAGACGACTTGGAATTGTTGTAAACGAAACAATTAGTTCATTTTCTAAATTGGCCTTTTCACCCAAAATGTCAACCGTTTTTTTACTAAAAACTTGTAGATAAATTTTTTTATATAATCTAAATAGTCGATAATAGATAGCATTAAGTAACTTGCTCATGCAACTTCTCCTCTCCACGTGGCCAATATACACAAAGAACAATAATTAACAGCAAAATGCTCATAGATGAAGTCTCCATTGTAATATAAATCATAAATGAGACTAACATAGCCAACAGTGTTTTTGATTCTATTCTATATTTTCCAAGAAACAGATTCATAAGAAGCACTATAAATAAAACACCTGGAAATATACCAGTTCGAGCAAATATATCTAGCAAGGTATTATGTGCTGAATTAACGATAATCCCATTTGTCCAAGCATTAAAATTAACGTTGAGCCCTCGTCCAAACCAAAAATTCTCTTCAAAAATACGAATCGCTAATTGCCAAATATTAATACGTCCTGAAAAAGTTGCATTTTTAGAAAAAATCGCTGTAAAAGTTGATAAAATTGTACTTTGTGAAAAGATTATAGAAAGAGAAAAACAAACATATGCAGCCATACTGACTAAAGAATACAGTTTTCCTATATTTTCCTTTAATCCCAACAGACGTATGAAAATAAAGAAAATATAGCAGATAATTGCTGTACTGGATTGTGTTAAAAATGATAAAATTCCGAACAATCCTAAAAAAATAATCTCCTTTAGTGATATAAACTCATTCATTTTTTTATTTAATAAGTAAAAACTACCTAATCCAACAATGATATACGGGGTGGCTATGTTCTTCCTTCCTAAAAAGTAAAGTCTATTATCTCCTGTAGGGTGCAAAGAATCGAAACCGACCGGAAAAAGCAATTGAGTTATTACTTGAATACACAAAAATAAGATAAAGGTTAAAAAGAGGCTTTTTATTGTTGTTTTGCAATCCAACAATAAAGAGTGTTTCAAAAATGAATATAGTCCTAAAAGGAAAAACTGTCCACCAACGTAGTTAAGGTACAATGTTTTGCTTTGAAAACTCGCAAATACTTGAAAAAACAAAAACAGAACAACCAAAAGGTCAATCAGCGTTACCTTATACTGTAAAAAAACTTTAGGAACATAATATAGAGTTACGAATAGCCTAATTATTGTGGAGAGTAGGGTAAATATAGTTGCCATTGATCCAACTGTAAAAAAACTAGGTAAAAAATATGACAGCAACACACAGATTATATATATTTTTCTTTTTGTCATCAATCTAATTTATTCTTTCCTCATTTATAATTGAATTATTTTTATACTTCCAGAATAATATCAACAATCCGTTTACAAGTCATTCCATCTCCATAAGGGTTACTGGCTTTGCTCATCTTGTTATATTCTGTTTCATCCTCAAGAAGAAGTTTGAAGTTACTATAGATATTCTCTTCTTCTGTTCCTACCAACTTCAATGTGCCAGCAGCGACCCCCTCAGGACGCTCTGTTGTATCACGCATCACCAAGACAGGTTTTCCTAAAGAAGGTGCTTCTTCCTGTACACCTCCAGAATCTGTCAAAATCATATAGCTTTGATTCATAAAATTATGGAAATCAATAACCTCTAACGGTTCAATGATCTTCATTCGTTCATTATCGCCAAAAACTTTACTTGCTAATTCTCGAACCTTAGGATTTTTATGGATGGGATATACAACCTTCACATCTTCGAATTCATTTAGAATTCGATTAATAGCATTAAACATATTTTCCATTGGTTTCCCAAGATTTTCACGTCGATGAGCCGTTAGCATGATCAACTTACTATCCTTTGCCCACTCCAAAATTGGGTGACGATAGTTGTCTTGAACAGTCGTCTTCAAAGCGTCAATGACTGTATTTCCCGTCACAAAGATGTTTCCTTTGCCTTCTTTTAAAAGATTTTCCTTTGCCACTTCAGTCGGCGCGAAATGATAGTCGGCAATGATAGAAGTCGTCTGGCGATTGAACTCCTCTGGAAATGGACTTTGGAGATTGTGGGTTCTGAGACCGGCTTCGATGTGTCCCACTTTGATTCCCATATAAAATGCTGCTAATGCTGTCGCAAACGTTGTTGTCGTATCTCCATGAACAAGAACAATATCTGGCTTTTCTTGTTCTAGAACCGCCTGAATCTTATCCAAGATACTAGTCGTAATGGTAAATAGGGTTTGATTTGATTTCATGATACCCAAATCATAGTCTGGGACAACCTTGAATACCTCCAAGACCTGCTCTAACATTTCCTTATGCTGACCAGTTACACACACAAGAGTCTTGATTGAATCATTTTGTTTCAGTTCATTTACTAAGGGACACATTTTAATAGCTTCTGGACGTGTCCCAAAAACCAACATGATTTTTTTCATTTTGATTCTCCCATTAATTTTCTATAAAATATCCGATAGTTATTCAAAAACAAGGGATAACTAAATTTTGTCTCATAGTCTTTTTTTGCCTGATAAGCGAGTTTTTCTCTAAGTTTTTTGTCGGTTGCAAGCTTTTCAATTGCTCTAGCTAAGGCAACATCATCTTTAACAGGAACAAGAATTCCATTTTTGTTATTGACTACTTCATTTATTCCTGGGATATCTGATGCAACCATCGTTTTCCCATTCATAAATGCTTCAATTACATTTAGAGCCAAACCCTCGTATAAAGATGATGACACTAAGTAATCAAAACTATTGATACATTCAACAATATCTTTTCGATAACCTAAAAATATCACTGATTTTTGAAGATTCAATTGTTTCACCTTGTTTTCAAGTTCGTCTCGAAGCTCTCCATCTCCGACAATGAACAACGTGATATCCCTGTGTTTCACTAAAGACATCGCATCAATTAGGTAGGTCAATCCTTTTTGCTCTGATAATCTTGCGACACAACCGAGCTTAATCCCAGAATTGTTTGCTATCTCATTGACTAAGTTATTTGTTTTTTTTAAGACAACCCCATTATAGATAACTGTGCTATTACTGATTCCTACATCATTTTTCAGATTATCATTAACGGCTTTACCAACAGCTATGCTTTTTGCATTTTTCAAAGAAAATCTGTATAGCAGTAATTTATTCTTAAACACATTATGAGCAGTATAAACATGTATTAACTTAGGATTAATGATTTTCAACAAGCGAATATAAAAGGCAGCCATCCGATGATGGGTGTGAACAATGGTAATATCATTATTTTTGATAATTCTATACAAACTTGAAAGGATTTTTACCATAGTTAGGGGATTCTTGCTGTCAACATCTAAAATTTTATGATGTTGAATATCATTCCCCGCAAGTTCAGTTTCCCAAATTCCCCCGGTAGATGCCACATGTACACTATCAAATTCATCTTTCAAATCAGAACTCAATTGATATACAATACGTTCGGCACCACCAATATCCATTGTACGAGAAATATGTAAAATATTATTTTTTTGATTTTCGCTTTTCATCTAAAACTCGCTTAATAAAAGTAACATTCCCTACAAAATAACGCTTAAAAAGGCGTTTAGGTTCATTAGCTACACGGAACAACCATTCTAGATTCAATTTTTGCATCCATAACGGAGCTCGTTTAATGTGTCCTGATAGTACATCAAAACTGCCACCAACGCCCATAAAAACAGCATTAATTCCATTATCCATGAATGATTGGATAATATATTCTTTCTTAGGAGAGGTGATCCCTACAAATACAAAATTTGGTTTGCTCTCTTTGACATCTTCCTGAATCTTTTCTTCGTCTTCAGATGAAAAATATCCATTTCTACAACCGACAACATTGAGATCAGGATATCTTTGTTTAAAGATCTTTAGCATATCTTGCAAAACTTCCTCTTTTGCTCCAAAAAAGTAAACTGAATATCCTTTTTGATTTGATAACTCTAGCAAATTTTGCATCAAGTCTATACCAGCCACTCGTTCTGGGACTGGCGTTCCTAAAAACTTACTTGCCAGAACTACTGAAGCTCCATCAGCATTAATTATTCCTGATTCATTAACGATTTTTTTGATTTTCTCATCTGTATGACACTGATTAATTTTATCTGCATTTACTCCCATAAGATGTAGAGGACGGTGCTGTATAACATATTGCTCAACAGTCTCCACTGTCTCTCTCATCGTTAGTGGATCAATAGTAATTCCTAACAGTTGAATTCTCTCATTCATATTAACTACTTCGCTCCATCTCTCATCAAAACTACCTTAAACGTTTTCAATAGTATCTCAATGTCTTTCCAGATCGTCCAGCCATCAATATACTCCACGTCTAGTTTGACCACATCATCGAAATTCGTTATTTCACTTCGTCCACTAACTTGCCAGAGACCTGTAATTCCTGGCTTAAAGCTAAGACGGCGTTTCTGCTCAGGTGTATACTGCTCATACTCATCTACTGTTGGCGGTCGTGTGCCTACCAAACTCATATCTCCCTTGAGAACATTATAAAATTGAGGAAGTTCGTCTAGGCTCGTCTTACGAATAAAACGACCAACTTTTGTGATACGAGGATCGTTATCCACCTTAAACATGCCGCCTTCCATGGTATTCTGTGTTAAGAGATCTTTCTTTTTCTCCTCAGCATCTATACACATGGAACGAAACTTGTAGAAAGTAAAATGACGTCCGTTTTTTCCGATACGTGTCTGGGCAAAAACAGCCGGTCCTCCATCCTTTCGAATCAAGGGCACAAGTACGATGCTTGCAAGCCCACAAATTAGTAAACCAAAAACCGAACCGATAATATCAATAATACGTTTTGCAATCACATGACTTGTTTTGTAGAATTTAGTTGAGAAAGTAACAACATTTAAACCAGCCATTTCACGAATTTGTTTGTCAAGAGCAAGACTGCTATCAAAAGCATTGAGATTGACCGTTACATCAATTCCCATTGTTTCAAATTGGGATACGAACTCCCCGATATTATATTGTTCACTTGGAAGATTAATAAAGACTTCGTCAACTACTTCACGAGTCGCAAAAGATAGTATTTCATCCTCTGGGATTACTATCAGACTCTCGTGCTGAAAGTCTGCCTTGTCGAGAACACTAACAGCTACTAGTTCACCAAATACATCATTGGCTTCATTCAATTTATCGATCACTTTATCAATACGAGAAGTTGCTGTAATTAGTAGAAACTTTCTACTTCCTTTGAAATTAAGATAAAATCGTTTCCAATATTGTTTAATAAAAATATTTAATAAATAAAACAAGAAAGCATGCAGAGTCAGAAAGTATACCATACCTCGTCTTGATATACTGAAACTCTCTTTTAAAAAAAAGTTTGAAAAACTAATTGCTAAAGCAAAGAAAATGATATATTTCACAGTCTGTACGAACTCAATCAAATAACCTCTCTTAAAAAAATCTTGTCCGTAATCACTAGTATAAAATACGAAATAATGGAGAATGTAAAGTACAACTGCTGTCATTGGAACAATCTCCGTTTCGCTCACAAAACTAAGTGAATAAGCCAATAAAATGACTAGAAAACTCTGGACAATCGCCAGCGAAAGTTTTGATCCTTTCCCTTTCATCACGATCTCCCCATCTTATTTCTTATTTTTTGCCGTAAGAACCGTATTCCTTCGAGGATATGTTCAATTTATTTAGTACAACTCCCAAGAATGGTTTACCTGTATGTTCAAGTTGTTCCTTAGCCTTTTGGATCTCACGTCGATTGGTTTCACCTGCTGCTGTGATCAAAATTGAAGCGTCGCATTTTTGAGTGACAATGGCTGCATCGATCACGACACCGATTGGTGCAGTATCCACGATGATATAGTCAAAATACTTGCGCAAGGTTTCCATCATTGTGTTAAAGTTCTCACTCTGAAGAAGCGCTGTTGGGTTTGGTGATACAGATCCCGATTGGATAACAAAAAGATTTTCTATATTAGTATCACATAGCCCCTGTGACAAGTCTGTTGTCCCTGACAAAAATTCTGTCAATCCTGTAATTTTTTCTCTTGATTTAAAGACACCTGACATAACAGAGTTACGGATATCACCATCGATCAAGAGAGTTTTGTAGCCAGCACGCGCGAAAGACCAAGCAATATTGGTCGAAGTCGTAGACTTCCCTTCTCCTGATCTAACAGAGCTAACAGCAAGCACTTTTAATTTATTTCCACTTAGTTGAATATTGGTGCGTAAGGCATTATAATATTCCTCTGCCTTTTTTGCAAGATCCAATTTTGCCTGTGAGATTTCTAATGTTGGCATAACTTCCTCCTATTTCAATTTATCCAGATTTGGAATAACCCCCAAGAGTACGATTTGCATGACATCCTCGATATCTTCTGGGCGTTTCACACGAGTATCTAGCAACTCAACCAAGAGAACGACGACAACAATGACGCCTGCTCCTGCCAGAAAACCAACCATGGTGTTGCGACGGATATTAGGTGAAGACGGAGAAGTAGCTGGTCGTGCTTCTTCAAGCGTCGTCACATCAGATACACGAGTTATGGCAATGATTTTTTCTGCAGCAACTTCGCGTAAAGAGTTAGCGATACGGCTTGCTTCCTCAGGTTTTTGATCATTCACAGAGATTGATACGATACGTGTATCAGCTGGCACAGTTACTCGGACTTTACTCGCCAAATTTTTAGCCGGCGTGTTCAATTTCAAGTCTGTTACCACTCTTTCCAGTACATCCTGCGAAAGGATAATCTCACGATAGTCTTTTACCAAATAAGCTCCCGCTTGCAAATCTTGGTTTGTCAAACCAGGTTTATCTCCTTGATTACGATTGATCACATAGATCCGCGTAGTACTGGTATACTCTGGTTTTATAATAAAGGTGCTATAGGCAAAAGCAGCTACTCCTGTTACAATAGCGACCAGAGCAATGACCAATTTTCGTTTCCATAAAGTTTTAAGCAATTGAAATACATCAATTTCCATAGTGTTTTGTTCTTTCATCACTTCTCCTAAATTATTTTATCCATTATGATTTGTTTGGGATTGTCTACAAAGAGCTCTTGCGCCTTGCCCTCTCCATACTTTTTAGCAATGATGCTATAAGCTTCTGCCATATAAGGAGGACGACGGTCTAAATTATGCATGTCACTTGCAACGACATGAACTAGATCACGCTCTAGGAAATACTGCGCTCTTTTTTTCATGAATTTATAGTGTTCTCCAAAGAGCTTGGGTTTGAGGACGTGGAAGCTATTGATCTGCGTATAACAGCCCATATTGATCAGTTCTCGAACACGTTTCTCATTATTTTCAAGAGCGTCATACCGCTCAATGTGAGCTACAACTGGGGTGATTCCTAACATTAAGACACTACTCAACGCACTATGAATTTCTCGATAGGGAGTATTCATGCTGAACTCAATCAAGGCATAGCGGCTACCATTGAGTGTAGGAATAATCTGATTTTCCAATTTATCAAGGACATCTCGTGTATAGTAGATTTCTGCACCGTACATGATTGTCAAATCATCTGCCACTTCCTTAGCAATCTCTTGCACCTGACGAAAGTTCGCTGCGATTTTTTCTTCTGGTGTCTCAAACATTCCTTTGCGACGGTGAGATGTTGAAACAATTGTGCGAACTCCTTGGCTATATGCCTCTGCCAAGAGGGCTTTACTTTCTTCCCTTGATTTTGGACCATCATCCACATCAAAAACGATATGCGAATGAATATCTATCATCTTATTTCCCCTCCATCACATCTTGAATAGCAGCCTTAGCTGATGCCAAACTGCTGTCATCAACTTCCATCATGTAGAGGTTGCTATCTGGCATCGCATATGACGGAAGCCCCATCCGTCCGATACCTTTCAAATCTTGTGAATTTACCTTGTAGGTTCCGCCACTTTCGAGCTGACCATTAATCAAATCCATCATCGTCTCAAGAGGCATATTTGTTTGAAGGGAATCCTGCAAACTCTCAATGATATTACTGTAATTTTTCAGAGCCTCAGTCGAAGTCAATTTTTGAATAATGGCTACAATCACTTTTTGTTGATTTCGCCCACGATCACGATCTCCATCTGCTAGTGAATAGCGCTCACGAACAAAACCAAGTGCTTGCGCTGAATTAAGGTGAACATTACCAACAGGGAAATGGAACTGCCCATGAAGCGATGTAAATTCCTGATCATTATAGACATCTACGCCACCTAAAAGGTCAATCAACTTCAAGAATGATGTGAAATTCAAACGAACATAGTAGTTGATATCTACACCATAGAGATTTTCCAAGGTGTGAATGGATGAATCAACTCCGTAAATTCCTGCGTGTGTCAATTTATCTTTTTGATTATTTCCACCGTCTGCAATTGGTACATAGGAATCTCGCGGTGTCGTTGTCAAGAGGATTTTCTTGGTATCGCGATTGACAGTCATAAGAATATTAACGTCTGAACGCGATACCGAACTAATCGGACCATAAGTATCAATCCCACTAACATAGATATTGAAAGACTGACTCTTAGAAGTCTTAGGTGCTTCTACTTTTTTAGTTAATCCTTTAGTATAAATTTTCTTAATCTTTGAGGCGTAGTCTGGGTACTCTGACTCAATGATATTTTCAAAAACACTATTTAAGACGATCGCCTTAGTCTCTCCTGCAATCAAACTCTTATAAGCTGATACATAAGACGAACTCCGTTCCACCGTCAATTCTTTACTCTGAGTTGACTTGATATCATCCAATAGTTTTTGGATATTTTCATTGTCTGTCTCAGTTGGTGCCGTCACACTAGTCAACTGGGTAACATTTCCAATCTCACTATCTGCTAAAACAGCGACACTAATTGAATACTCCGAATAATTGGTCGTCACATTTAAACGGTTGGTCAGACCAACAAACTGCTGTACTGTAAAAAGCGATACCGAACTGACCAAGATTGATAGCACTAATAAAAAAATCGTAAACTTTTCAGCTTTTTTTAATACAATTAAGACAAAACCTGCAAGTGCAACCAGTAGTACCAGAGCTGCTACTACTAGATTAATATACCTAAAAGCTAGGATATTATACTTAAAAATCAAAAACAGTAAAGAACCTCCTAGCAATAGATAAATGACCAACAAAGCCAGATTGATACTATGCTTTACTTTCCCTGAACGGGTACTTTTTGAACGTTTAATCATGATACTCCCCTGTATACTAATAATTAGACTTATTATATCATAGAAGCAAGATAAATTCCATTTGTTCCTGTAAATCTCAGCGTTTTCACTCGTTTTCTTTTCTGATTTCAGAAGTGTGTTTGTACTGTTTTATGTGTATCCGTTCCCAAGTTTTCCAAGACCCCTAAACATAATCAGCTAACTCCACACAGAAAGCATCCCATGGTGCTAAGATCTGCTTTTCTAATACTTCTTGAGCTGAAATGTTCGCAACTAAAACAGATCTCATCTTTTCTTTAACACTAAAATCTTGCTCTTGATTGGACAAATTGGCCACAACTAGGAAACAACGGTCTCCGTCCTTACGGATATAGGCAAAGACCTTGTCAGTTGTCTCAAGCAATTCAAAGTCAGCTCGGATCAGCCAGCTATTCTCCTGACGAATCTGAACAAGCTTTTGATAGATATAGAAAATAGAATCGGGATTTGCCAGCGCTTCTTGAACGTTGATTGCTTCGTAGTTTGGATTAACCGCCAACCAAGGTTGACCTGTTGAGAAACCACCGTTTTTGCTCTCATCCCACTGCATTGGGGTACGGGCATTATCACGACCAATGACACGGATACTGTCCATGATTTCTTCCATCGGAACGCCTTTTTCAAGAGCTTCACGCGCATAGTTTAGGGATTCAATATCTTCTACTTGGTCTAAAGTTTCAAATGGATAATTGGTCATACCAATCTCCTCACCCTGGTAGATATAAGGTGTCCCTCTCATCAAATGAAGCAAAATCGCAAAGGCTTTGGCAGACTTCTCGCGGTATTCTTGGTCGTTTCCCCAGATAGAGACGATACGAGGGAGGTCATGGTTGTTCCAGAAAAGTGAATTCCAGCCATCCTCAACTCCCAACTCTGTCTGCCATTTATTGAAAATCTCTTTTAATCTTCTTACATTCAGCTCTTTTTGATAGTGCCACTTGGGTTGGCCGTCTTGATACTGAAGTCCGATATGTTCAAACTGAAAGACCATAGACAGTTCTTGCCCCTTTGGATCAGAGTAGAGCTTGGCAATCTCTGGTGTTGCGCCCCAAGTTTCTCCTACCGTCAAGAGATCTTTATCCCCAAAAGTTGCCTGATTCATCTCCTTGAGATAGGGATGGAGCATGGGACCATTATTAACCACTTTCTTGTCAGGAATCTTGCCGATCATATCAATCACATCCATACGGAAGCCGCCGATTCCTTTATCAATCCAGAAATTCATCATCTGATAGATTTTCTGGCGAAGGTTTTCATTTTCCCAGTTGAGATCAGGCTGTTTTTTACTGAAAAAATGGAGATAGTATTGGCCTGATTTTTCGTCATATTGCCAAGCAGAACCACTAAAAATGGACTCTAGATCGTTGGGCTCATCACGCCAGATATAGTAGCCTCGCTCAGGACTATCGGGATTCTCACAGGCCTCAAGGAACCAAGCGTGTTCATCTGATGTATGGTTTACAACCAAGTCCATGATGATTCGAATGTTTCGTTTTTTAGCTTCCACAATCAACTCATCCATATCTGCCATGGTTCCAAAAATATCCGCAATCGCTTGATAATCGGCAATGTCGTAGCCATTATCATCCATGGGACTATCATAGACAGGAGAAAGCCAGATTGCCGTGATTCCTAGCTTGGCTAGATAATCCAACTTACTGGTAATTCCTGGTAAATCTCCGATTCCATCTCCATTACTGTCCATAAAACTCTTTGGATAGACTTGATAAACTACGGCATTGTGCCACCATTTTTCTTGCATATTCTTACCTCTTATTCAATTATCTATAATCTATCATAGCCTTTTTTTAGTTTTGGTGCAAGCGTTTGCGTAATCATTTTGACTTCTTTTTTACCCCAGCAGTTTCCTAACTTGCAATTTTATATTATAATAGAGCTCAGAGGTAAAAAAATGAAAAAACAAGCTTTTAGTTCTGAACAATATTTGAATCTACAGCGCGATCATATCTTGGAACGTATTAACCAATTTGACGGCAAGCTCTATTTGGAATTCGGGGGCAAGATGTTGGAAGACTTCCACGCTGCACGCGTCCTCCCTGGCTACGAGCCCGATAATAAGATTAAACTTCTGCAAGAATTAAAAGACCAAGTTGAGGTGGTCATCGCTATCAATGCTAGCAATATTGAGCATTCAAAGGCGCGCGGAGACTTGGGTATTTCCTACGATCAGGAAGTTTTTCGATTGATTGATAAATTCAACGAGCTAGGTATTTTTGTCGGCTCAGTTGTTATCACTCAATACGCCGGACAACCTGCTGCAGAAGCTTTCCGTAACCAACTCGAAAAAAATGGGATTGATTCTTATTTCCACCATCCAATCAAGGGTTACCCTACAGATATGGATCACATCATCTCTCCCGAAGGAATGGGGAAAAATGATTACATCAAGACCAGCCGAAAATTAATCGTCGTAACTGCTCCTGGACCTGGTTCAGGAAAATTGGCAACTTGTGTATCCAATATGTATCACGATCAAATCAATGGAATCAAATCTGGTTACGCCAAGTTTGAAACTTTCCCAGTCTGGAATCTGCCTCTCCATCACCCAGTCAACTTGGCATACGAAGCCGCCACAGCAGATCTTGATGATGTCAATATGATTGATCCTTTCCACCTACAAACCTACGGAAAAACTACGGTCAACTACAACCGTGATATCGAGATTTTCCCAGTCCTCAAACGCATGCTAGAACGAATCCTAGGAAAATCACCATACGCTTCACCTACTGACATGGGTGTCAATATGCTTGGTTTTGCCATAACTGACCAAGACGCTGCTATTGAGGCTTCCAAACAAGAAATCATCCGTCGTTACTATCAGACTGTACTTGATTTTAAAGCTGAAAAAGTCGGAGAAAGTGCTGTCAAGAAGATTGAACTTCTCATGAATGATCTCGGTATTACCCCAGCTGATCGCAAGGTAGCTATCGCAGCACGTCAAAAAGCAGAAGAAACCGGCGGACCTGCCTTGGCACTCGAATTGCCATCTGGTGAAATCGTCACTGGGAAAAACTCTGACCTCTTCGGCCCTACTGCTGCCGCTCTGATCAATGCGATCAAAAAATCAGCTCATATTGATAACGAAACCAAGCTGATCGAACCAGAAGTGGTTAAACCAATCCAAGGACTCAAAATTAATCACCTCGGCAGTCGCAATCCGCGCCTGCACTCAAACGAAATCTTGATTGCCCTTGCTATCACAGCCATGGAAAACCCTGATGCCGCACGTGCAATGAAAGAACTCGGTAACCTTAAAGGTAGCGAAGCCCACTCAACCATCATCTTGACAGATGAAGACAAAAACGTTCTTCGCAAACTTGGTATCAACGTAACCTTTGACCCTTGTTACCAGTACGATCGTTTGTATCGCAAATAAAGACTCGAACCTCTCCATCCTTGGAGAGGTTTTCTCTCTGTCTCAACAACAAGCTTTATGATATAATGAAAGGAGAAAGTTGAAAGGAAATACCATGTCAAAAGAAGTTATTGTTGAAAGTTTTGAGCTTGATCACACTATCGTTAAAGCACCCTATGTTCGTTTGATTGGGGAAGAAACAGGACCAAAAGGAGACATCATCTCCAACTTTGATATTCGTTTGGTGCAGCCAAATGAAGACTCTATCCCTACCGCTGGCCTTCACACTATCGAGCACCTCTTGGCCAAACTCATCCGTACCCGCATTGACGGAATGATTGACTGTTCACCATTCGGCTGTCGTACTGGCTTCCATATGATTATGTGGGGACGTCACACCAGTGCTGAGATTGCAGCTGTTATCAAGGATTCGCTCAAGGAAATCGCTGAAACGACTACTTGGGAAGATGTACCTGGAACAACCATCGAATCTTGCGGAAACTACAAGGACCACAGCCTCTTTTCAGCTAAAGAATGGGCTAAACTGATCCTAGAACAAGGAATATCAGATGACGCCTTTGAGCGTCATGTCATCTAAACGCAAAAGAACCAGTTACAATAACTGGTTCTTTTTTATACTCGAAACCTCGATTTAGGCTTTCTCACGAATGACCAAAACGCCATCTTCCATATCTGCTTCCAAATGTTTGGCATCTAGATGATCCAAGTGGAAGTCTGTCACCTTATCACGAATTTGTTGTTCAACCACGCGACGGAGAGGACGAACACCCATGACTTCGTCATAACCTTCTTCTGTGATAAAGTCCTTAGCTGCTTGGCTGACTTCCAAATCAATGTCTTTTTTAGCCAAGGTTTGGTTAACTTCAGCCAACATCAAGTCCACAATCTTAGATAGGTCTTCCTTATTCAAGTGTGAGAACTCGATAACTGCATTAAAGCGGTTAAGGAACTCTGGACGGAAGTATGGTTTCAAACGATCCATCAATTCTGGCTTATCCGCATCTTCTGTCAAGTTGGCTTCATAACCAAATCCAGCATTTGATGTTGCGATAATAACAGTATTTTTAAAGTTAACGGTATTTCCCTGACCATCTGTCAAACGACCATCATCCAAGACTTGGAGGAGAAGGGTAATCACTTGAGGATCAGCCTTTTCAATCTCATCCAAGAGAATGATAGAGTAAGGATTGCGACGAACACGTTCTGTCAAGGTATTGCTATT
>ERZ773099.1022-NODE-1022-length-21401-cov-7.489834_pt1 | contig 21401 bp, 16 predicted proteins | sample MGYA00511120_ERZ773099 | MGnify/ENA primary metagenome ERZ773099 (study PRJEB29015, sample SAMEA2738012) | human oral metagenome | biome: human oral; feature: human-associated habitat; material: dental | place: China | collected 2104 ...
GGCCCCTCTCGGGAGGCCAGCTCCTCCGGGGAGCCGAATTGCACGATGCGGGCCGGGCCGCCGTCGTCGGACGGCTCGAGGAAAACGACGTGATCGGCGTCGCGAATCGTCGACAGCCGGTGGGCCACGACCACAACGGTTCTGCCGCGCGCCAGCTCGCGCATGACCTCTGTGATGGCCGCCTCGTTCTCGCCGTCGAGGGCCGAAGTGATCTCGTCAAGCAGAAGGATCGGCGCGTCTTTGAGGAAGGCCCGCGCGATGGAGACCCGCTGACGCTCGCCGCCGGAAAGCTTGAGGCCGCCCTGGCCCACCTCCGTGTCCCATCCGTCGGGCAGCGCTTCGATCACGCGGTCGAGCCTCGCCCTGCGCGCGGCCTCCTCGAGTTCGGCGTCCGTGGCCCCGGGGCGGGCCATCCGCACGTTCTCGCGAATTGTCGTGTCGAAAAGGAAGACCTCCTGAAACACCATTGACATCATCGACATGAGCGACTCCGTGGGAATCTTGCGCACGTCGACGCCGCCGACGCTCACGCTTCCGCCGTCGACGTCCCAGAACCGCGCGATGAGCCGCAGCAAGGTCGACTTCCCGGCGCCCGAAGGCCCGACGAGGGCCGTGATTTCTCCGGTCCCCACGCGAAGGTCGATCGCCTCGACCACGGGGCGGCCCGCCTCGTACCCGAAAGTCACGTCCGAGAATTCGACGTCGTTCGACGGCGGATTCGCGACCGCTTCGTCGGCGCTCGGCTCGGGCAGCGGCTGGCTGTCGATGATGCGTGCGACCGCGCGGAGCGCGACCTCGGAGTTGTGCACCTCGTCGCTGTAAAGGATGGAGATCGACAGCGGGGCGACCATGCGCGCGCATATTGTCATGACGGCCAGGTATCCGACGGCGTCCAGGCTTTCGCCCAGAACGGACGAGAGGCCGACGGCGAGAACGAGGGCGAAGGCAGCCTGGACGGTCAGCGTGAAGAGCGTGGCCGGGCGGCCCACGGCTTTGAGGGCGCGGTGGACGGATTCGTTCTCCTCGGCGAGCTCGCGCTCGAGCGGCTCCCATCCGCGGGAGGCGACGCCGGTGGCTCTGAGAACTGGCTGGAGCCTGGCAAATTCGATGAGACGCCCGGCCGCTTTGATTCCGGCCCGGGTGGAGGTTTCGTGCGACTCGTTGGACACGCGCCGCATGATCCGCCACACCTGCCTGAGCGGGACGGCCGTCAGGAAGAGGATGAGCGCCAGCCTCCAATCGACGAAGGCCACCGATGCGGTCATCACGGCAGGAACGACGAACGCGTTGCACAGGGCGGGTATGACGATCGACGCGACGTGCGAGAGGGTGTTGACCTCGCGCGAGACGGCCGAAGCCACGGCGGCTTCCGTGGAGGCGTCGAACCATCCCAGCGGCAGCTTGAGCGCTTTGTCCGCGATCCGGCGGATGAGGACGTCGCACACTTCGTAGACGCTGACCTTGTACGAGGCCGTCATTCCGTAGGTTCCAAGGGCGAGAGTCGCCGCACCCGCGACGAGGACGGCCGCCAGCCACCCGCCAAGGCCTTCGCGATTGCCCAGGAACGAGCGCAGGAACGGGATCATGAGGGTCAGGGCCAACCCTTGCGCCACCGCGAACGTCACGAAGATCAGCGTGAGTCTGCGCAGCTCCTTGATTCCGACCATGCGCGCCATGAGGGTCCACATCTCAGCCGTCCTCCCTTTCGACGTCGGCGTTCGCCGTTTCGGCGGGCGCCGGGCCCTTCGCCGTCGGCTCCGGCCCGGCTGCGGCCCTTTCCGCATCTGCCTGAGGGGATCCGCCGATGTGTTTCCACATGTCTGCGTAAACCCCTCCCGCGCGCAAGAGCTCTTCGTGTGTGCCTCGTTCGGCGATCTTTCCGTCGACCACCGTCAAGATGGCGTCGGCGCCGGCGATCGTCGCGAGCCTGTGGGCGATGACAATGACGGTGCGCCCGCGTGAAAGCCGCGTGAGGGCGCGGTGTATCTCCCGTTCGGAGCGCGGGTCGGACTGGGCCGTCGCCTCGTCGAGGATGAGTATCGGCGCATCCTGGATGCAGGCTCGTGCGATCGTCAGACGCTGGCGCTCGCCGCCCGAGAGCAAGCCGCCTTTTTCGCCGATCACCGTGTCGTACCCTCGGGGAAGCCTGAGGATTCGGTCGTGGATCTGTGCGGCGCGGGCGGCTTCTTCGATCTGCGCCTGCGTGGCGTCGGGCTTGCCGAGGGCGATGTTGGCAGCCACGGTGTCGTGGGCCAGCGCGACGTCTTGGAGCACGATCGCCACGCGAGAGAGCAACCACTGGAAACTCACATCGCGCACGTCCTTCCCGTCGATCGCCACGCTTCCGACGTCGACGTCGTAGAACCGGGCGATCAGCCGGGCAAGGGTCGTCTTCCCTCCGCCCGACGGGCCGACGAGGGCGGTCACCGAACCGGCGGGCGCCTCGAAAGAAACGCCGCGGATGATTGGATTCTCCGGGTCGTAGCCGAAGACGACGTCGGTCAGCCTCACGGAAGCCCCGCCCGCTCCGGGGTCTGCCGCGGCTTCGCCGCGCCCGTCGTTCCCGCTTTCCGCTGCGTGCGAGCCCTTTGTCTCCGCGTTCGGGCCTTCGGCTTTTGAATCCTCGCCCTCGGGCATCGGAGGAATCGAAAGCACGGCCGCGGTGTCCGCCGCAGCCTGGCGGGCCTCGTAGAGGTGCTGCACCATTTGGACCAGTTGGACGAGCCCGGCCGGTATCCCCAAGCCCACCATGAAAAATGGGAGGGTGTGGACGGCGTCGATCCATCCGGCGTCGACGAACCAGACGGCGATGGGTGCGACGGTGGCGAAGATGACCGCCGGCTGGAAGAAGGAGCTGAGGAATGCCATGCCCTTGCCGGACTTCGCGGTCCAGGAAAAGGAAAGGTCGGAAAAATGCTCGCGCGCTTTCGTGAAACGGGTGTGCGCCGCGTCCGCGCCTTGGAAGTTTTTGATTTCCTTGATGCCCTCCACCATTTCGACGGTTGCAGCCGAAAGGCGCCCCTGAGCTTCGGAGAACCCTTCCGTCAAGCCCTCGAGTCCGCGGAACGTCAGGCTCACGACGAGGATCAAAATAAGGGCCCAGACGGCGAGCAGAATCGCGCTCATGCGCCAATCGACCCACACGAGATAGGCGAAGCCGGCGAGGAAGGCGACGGCGGTGTTGGTCGCGTCGCCGGCGAGATGGGCGACGAGGGCGTGGATCGAGCTCGTGTCGTCGGCGACTATCTTCCTGATCTTTCCCGAGGACGTCTGATCGACGGCCCCCAGCGGAATGCGGCCGAGCGTGGCCACGAGCCGACGGCGCAGATCGTAGCGCAGGTCCGCCTCCGCCACGTGGGTCAGTCCCAGCCCCGCGCTGTACAAAAAGCCTCCGGCGGCGATTCCGACAATGCCCGCAACGGCCCAGCGCCAGAGCGTCGAAGCTGAGGCGTCGCCCAGAAGGCCGGCGGCGATCTCCGTGAGCGCCGCGTAGGGCAGGATCGAGAAAACCGCGCCGAGCCCCGTTAAGACAGCGGATACGAGCATCGCCCTTTTGGCGGGTGCGATGAGCTCCCATACGGTCATTTCGACCGTCTCCCTTCCGACCCGTGCGCGGGGTCGCCTTGCGTTCGCCTTCGATCCGCCCGCCGCTTCGCGATCGGGGCGCCTCGGCAGTTAGGATGTCCTAACTCTACGCCTGACCGCTCAATGGCGAAAGGGGCGGGGGTTCCGACGCGCGCTTTCTGCATCTTGGGCTCCTTCGCGAGGCGTGTGAGACGAATATACGCCCGAAGTATACATCAGGTGTATAGTTGAGCCATGGACACCTCCCTGACCCTGCTCGGTCTGCTGGGAGTCGACTCGGGATACGGGTACGACCTCAAGCACAGCTACGACAGATGGTTCGGCGCGAGCAAGCCTCTGGCTTTCGGCCAGGTTTACGCCACGCTCGCCCGGCTTGTGCGAGACGGTTTGATCGCCGTCGCCGGCGCGGAAACGGGCTCCGGGCCGGAACGCAAACGCTACGAAATCACGCCCGAGGGCCGCGAACGGATTTCCCGATGGCTTGCGACGCCCGACGCCCCCATGAGCCCGCTGCGGTCGAATCTCTTCGCCAAGACGATTATCGCTTTGATGCTCGACGACGACGCAGAAAGGCTTCTCGACGTCCAGAGGGCGGAGCACACGGACCGCATGAGGAAACTGAGAAAGCTCAAGAGGGAAGGCGGCCTTGCCGCCGTCCTTCTGGCCGACCACGCACTCTTCCACATCGAAGCCGATCTGCGGTGGATCGATTTGACGGCCTCGCGGCTGAGCGAGCTGCGCGAGCAGGTGCGATCGTGAGCGGGCAAACGGCTGACGCGGCGCTCGCGTTCCGGGTGCGCGGCGTGAGGCATTCCTTCGGCCAAACGGAGGCTTTGCGCGGCATCGACCTCGACGTCGGCCGCGGAGAAGTCCTTGCCGTCACGGGGCCCTCGGGCTCGGGAAAATCGACGCTTCTGCACGTGATGGCCGGGGTGTTTCCGCCGGATGAGGGGAGCATCGAGTACGAGGGCGCCGACATCGCGGAGTTGGACGAAGCGGAGAGGTCGGAGCTTCGACTGCGCGCCTTCGGCTTCGTCTTCCAATTCGGTCAGCTCCTTTCCGACCTTTCGGCCGTCGACAACGTGACGATTCCGCTGTTGTTGGCCGGGTGGCCGCGCAAAAGAGCCCTCGCCAAGGCCCGCGACGCTTTGGAAGAGCTCAATGTGGCGGACCATCGAGACAAGAGGCCGGGCGAGCTCTCAGGCGGTCAGGCCCAGCGCGTCGCCGTCGCCCGCGCTCTCGTCGCCGAACCCGCGGTCCTTTTCGCCGATGAGCCGACGGGATCCCTTGACACCCTCGCCGCAGAGAAGACGATGGATTCGCTCCTTGACCTCGTGCGGTCGAGGGGGACGACGATGGTGATCGTCACCCACGACCCGCGAATCGCGTCATATGCCGACCGCGAGGCGATCGTCCGCGACGGCGCCGTCAGCTTCGGGGGCTGCGTCAGAAACGTGGAAGACGGCGGCGGAAACCCGGAAGGCGGCGGAAATGTCGGATAGCGAAGGCCGCGCGAATCCCAGGCGCCGGGCGAACGCCGCGAGTCTAAAGGGCAAAGTGTGGCCTACGAATAAAACGGTGAAGAAAGCGGCGAGGAAGAGGGGCGACGTCGCACTCGCCCGGCTTGTATCCGCGGGCAACCGTCCGGGCCGACGCCGGTTGGTTGGAATCGCGGCCGGAATCGCGGTGGGCGTTGCGCTTTTGCTCATGCTTGTGGGGGCGTACAGCGGATTCGGGCCGCGCAGCGAGAGGGCTGTGACGGGTTCGGTCGTCAAATCGAACGTCGAACTGAAGGAGAACAGCGCGCTTGGCCCGGGGCGGGCGGGCGCCGCGGTCATGAACGACCATTGGCGGGGAAGCCACTATTCGATTCTGTACGTAGCGGGCGTCGCCGAGTCCGGGCTGACGATCCCGGGGGCAAGCGCGCTTCCCGGGCCTGGCCAGGCCGTGGTTTCCCCGCGTCTGAAGCAGATGATCGACGCTTCGCCCGACGAGCTCGGCGGACGCTACGGACGAGTCATTGGGACGATTTCGAAAGAGGGTCTTGAAAGCCCGGAGGCGATCACGGCCGTCGTCGGAACGACAGCCCCGAAGCTCGCCGCTTCGGGGCTGGACGCGAAGATCGTCGAGGACTTCGCCGGGGTCGACTACGCCGGCCGCCCGTATAAAGCGATAGCGCTCATAGGCGCAGTCGCCACGCTCGTCCCAGTGCTGCTCCTCATCGCCATCGTCACGGATCTCGGCGCGTCCCAGCGAGCCGAACGCTTCGCCGCGTTGCGCCTCATAGGGGCGACCCCGCGGCGGGTTGCGGCTGTCGCGGCTTGGGAAACCGGCGCGGTTGCGGGAGTCGGCGCGTTGGCGGGGATCGCCCTGTATTTTGCGGCCGTCCCCTTGGCCGCCCGGATAAAGGTCGGGGCGGGCCGTTTCTACAACGACGACCTTCTTGTTTCCCCGGGCCGGATCGCGGGAATCGCGGTTGTGACGGTCGCGTGCGCCGCCGCCGTCGCGTGGCGGCGCACGCTTCACACCGACGTCGGCCCGCTCGGCCAATCCCGCGAGCCTGCCGAACGCCCGCCTCGGGCGGCCGCTCTCCTCCCTCTCGCCCTCGGCCTCGGGTGCCTGGGCTGCGCAGTCGCCTCGGCCCGCAGCGGGGCGCGCCCTTCCACTCCGCTTATCGTCGTTGGCTGTCTCCTCACCGCCCTCGGCCTGATCGCGGCGGGCCCCTTCGTCACAAGGCAGCTGGCCCGCGTCGGCATGCGCCGCGCGGGCAAAGCCTCGACGGTCATTGCCTTCAACAGAATTGCCCGTTTCCCCAAGGCTTCCTTCCGCACGGTCTCGGGGATGGCGGTGGCGGTTTACACGGTGACCGTCTTCGCCGTCGGCGTCACCGCGGCCGCCGGGGTGCGAACCGTGACCGACGGCCCCGGCCGCCTCCCGACGTCGATCGTCGCAGTATTCTCCGGGAAAGCCGAGGATCGAGCAGTTGAGAGGCTGCGCGAAGAGCTTGCGAACGAGCCGGGAGTGCGGGCCGTGGCCGTCGGACGGCTCGGCGGGGCCGGCAAGGTCGGCGCTTTGGGCGATCGCTCGGCGGCCGCCGACCAGAAGGTGATTCTCTCGTCGGCCCAGGCCCGCGCCTTGGGCGTGGCGGGCCCGCAGAGGTCCGAGTATGTCGCGTTGAACATCGGCGCAGTGCTTCTCAACGATCCGCTTGACGTCGAAGAGGCGGCGGGAGGCATGCAAACTCGCTCGGACGTCCGCGCGATTATGGTCCGCACCGACGGCAGGCCGGCGACGGTCGAACGCGTCCGCACACGCGCACTGGCCGGCGAAATCCCATTGAGCGCTTCTCCCGCAAGCAGGGCCGACCTCGCTGCGGAGGGCGTCCTGGCTCCAGAAAACCAGTTCGCTGCAATCGCCTACGTCGGAATTGTGATCGCCGCCTTGCTCTCTGCCGTTTCCCTCACGGTTTCTGCGATCTCCTCCGTCATCCAGCGGCGACGGGCCTTCGGCCTCATGCGCCTCACCGGGATGCCCCGAGCGGCGTTGCGAAAGGTCGTCTCGATTGAGGCGATCGCCCCGGTGGCCGCAGTCTTCCTCGCGTGCCTGGCGGCCGGCGCTTTCACCGCCTGGGCGGTCGTCATCACCGCATCGGAGGGGAAACGAACCGTAGGATCGCCTTCCCTCGGATTCTATGTGGTCCTTGCCTTCTGCTTCGCGCTGACGGCCTGCTCGACGGCCGCGACGGTGAAGGCGGCGTTCAGGGTCACAGGCGAAGGGAGTGTGCGTTTCGAATAGACGAGCGCCCGTCGCGACGGCGGACGCCGACAGCTTAGAAAGACGCGGCGCTTAGAAAGCGAGGGCCCTGAAAGGCGCCACTGTTCGCGACGACAGGCGACGCCGGGCGGATTCAATAAACGACGCCGCTCGGCGCCGCCCGGCGCTCTTCCGCCTCATTGAGTCACTGGGCGCGCAAGGCTCGGTTTCGGTCGCTCGCGAGCCTTCGCGTTCCCAGCCTCGACTCGTGCAAGGCCACTTGTCGCCGTTGGCTTCCTCAAGCGACTTCTTCGCGCGATCGTCGAAACGAGGCCCGCCAAAATACGCCTTCGCGCAGGTCGCATCCCGTGACGGTATGGAAGCGACGCTTCCGGTTGACCCACGCGTCCTTGGTCCTCTTGCTGCGCGTCTGCAGGGTCCGGCCCCTGTCGAGATTGTGGGGGCAGCCGAAAATATTCGCGTTGAACTCGGTGGTCTTCCCAGTCACGACCTTGTGCCCGCCGACGGCGTCGACGAGGCGCCTGCCCTGTTCGCTGTCCTTCGTCGTCACGAAAGCGACGTCGGAGTTCCAATCGCTTCCCGCGTCGTCGCCGCGGTGGATGTAGTCCCGGAGCGCGTGGAAGCGCTGAGCCTGGAATGTGCCGTAGGGTTTCTTTCCATCGTCGTATCCGGGGATGAACACCCAATTCGAAAAGCACCTGTTCTTCTCTGCATAGACGCAATGCGCGGCGGTGACGACGACCCTCTTCGCGGGGCTGTCGATGGCGGCTGCCGAGCAGACGAAGTTTTTACGCTTTTGGTCGTCGCAGTGGAGGACCTTGCCGTTGGCATGGGCGATCCGCTTGTCATTGGCCAGCTTCTCTTCCTTTTGCAAAGCCTTCTTGGCCTTGTCCACGCTCTTTTGAGCGACTTCTAAGAAGAGGCGTCGGACGATCCGACCGGCGCGGTCACGCTGGCTGCGCTTGACTCGTCGGAGGCCGGCTTCCCCTTTTTCGCGGAGCTCGATTGCGACGTCGAACTCCCGGAGGAATCGCCTTTCGAGCCGTTGTCGGCGTGCGAAGCGGCGACGGGAAGGAGGAAGTCTGACGGGGCGGCGTCAAAGCGAATGCCCTCCGTATTCCGCGTTTGACGCCGCCCCGGTCAATCAATGGAGTTGAATGCCCTCGAGACGGCGGACTTTGCGTTCGCCGATGGGCTTGTCGGTTTTGACCGTCACCGAGGCCTTGCGCAACTCCAAAGTGCATTCCCTCGGGGCGTTGGGAAGCCTGCCGATGATGGTGGCGACCTCCACGCTTGTGTCTGTTTCTTTGACTGCGACGCGAGTCCCGTAGCATCTCTCCGTGCCGGAGGGGAAGTAAAACCTCAACCGGTTGGGGGCGATCTGCTCGAATCTCGACCACGGGGCGATCTGCTCGTCCGTCAGATCGTCGCGAGACTTGTCGTCAGTGCCCGCGGATGGGTCTGAGCCGCTTGTGGGCGACTCGGGGCCGGCCGCGGCCGAGCTCGAGCTCGACGCCGATGCGTCGGCGGACCCGCCTTGGCTTCCTGTCCCTTCGGGGCCAGGTTCGCTGGGCGCCGAGCCGGAAGGCCGAGGCGAACTTGCGTTCGTCGAGGGCGGCTGGCTCGCCGTGGCCGATGGGTCCGAGGAAGTGCCGTTCGAACATCCCGATGCCGCAAGCAATGCGACGATCGGCAGAATCGCCCATTTGCGAGGCCGGTGAACTGCGCTTGTCATGAGTGATGTCACTTGTCGTTGTTGGCAAGGTCAAACAGGCCCTTGACGCGCTTGTCGAAGTGCGGGCCGCCGTTGTCGATGTATTTCGTCGGCGCCGACTCCTCAGTCACGACGAACGAGGTGACCGAGCGAACCTCGCCGGTGCCAGTCACGCCGTTGTAGTTCTCCAGCCAGGGGCCGCCGGAGGACCCGGGGCCGAAGTTGCAGCCCTTGACGCCGTTGACGCTCAGTTTGTCGCCGCCTCGGAGCGTGAAAGTGTTCGCATTGCAAATTTGCAGACTTTCGCCGTTGTTCAAGTTGCTGGGGTAGCCGAACAGCGTGGCATTGAACTTCGAGGTTTTGCCGGTCACGAGTTTGTGCCCGCCGACGACGTCCGTGAGGTGCTTGCCCTGTTCGTTGTCCGTTACCGTCACGAAGGCGACGTCGGAGGTGTATCCCTTGAACTTGCGGGCTTCGCTGGCATTGTCGTCTCCGTTGCTCACCCAATCGCGAAGAGTGTGCATGTACTGGGCGTGGAAGGTGCCGTACGGTTTGTTGTTGTTGTCGTAACTGGGAACGAATACCCAGTTCGTGTGCCACTTGCGGCCTTTGCCGCCGTGGACGCAGTGTCCGGCTGTGACGACGATCCTCTTCGTCGGGCTGCTGACCGCCGAACCGGTGCATGCGTAGTCCGCGCCGTCGTCGGCGCGGTAAAAGATTCTGCCGTTGGCGCGCGAGAGCTTGTCATTGGCGAGCTTGTCGCCCTTCTTGAGGGCCTGCTCGGCCTTGGCGACGTTCCTCTGGGCCGACGCCTTGGCGGAATCGGAGCCCAGAACGGGCGCCGGCTTGGCCTTCGCCATTCGCTCGGGGGTCCAATATTCCTCAACGGTTTTGTAGGCCTGGGACTGTTGCTGCTTCATGCTCTTGGCCGGAGTGTTGCTCTTTGCGAGGGTCGACTTGCGAGCTTGAAGCGATGCCGTGCGGGCGGTGACGACTTTCGTTCCGTCGGCCTTGGCGACGGGCGCCGTCACGCTGACGGTGTTCGACGCCGCCGAAGCCGACGTCGAGGGGGCCGAAGTCGAATCGCCTTTCGAGCCGTTGTCGGCGTGCGAGGCCGCAACGGGAATCGTCATGACGAGCGCAACTGCGGCCGCGGTGCGTGTGAGTATGCGTCGTTTGCTCAAAATTACCTACTTTCACCCCGAGAGCGGCGGACACCGCTCGGGCGCGTGTGCGTACAATGAAACTGTTTGCGTAGTTTCGGCGTTACGTGAACGCCTGTCTATTCGAGGGCGATCGACGTCGGCGCGAGATCGCTGGGACCCGCCGAGGCCATGCCTGTATTGTGAAAAAGCAAGTCTGGATCCGACGTCGCCGACTCCGTTTGACTATGTCTGTACAAGTTACCCTTGTGGTCCGGCTCCTGACAAGCCCCAAAAAGTTGGGTTAAAAAGCTATGGTAAATCTGGCCGCGAAGCCCCAAGCCGCGGGATGCTCCGATAGATGCAAGGACGATCGAAACGAGCATGAGTCTCAGATCTCTTGCCGAGGGAGGCTGATATCGTAAGCATGGTACCGAGTTGAATCTTTGAACGTTCAAATGTGTACGAACGGGTGTGGCGACGGCGCCCGAGTCGCAGCTGTGCCGAGGGCGCGCAGGGGCCGGCGAAGCTCCGGCGTCAAAGCGTTCCGTCCGGACCGATCCCAGAACGCCCAAAGGCGCGGGAAGAAGCCGAAGCGTTTTGCGGTATGCCGCGATTGGACGATAAGCTAACCTGAAGCCCTCGCGGGAGGGCGATGCGACACGAAGGAGTGACGATGCCCCGCGTATCACGCGAACTACTGCTTGGCGGCCTTCCGCCCGTTCCCCCGGTTTCGGCGGACGACGTCGTCCGGGCCCAAGAGGCGAGCGGGATGCGGCCCGTGTACGTGGTCCTTGACGACGACCCCACCGGGACCCAGTCGGTGGCGGGCCTCCCCGTTCTGACGTCTTGGGAGGTCGGCGATTTCGCCTGGGCCTTCGAAACGGGCGCCCCGGCCGTGTACGTCATGACCAATTCGCGCTCGCTCGCCCCCGAAGGCGCCGAACGCGTCAACCGGGAAGTCGTGTCCGCGGCGGTCGAAGCGGCAGAGGCGGGCGGCGCCGACGTCGCCTTCGTCTCCCGCTCAGACTCGACTCTGCGCGGCCACTTCCCGCTGGAGCCGAACACGATCGCCGAATGCCTGAGGTCCGCGACGGGCGCGCGCGCAGACGGCATAGTCGTGGTTCCCGCCTTCGGCGACGCCGGGCGGATCACAGTCCACGGCACGCACTACGCCGGAGATCCGCGGGAGGGCTATCTGCCCGTGGGCGAGACCGAGTTCGCGCGCGACGCGACCTTCGGATATGCGGCGTCGAACCTCGCCGAATGGGTCGAGGAGAAGACGGGCGGGGCCGTGCCGGCCTCCGACGTGCTCGTGCTCGACATCGAGACTCTGCGCACCGACCTCGACGGCGCGGTCGCCCTGCTGACCTCGGCGTCCGACGCCCGGCCGATCGTCGTGGACGCCGTCGAGGAGGAAGACCTGCGCCAGCTCGCCCTGGCGCTCATCCGCGCGGAGCGGGCCGGCTCGCGCTTCGTCTACAGGGTGGGGCCGCCCTTCGTCCGCGCGAGGGTCGGGCAGGCGGTCCACGCCCCTCTCACTCCCGAGGAAATCGAGGCCTCGCGTGCCGGACGGGAGGCCGCCGCCGGCGGCCTCGTCGTCGTCGGCTCACACGTGGACCTCACCACCCGCCAGCTGGACGAGCTGAGGGCGCGCCGCCGCCCCCTCGAGCTGGAGATCGACGTGGCGAAGGTCGTCGATCCCTCCTCCCGAGGCCCGCACCTGGCCGAGCTGATCGACGCCGCGGCCGCCGGCCTGAAAGAGGGCGACGTGGCAGTGCGCACCTCGCGGACCCTCGTCACGGGCGCGAACGCGGACGATTCGCTCGCGATCTCCCGGAAGGTCTCGGCCGCGGTCGTCGAGGCGGTCAAGGGCGTCCTTGCGCGGGAAACGCCCCGTTTCGTCATCGCCAAGGGCGGCATCACGTCTTCCGACGTCGCATCCAAGGGCCTCGGCATTCGGCGCGCGACGGTCGTGGGCCCGATGCTCCCGGGAATCGTCTCGCTGTGGTCCGGCCAGGACGGCCCGGCCGCGGGAATCCCGTACATCGTTTTCGCAGGCAACGTAGGCACGGCCGCCTCGCTGGCCGACGTGGTCGACAAGCTGGCGCAGCCGGAGGGTGAGCCGACGCAGCAGGACGGCGAACTCGCGCAGTCTGACGGCGAACTCGAACAGCGGGAGGGCGAACCGGCTTAGCGGGCAGGCAAAGCCCCGGCAGGCACAGCTCACGCGGCGGGCCGGCGGATCCCGCGCAACAAATCGGCGGGCCCGCACAACAAAAATCGAACAAGGCGCGAATATGCGCAAGACGCAATATGCGGCGGATCCGCCCAAACGGCGGATGCGAAAGGAGAGAACATGACCAAAATCGCTGTGCTCGGCCTGGGGGCGATGGGGCTTCCCATGGCCACGCGGCTCGCAAAGGAATTCGACGTCCTCGCCTATGACGTCTCGGACGAACGGCGCCGCCTGGCCGAAAAGGCCGGGTTGAGGGTCGCCGCCGGCACGTCGGAGGCCGTCGAAGGCGCCGACGTCGCCCTCGTCGCCGTGCGAAACGCCGCCCAGCTTGATGCCCTGCTCTACGGAGAAGGGGGAATCGCGGCTGCGCTTCCCCGGGGCGCCGTCGTCATTTTGACCTCCACTGTGGGAATCGCGGCGGCCGAATCCGTCGCCGCCCGGCTGGAAAAGGACGGGATCGGGCTTGTGGACGCCCCAGTCTCCGGCGGGCCGACCCGTGCGGGTGAAGGCGACCTCCTCGTGGCGTGCGGAGCCCTCCCGCGCGATTTCGAGAAAGCCCGCGGGGTCCTCGAAGCGATGGCAGGCAAACTGGTTCTCGTCGGCGACCAGCCGGGCAAAGGCCAGGCGCTCAAGACGGTCAACCAGCTTTTGTGCGGCGTGCACATCGCGGCAGCGGGGGAGGCCCTCGCGCTCGCGGGCAAGCTGGGGCTCGATCAGCGCACCGCGCTCGAAGCGCTGATGTCCGGGGCCGCCGAGTCGTTCATGCTGGGGCATCGCGGGCCTCGCGCCATCGAAGCCTACGAGGGCGGCGACCCCGACGTCGCCTCGCGCTTGGACATTTTCGTCAAAGACATGGGAATCGTGACGTCGGCGGCGAAGGACGCAGGCATGGCCGTCCCCGTGGCGGCGGCGGCCGAACAGCTCTACCTCATGGGATACGTGCGCGGCCAGGGCGCCATGGACGATTCGACGGTCATCCGCGTTCTCGCCCCGGACTCGGAGGGCTGAGGCGAAAGCCGGTTTGCGCGATAGTTAGAGCGTGCCGCCGCTCAGGACGTGGAGGGCTGAGGCCGGTCGCGGCTCTTGGCCGGGCTGGCGGGGCCTTGGGCGTGCGGGCAGTCGCCGCCGGGCCGGTCAGGGCTTTTCGAAAGGTCTCCCGCTGCGCGCCCGGATCAGCATCGTGACCGCGCGGGTCGCCATGAAGAGGCCGGCGTAGGCCGTCCACAGGGCGGCGAACAGGAGCGACGTCGGCGCTCCGGGCCAAGCGGCGTGCGCCCGCCCGAGGGCCCACGCGACCGGGGCGAAGATCGCAAGCGAGGCGAGCATGAACCAGGCGAGCCGCTGCGTGTCGAGGGCGCCGATGAGGACGCCGTCGAGGATGTAGGCGACGGAGGCGACGGGCAGGCAGCATGCGGCGACGATGAGCGAGAGCGTCGCCAAGCTGCCGACTCCCGCTTCCGCGCCCATCGCCGAAGGAAGCGCAAAGCTCGCAGCGGCGAGCGCCGCGCCGAGAACCGCCCCGGTGACGACGCCGAAGCGCAGGCAGCGAGCGAGGACTTCCCGCACGGCGTCCGCGCGGCCGGCGGGCGCCCCCATGGCGGTGGCGATGAGTATTTGCGCGGCGGTCGCCAAAGAGTCGAGCCCGTAGGCGGCGAAATGCCAGACCGTCATCGTGATCTGATTCGCCGCGAGAGATTCGGCTCCCAGGCTTGTGGCCACGGCGATCTCGGCCAGCATGACGGCGCGCAGGCACAGGGTTCGGACGATGAGCGGGCCGGCTTGGCCCAGCGCCGAAACGACCCCGCCGCGGGTGGGCGTGAGCGATGCGCCCTCTTTGCGGGCGATTCTCGATATCTGCCAGGCCATCCACAGGCCCATTCCGGTCTGGACGGTCGCCGTTCCCGCGCCGGCGCCGGCGACGCCCCAGCCGAGCGGATAGATGAGGGCGTAGTTGACGGGGATGTTCGCCAAAGCGCCGGCCGTCGCGGCGTACATCGGCCGCTTCGTGTCTCCGAAACCGCGAAGCGTGCCCGTTGCGGCGAGGACGAGGAGCATCCCCGGAAGGCCGGGGGAGGATGCGCGAAGGTAGCGTTCGGCTTGCGCGAGGGTCTCTGCGTCCGGGCCGAAGAGCCTCAGGATCGGCTCTCCGAAGGCGAAGAGGACGAGGGCCAGCCCTGCGCCGATGCCCAGGGCGAGCCACATTCCCTCAATTCCCTGCCGGGCCGCCTCGCCGCGCCTGCCCGCTCCCACGAGCTTTCCGGCTGCCGACGTCGTCGCGTACGCGAGGAATATGCACAGGCCCACGATCGTCGACATGATCGTCGACGAAAGCGACAGCCCCGCAAGCGGAAGCGTGCCGAGGTGACCGACCATCGCGGTGTCCGAGGCGAGCAGCAGGGGCTCGGCCAGCAGCGTGGCGAGCGAAGGCAGGGCGTATGCACGAATTTGGCGGTCGAGGATCCGCCCACGGTCGGGTGAGGTCACCCGGCTAGACTAACCCCACGGAGGTAGGCGGGCCAGTAACTTCAAGTGCAACTTGAGGTAGGGGCGTGTCTCACCATCGTGGATATCTCGCCGTCGGCAGTCGCCGCTATCCACCCCTGTGGACAGACTTGGGGACGGAATCGAGGGCTTCTCACCCCCGTTATCCACAGATGTGGACAGAGTCGCCGTAGTCTGTGGATTTCCGACGTGCGATATCCACACGGAGTCCACACTCCACCCACAGCGTCGGCGGCGTGTCTCCACAAGTTATCCACAACTGGGGGTGATACGAGTTTGTGGATGGACGCCTGGGCGATACCCTTGGATGGCCAAAGCGAGGGCGGGCATGGGCTGTAAAGCTCAATTCCATCACCGGCCGACTCCCGCGTCGTCGCTGGCTGTCCACCGTGTCGATCACCGATAAGCGAGGCCAATGTGAGCATTGTGAGCGAAGGGGCTCAGGGCGGTTCGTCTTTCGAGCGGGTCCCGCCGCAGAACGTCGACGCGGAGATGTCCGTTTTGGGGGGCATGATGTTGTCGAAGGACGCCATCGCCGACGTCATCGAGATTCTTCGCGCCACGGATTTTTACAGGCCGGCGCACGCTTCCGTGTACGACGTCGTCGTCGAGCTGTTCGGACGCGGCGACCCCGCCGACGCAGTGACCGTCGGCGCCGAGCTGAAGAGGAAGGGCGAACTGGAGCGCATCGGCGGCCTTCCCTATCTCCACACACTCGTGGCGACGGTCCCGACGGCCGCCAACGCGGCATACTACGCGGGCATCGTGCGCGAGCAGGCGCAGCTGCGCTCGCTTGTGGAGGTGGGAACGCGGATCGTCCAGCTGGGATACACGACGGACGGCGCGGACGTCGAGGGCCTTGTCAATCTGGCGCAGTCGGAGGTTTTCGCGGTTTCGGAGCAGCGCAATTCGACGAATTACGTCACCCTTGAACAGGTGGTTCCCGAACTTTACGAGGAGTTGGAGCGCAACGCGAACCGCGACGGCGGGCTGGACGGCGTGCCCACGGGCTTTTCGGAGCTTGACGCGAAGCTCAACGGGCTGCGTGCGGGCCAGATGATCATCATCGCTGCGCGTCCGGGCGGCGGCAAATCGACTTTGGCGATGGACATCTGCCGCTCGTGCGCCGTCCACAACAACAAGGCCGCCGCCTACTTCTCGCTGGAGATGAACCGGACGGAGCTTTCGATGCGGCTGCTCGCGGCCGAATCCCGCGTGTTCCTCGACCGGATGATCAAGGGCGAGCTGGAGACCCGGGACTGGCAGGAGATCGCCCGAACCCTCGACAAGATCTCGCAGGCGCCCCTCATCGTAGACGATTCGCCGAACATGACGATGGGGGAGATTCGCGCCAAATCGCGCCGGATGAAGCAGCAGTTCGACATTCAGCTCATCGTCATCGACTATTTGCAGCTGTTGACGTCGGGAGGAAAGTCGGTGGAGTCTCGCCAGCAGGAGGTTTCCGAGTTTTCCCGTTCGATCAAACTTTTGGCCAAGGAGCTTGAGATACCGATCGTCGCCGTCGCCCAGCTCAATCGAGATTCGGAAAAGCGCAACGACAAGCGCCCGCAGGTTGCGGACCTTCGCGAGTCGGGCTCTTTGGAGCAGGACGCCGACGTCGTGCTCCTCATCCATCGCGAGGACATGTTCAACGAGAACACGGAAAAGCAGGGCATGGCCGACATCATCATCGGCAAGCAGCGATCGGGCCCGACGGGGATCGTAGAGCTGGCGTTCCAAGGGCATTTCTCGCGTTTTGCGGAGGTCGCCGACTGACCGCGGAAGGACGTCGGCGGCGCTGCCGGCCCGCGGCGGAGCACACCGCCGGTCCTCGCGCCGCAAACGGTTGACGCCTCGCACACCGTCGGACAAAGCCGCACCGACGGCTCGGCTGGACACCGCCGGGGCGCGAGGCCGCGGCGCAGTCTGGCCGCCCCGGCAGCACGATTCAGCCGCGCCGCCGAAGCAGTGCGCCAATCAGCCGCGATAGGCCCCCTGCCACGCCCAATCGTAGGCCGTGCGGGCGGGAACCCGGCCTTTGATGGCGGCGGTCACCATGTCCTTGGCGACGCGGACGGCGTCCTCGATCGCTGCCCCCTTGGCGAGTTCGGCGGTGACGGCCGCCGCCAGCGTGCAGCCCGCGCCGGAGACCTTGTACTCGCCGATCTTGGGCTCGGCGAACACTGCGGCCTTCTCGCCGTCCCAGAGCAGGTCGACGGCGTCGGGCCCGGGGAAGTCCACGCCGCCCTTGACCACAACGTGTTTCGGGCCGAGGGCGCCGATCCTGCGGGCGGCCTCCGTCATATCCTCGATCGTCTCAAGTTTGTCCATCCCCGCCAGCGTGCACGCTTCGAAATAGTTCGGCGTGGCGACCGTGGCGAGCGGGAGGATCTTGGCTTTCAGGGCTTCGTCCGTGGACGCGCCGAGCTCTCCGCCCTTGCAGATGAGCACAGGGTCGAGGACGACGTTCTTCCACTCCTGGCTCTTGAGCCCTTCTTCGACGACGTCGATCGTCTCCGGCGTTCCGAGCATGCCGATCTTCACCGTGTCGATGTCCCGAATGCCGAGTGCGGCCTCGATCTGGTCGTGTATGAGCTCGGGGGCGATCGGGGCGAAACGATGGTTGAAGTCGTTCTTCGGATCGACGGAGACGATGCACGTCAAGGTTCCCATGCCATAGACGCCCAGCTGGTGGAAAGTTTTGAGATCGACTTGGATTCCGGCGCCGCCGGTCGCTTCGGATCCGGCAATGACATAGGCGTACGTGACCATAATGCTCCTTCGTTAGCGGCCCGCCAAGGCGGGCATGCGGCAATCTGCCGCGACATCGGTACGATACTAGTACGTCAGGCGGGGCGCTGTCCTTGGCGCTCCTCACGCTCCGCCGGTCGCCTTCCCTAGTTTCCGTCGGCCACACCCGGGCTGAGTTCGAAACCCGGGGCGGGCTCGTAGCAGAAGTGCGCGATGCCGCCGCCTCCAAACTTGGCTTCGCCCGAGGCCGGTGTGATGCCCGTGAGGGTGAATCGCCCTGCGTCCTTTTGTGTGACAGATTCCCCGACCCTCAGCTTGCTGGCCGGCAAATTGGTGCCGTTGATCGTGGCGACTTTTTCGCCGTCGTCATCGACTCTCACTCCGTTCACAGAAAACGACGGCGACATCTTTTTGCCGGGCCGGAAAAGGGCTGATTCCTGAATGCTGATGATGTAACCGTTGCAGGCCATTGTGGTGCCTCCTGTCGAGGGTTGCGTGGAAGTCGACGGTTGTAACGAAGTCGACGGTTGTGTTGATGTCGAAGGTTGTGTAGGAGTCGGGAGTTGCGTCGGAGCTGCCGACGAGCTCTTGAGGTTTGTCGAGGGGCCAGTTGTCTCCGGATTGAGCGCGCAGCTTGTCGCCGCCAGGCAAATGGCGGCAAGCGCTTTCAGCTGTTGAGTGATCATGATGGGTAGTTTCCAATTGCGACGTCGCCGTAGTACTTCTCGAAATCCTCCCAAGACATCGTGAACTCAGCGGGAGCATCTTCTCCGTCGGTCTGGTTCAATCCCCAGGGATTGCGCATGGTAACGCCATTGCTGTCGGAGGATACGACAGTGTAAGAGTGGTTGGAGACTATGTGAATTGTCTGTGGCTGGCCGTTGATTGTTACGGTTGCCTTCCCGTTGCCGTCCTTATCGAAACCGGGAAGCGAAGCGTTTGTATCGGCCACCACCGGGTGATCTTTCGCGGCGTTTCCGATTTCCGTGCGTTGCTCCTCGCTGTAACCTGAAAACAGGCCTAAGAAACCCTCGTTCCGGTCTATCCTCTTGGCTTCCTCTCCGGTGATGTCCTTCATGGCGTCTGCCGGCCATCCGCCGCTGATCCCTGGTCCGTTTGGAGTGGAACCGGCGGTTCCGCCCGGGTGGATCTGGCCGTACGCGGACTCGAATATGGAAGCGAGGCTGGGCTCGCCGTCTTTTCCCTTTACTCCATTCTGGTAGAAGTCGGTGACCAGGACTGTTTGCGAAGCAGACGAATCGGGGTGAAGAGGATCGTCGTAGACGGTCACAAGATAGCCGTCTTGCCTGCCGGCTTCGTCGTAATGAGGCTTTACGCAGGAGCGCAGCCACTCGTCGCCCTTATCTGTCTGCATAATCGCGGCCAAGGAGGCGAGATAATAGCAGTCTCCGATGCTTCCCTGATTGACGAGGTTCGGGTCGGGGTTTTCCAGTTGCCCGTTGATCCTTTTGATGTCGTCGTCCGACAGTTCGGTGCGTCGTCCAATCGACGTGCCGTTGTTTCGATTGAGCGGTTCGATGTGCAGGTGCTTTCGCATTTCCGCCGCGCATACGGTCGCGTCCTCCTCCGTCTGCTTGAATGTGTTGTGATATTCGGCGCGAATCCGGCTGGCGGAATCTTTCAAATCGTCATAGACCTTCTTTTTGTCTGCGTCAGGCGCCTCGTTGACCTGCCTGTCGTAGTCCTTCAGGATGGCCCGCTGTTCGGCGACCGCTTTCTTCCGTTCGCTTAAAATCCAGGCAAAAGCTTCGAGGGACTCTGCGCCGTCGGACAGGCCGCCGCTCAGGACGGCGAGATCTTCGGATTGCACGTTCTTGGACACGTTGAACGCGGCGGCAGATTTTCCTTTCCAATTGGGCGCGAACCCGTTGGAGCGGCGGACGTCAGAATGTATGTCTGCCGCTTCGCCGGCATTGGATCGAAGTCTCGCCGCCGTGGCAAACAGACGGTCTGGTTTTCCCGGGAGTTCGCCGATGAAAAGGGAAAAGTAGGGGATGGACATGTTTCCTCCTTTGAACCGTGTGTGTCGTATTGGGCGGGATTGGACGGGAAACGTGAATTAGCTCAGTCAATCGCAAAGCACGGCCTGCCGCCGGAGTGCAACCTAGTTGATTTCATATCCATGGAATCCTTAAAACTTGTCGGGGTCCCAGTTGAATACGTAGCTCCAATTGAAGGTTAATTGCAGTACAGGGCCCATTACCGGTCCGAACTTATCGCAGAAATCGTGGGCGGCGTCGGCGTCGGTCTCGCCGATATGTTGCGATGTGAAGTCGATGCCTTCGGCTGTCTTTTCACACCAGGAACGACTCCCTGCGATTCGTTTTTTCGCGTTACTCAGAAAATCTTCGCATGCCGAGGCCAGATCGTCCGATCCTGTCGAGGATGCGTCCGGACTGTCGGGAAGGCCGATCTTGGACAGACTATTCGAGTCCGCAATGAGGCGGGACCTTAACGTTTCCAGCTCTGAGGGGTCGGCAGAAACAATGGACATTGATATTCCTTCGTTAAGAAGCGTGTATGTGGTGTGCACAAGGCGAACATGCCCGCGACACCGCGCTTTGCGGCGACCGATGCCTTGGCCATAGATTATCGCCGTCAGCAGATTATTGTTAGCAGATTACCGGGCAGCTCTCTCCATCGTCTCGGGGTGATACCCGGTGCGCCCGGCCTCGCCGCGGTCGAGCGAGTCGATCGCTTCGACGTCGTCGGGGGCGAGGGCGACGTCGGCGGAAGCGAAGTTCTCGGCTATCCGGGCAGGCGTGACGGACTTCGGGAAAACGATGTGCCCCTTGGCGAAATGCCAGGCGAGAACCGCCTGCGCGGGCGTGCAGCCGTGTGCGGAGGCGATGCTCGCGACGACGGGGTCGTCCGCTATCGCGCCGCGCACGAGGGGCGCCCACGCTTCGACGGCGATGCCGTTGTCGCGGCAGAACTGCGCCACCTTGCGGTTCTGGAACAGCGGATGCAGCTCGATCTGGTTGACTGCGGGAACCGTGCCCGACTCGTCGATGAGCAGCTGCAGATGGTCGCGCTCGAAGTTCGAGACGCCGATCGACCGTGCGCGGCCCTCGCCGACAAACTCCTCCATGGTCTTCCACGCGCTGAGGTATCCCGTCCCGTAGAGGTTGGGCAGCGGCCAGTGGATGAGGAACAGGTCGACGTAGTCGAGGCCGAGTTTCGTCAAAGACTCCGCAAAGGATGCGCGGGCGCGGTCGGGGGCGTGATTGTCGTTGTCGAGTTTCGTGGTGACGAACAGTTCCTCGCGGGGTATCGACGACGCCGCAATCGCCGCTCCGACCTCCGCCTCGTTGCCGTACATCTGCGCGGTGTCGATGTGCCGGTAGCCGATCGAGAGGGCGTGTTCGACCGTCCTTTGCGTGTCCTCCCCCGTGATCTTGTATGTGCCGAAGCCGAGTTGGGGAATTGTGCGGCCGTTGTTGAGGGTGATGTTTCGAATGCTCATGTCTTAATTCTCTTAAGTTTTCGGCCTCGACGGAAGTGGCGACGGTCCGGCGGAGGCATTCAATCAGTTCCGCGCATCGCCCGGCCGCATGCGGAGCCCGGCCGTTCGGCGAATGTCCCAGGGGTTTCAAAGCCGGGCAGGACGCCTTCGTGCAAAGCCTGGCCGTTCGGCGAATGCCCGCCGGTTCCGCGTCCCCGCGATTCGTCG
>ERZ773099.1023-NODE-1023-length-21397-cov-8.998360_pt1 | contig 21397 bp, 16 predicted proteins | sample MGYA00511120_ERZ773099 | MGnify/ENA primary metagenome ERZ773099 (study PRJEB29015, sample SAMEA2738012) | human oral metagenome | biome: human oral; feature: human-associated habitat; material: dental | place: China | collected 2104 ...
TGAAGGTCTGGTAGTCGCCGTCGAGGGTGTCGTTCATGAGGTGGACGAGTGCGTCGTCCTTGTCGGCGGCGAGCAGCTGGTCCCAGCCGCGGCCCCAGATGACCTTGATGACGTTCCAGCCGGCGCCCTTGAAGAATGCCTCGAGCTCCTGGATGATCTTGCCGTTGCCGCGCACCGGGCCGTCGAGACGCTGCAGGTTGCAGTTGATGACGAAGGTCAGGTTGTCCAGGCGCTGCTGGGCGGCGAGCTGGAGCATGCCGCGGGACTCGGGCTCGTCCATCTCACCGTCGCCGATGAAGGCCCACGTGTGCTGCTGCGACGTGTCCTTGATGCCGTTCATGTGCAGGTAGCGGTCGAACCAGGCCTGGTAGATGGCCTCGGCGGGACCCAGGCCGAGCGAGACCGTGGGGAACTCCCAGAAGTGGTCGAGCTGGCGCGGGTGCGGGTACGAGGGCAGGCCGTGCTCCGTGGAGACCTGCTGGCGGAAGCCGTCCATCTGCTCTTCGGAGAGGCGACCTTCAAGGAAAGCGCGGGCGTAGGGGCCGGGGGAGGCGTGTCCCTGGAAGAACACGTGGTCGCCGCCGCCGGGGTGGTCCTTGCCGCGGAAGAAGTGGTTGAGGCCCACCTCGTAGAGGGTGGACACCGAGGCGTAGGACGAGATGTGCCCGCCGACCTTGACGCCGGGGCGCTGGGCGCGCGTCACCTGGACGGCGGCGTTCCAGCGGATCCAGCGCCGGTACTGGCGCTCCATCGCCTCGTCGCCGGGGAAGTAGGGCTCCTGGTCGACGGGGATCGTGTTGACGTAGGGGGTCGTGTACTCCTGGGGCAGCTGCACCCCGTTGCGGCGTGCCTCGTCGAGCATGTGCAGCAGGATGTAGCGGGCGCGGGGGCCGCCCTTCTCATTGATGAGCCCCGACAGGGACTCGACCCACTCGCGGGTCTCCTGGGGGTCGTTGTCGGGTACCTGGGGGATCAGCCCGTTGACGACGGGGTGGCTCTCATGGAGTTGGCTCACGGCTCACCTTCCAGCTGTGTCGGATGCTGCTCGCGCAGCGCGTTCGTGCCCGCGGCGGCGCGCCATGGCGCCATCGCATATCGGGACCATTGTCCCACTGCGCGCGTGGAATTGCGAGCGTTCCACCATCCAGGGGCTCCATGAGAATCAACTCATTTTGAATAGGGGCCGGTGCCCGTTGTTTGCCGATCGGTCAGGGTGGGCTCGGCGCGACCTGCGGCTTCCCCGCTTCCGCCCGGTTCGCCCGCCCGACCGGGTGGAATGGCCGGGCTTGCCCCAGGGCTGCGGGCATGTCCTAGTATGAAGAGGTGATATTTGAAGCAGCGCTCAGCGCCGCGTCCGTGGACGGCGGTGCTCCGACATGCCGATGAACCTGGGATTCACGAGAGGGCAGATCATCCAGGAGTTCTACGTCGACGATGACGTGGACCAGAAGCTGCGCGAGGCGGTGGAGGCCTCGACGGCGGAACAACTGGTCGACGTCGATTACGGCGATGTCGTCGACGGCGCGATCGTCTGGTGGCGGGCCGACGACGCCGAGGAGGAGGACCTCGCGGACGTCCTCGTGGACGCCCTGAGCAACCTGGACGACGGCGGGCTCATCTGGGTCCTCATCCCCAAGCCGGGCCGCACGGGCTCCCTGCCCGTCGCAGACGTGGAGGACGCCGCCACTATCGCGGGCCTGCACTCGACGACGGCCGCGTCCGTGGGCAGCCAGTGGGCGGGCATCCGCCTGACCGCCCGCCCCCGCCAACGGTAGGGCGCGCCCGCCCCAGGTGACGGTCCCTGGCCGCGCGGCGACGCGGACGGCTCCCGGTCGTGCGGCTAGGCGACGGGGACCGGGCCGGACTGCGGGGCCCTCACCGCGTCGCCGCGCGATGTGCCGACGAGGCCCGGGCAGCCTCGCGCCCCCACGCCGCGCCCTATGGGCCAGCGCCCGCGCTCCTGGTCGCAGGCGCGGCCACTTCCGGCGCACCCAGGCGGGCCTTCGACGGGAACGCGGAGGCCCTCGTCTCCGGCAGTGCTCATCTGGGCGGTCACGCCCTCCAGCTCCGCCGCGGGAGTGCGGATCCGCGGTTCCGGGGTCAACGCCGGGGCGTGCGCGGTCCGCATCGCCGCAGGCGTCAGGGGCAGGCGGGCCCCGCCCGCTGGCCGAGTACCTGATAAGCTGGTCAGCGCATACGGGGCCTTTAGCTCAGTCGGCTAGAGCATCTGGTTTACACCCAGAAGGTCATCGGTTCGAACCCGGTAGGGCCCACTCAAGCGGCGCACCCACGGGGTGCGCCGCTTCTGTTCCACCTCATCCCCGCCGGATGGCGCCCGGAGGAGCGGCCTCTGTTCCAGGCCCGCTTCTGATGGGAAGCTCCGCCCGCACCGGATCTCCGCCACCTCACGGTAGGGTGGCCCTATGAGCAGCACCGACCAGGAGGCGGGGGAGCGCGGCGCCAAGCCCCTGCTCTTCGACCAGATCAACGACGCGGAGGAGAACGCGGCGATGCGCGCCAAGGGCTGGCCGCCGGTCTACACGGCGTCCGCCGAGTCCCGGATCGTGCTGGTGGGCCAGGCGCCGGGCAGGATCGCCCAGCGGACCCGCAAACCCTGGAACGACCCCAGTGGGCGCCTTCTGCGCCAGTGGCTCGGAGTCACGGATCAGCAGTTCTACGACCCGGCGTTGTTCGCCCTGATGCCCATGGACTTCTACTTCCCGGGCAAGGGCACCCACGGCGACCAGCCGCCCCGCAAGGACTTCGCGCCCACGTGGCACCCCAGGCTCCTGGCCCTCATGCCGCGGGTGCGCCTCACCATCCTGGTCGGCGCCTACGCGCAGCGCTACTACCTGGGGGCGGCTGCGGGGCGGACGCTGACGGAGACGGTGGCGAACGCCGCCGACGCGCCGGAGGGCTTCTTCCCGCTGGTCCACCCCTCGCCGCTCAATATCGCGTGGCGCAAACGCAACCCGTGGTTCGAGCAGGAGACCGTGCCCCTGCTCCGCGAGGCGGTGGCCCGGGCGCTGGGGGACGCCGGGTAGTCCGGTCCCCGCTCTTTCCCCGGGTTACGCACACAAGGCCCGGATTTACGCAACACCGCCAGCTGGAGACCGTTGGAATCAAGCCGTTGTGTACGCAGCATGTTGCGTAATTCGGGGTCCTTGTGTGCGATCAGTGATGCATGCGGCGCCTGTGCGCCGCTCGGCGGCTGCCGGTAGCTGTCCGTCGGCTGTTTGCGCCGATCAGCCTCCCGCCGACCGCTTCCCGCCGGTCAGCCGCCCGTCGGTTCCGCCTCGGCGCTGTCTGGCTGCTCGTCGGCGCCTTCCAGCTCTGCGGCGGATCCCTCCGACTCTGCCCCAGCCCCCGTCGGCCCGTCGGCGCCCGAGACCGCCACCAGCGCCTTGACGATCATGGCGACCGCCTCGTCGGCGGGCACGTGCTCCCAGATCCTCAGCACCGTCCACCCCTCCGCTTGGCACATGGACGTGGTGTCGAGGTCGCGCCGGGCGTTCCGCTTGAGCTTCGCCTCCCAGTAGTCGCGGTTGGTGAGGGGGACGCGCGAGTGCTCCGGGCAGGCGTGCCAGAAGCACCCGTCGACGAACACGGCGACCTTGAGGCGCGTGAACACGATGTCCGCGCGCCGCCGCTTGTTGGGCCACGGCGCGAAATCCACGCGGTACCGGTAGCCCCGGGCGTGCAGGAGTCGGCGGATCGCCAGCTCGGGAGCCGTGTCGCGGCGCGTGTTGGAGCGCATCGAGCGCGCCGTCGCCTCGCTGGACGCCCACGAGCCCCCGCCGTCCCCGCCGCTCATCCTTCCTCCAACGGGTTCAGGACCTCCGCGTCCCGACCGGCTGCCCGGTAGGCGGCGGCCAGGTTGGCGTGGGCCGTGAGCGTCATGGGGTCGTCATGCTCGAAAACGAGGTTGCTCATTCGTCACTCGATTCGGGGGATGAGGCGCGGGACTGGTTCATTTCGTGTTCGACGGCCTTGAGGTTCTTGCGGATCTGAACGGTGAGAGGGTGGTCGGGGCTCAAGGTGTATTCACCCGCCTTGAGAGTGGCTTCAAGCAAACTTTTGGCCACTCGAAAGTCGGAATGACGGGCTAGGGTCATTGCGTAGTTGTTCTGAGACTCGAGTGTCCGCAGATCTTTGGTTCCGGAATTCGCTTCATAAACGCGAACGAGAAGTTCTTCAGCATAATCTAGCTGCATTGATTGGCTACCGAAAGCGAGTTTGCAGACTGTATAGTTCTCTTCGGCTAGCTCGAGTGACTGCGCGATATTGTGCGAATGATAATGGGCGGCTGCCAGCATGTGCCTCGCGATGCATGCTTGCTTGAAAGTGGCGTCGTTTCGCTGTACGGTATCGTAATGCCTTTGGAAGAGCTGGACGGAGGACCTGCCGCTCCCGGCTTGAGAGTAGGCCTCGTCAAGCGCGGTCTGGGTATCTTTCAGCGGCGTGTATGACGGAGACGGGCAATCTTCCTCTTCGCTCCAGAAGTCGATGTGCTTCTGTAGTACCGCTTCGAAAAGGGGGATGCGCACTTCGTCGTATCCGTCAAAAGCGAACAGTCCCGAGTCCCTTAGATAGAGAAATGCCTGTAGAGGGTTGTCGCAGGCGCTGAGTAGCGGCTGCAATAGGGAAAGCGCCTTTTCCTTGTCGCCTCTTTGCGCGTATGCGACCGCGAGAGGAACGACTATGCCATCCTTTAACAGCGTTTTGTCCGAGCCGATGAGTTCGCAAACATCCTCGAGCAAGCTTATCGCGGCTTCGTGCTTATGCGTGCCATTGTATAACATGGCAAGTCTGCTTGCACATTGAGGTAGCTCCGCAACGTAGTCGACCGTATCGTCTGCGCTAGTGCCTATAGCTCTTGTCTTTATTTGGTCGAAGTTCTCCTTCAAGACTTTGATCGCATCGGCGTATTGTTCTGTGTTTTCGTAAGCTACAGCTAGTGAGAATCGAATGTTGATCGCAAGGGATGGGAACTGTTCGAACTTGATCGCGTGTTGGAGCGCCTTCTTAAGGAATTCGATTGCCCGACGTACATCTGCTGGCTCGTACAGCAGAGTGTCCGCTAAAGCGTGAGCTGCTCGAATGGTTGCAGTGTCGTCCCAAGTGAGCTGCTCTATCATTGCTGTAATGGTACTGCTCATGTCGAATCCCGAATGGAGAAGCGTTGATTCCTTAAGTAGACAAATGGTGAGTTCTTGAATCTCTTCGCGCTTGAAAAGTGATTGTGAGTGGGCCTGAGTGGCGATAGCTGTGAGCTGAAGGATCGTTTCACTCTCTTCCTTCAACATGCTTTCCAAATAGTCATCTATCTTTTCATTTCGTGTCCAAGGTGGGTCCGGAATCGGGAAGTTCAGCGAAGTGCGCGCAGTAGTAAGAGTCCGTTCTGCCGCGTCAAACGCCTCTGCGCGTTCGTCCTCGTTCCAGTTCTCGCACAATACCTGCGCCTGAAGACGGTGCAGCATGGTCACGCCGCCGTCGGCCGTTTGCTGGACTACTGACGCGTTGAGGAGTGCGGTCAGCGCGCAGCGCGCGTTATCAGCAGCTTCATCACGGGCATTCGCGTCCCTGTAGGTCTTATCCGCATCCGCCCGCGGGGCGAGCCAATGTGTGGGCACACCCGACTCGGCTAGCACAGCGAGCGCACCGAGCTGGCGGCGAGCTGTGTCGCGCAAACTGCCCTCGATACGACCGAGGGCGGAGTAGGCAGCCATCAACAGTGCGGTGGACACGTCATCAGCGTAGGAATCGTCAGGAATACGGTGGATCACCCGGTCACTGGCGTAGGCGTCCAACTGAGCGAGGCACTCCGCCAGAGTCCACCGCTCGATCCGCGCGGTCTCAACGGCCTGGGCAAGGGCGAGGGGCAGGTCCCCGAGACGCTCCGCCAAAGCATCGGCGGCCCCGTCGTCCTGGGAGCCTGTGATCTTCTGGACAAGATTGATCGAATCTGGACGCGGCAGAACCCCCACCTCCACAGGCTCCCACGCCGACGACGCCTCCCGACTCCTGGCCGTCGCCACCACCCGCAACCCCGCCCCCTCCGGAACCCAACCCGCCAAATCTCCGAAGTCCTCGACGTTGTCGAAGACGACGAGCCGGTCGCCCGCCTTAGCCGACTGCAAGTGGTCGAGGCACCGCTGGACCGCCTGATCCTCAGTGGGATTGTCACCCATGTCGACGCCCAACCGGCGGGCGAGCTCCACCAGATCGCTCCTGACGGAGTCCTTCGACGAGGAGTTGATCCACGCCACCAGGCCCCATTCCGCAGCCCCGCACTCCCGCGCCAGGCATGAGGCCAACTGGGACTTCCCACACCCCGCCATCCCCACAAGAACTGTGCGTTCTTGTGCCCCGTCGATCACGAGATTCCGCAACCGCTGCTGCTCCCCGCGCTCGACGAAACCCGCAGCCACATAAGGACGCCCACCGAACAACACCCGACCCGGCCGCGCACCGCCTCCCAACAGCTTGTCGAGCTTGCGGCCATTGTCGCTTACAACCTCGTGAATGGCGCTGAGTTTGTCGAGTATTGCATCCAACGCGCGCGGTTCGAACGCCGATGACCACGGCGCCAGTATCGTGTACTCGCGTGCCACTGCGCCCATCAGCTCGTCGAACCACTGCCTATCCGCCTCCCTGATTCCCCGGCCCCATTTCCTCGGAAGTCTGCGGAGGACCTGCTCGATCGCCTCGGGAGTGCGGGCCTTGGCCAAGGCCACGTAGTCCTCGGGCTTGGCATGCTTGATGATGTGCGTAATCGTGCGCCTCGCTCTTTTGAAAACGCGTCGATCCACCCGAATGCCGTCGAAACCTGAGAACGCTGCCCTCGCGCTCTCAAGCAGATCTTTTTGAATCTCGTCGCAGAACCTGCTCTTCTCATCACCCGCAAGGCCCTTCAAACGGAGAAGCGCACGACTGCCATCAGGTAGCGCCTCCGCTGCACGGGCGAACACACCGCGCGCCGCCCCCACAACAAGTTCCTCAGCCAGCGCACCACCACAAAACGCGAGAAGCTCGACAACATTAGGGTCCATACCCGCATCCTACACGTGACTCACCACACACGGAAGGGGACGGGATAGAAACCTGAGCCAGCGCAAGGACAGCCTCGTGAGTGGGTCGGAACCAATCGAACAGCGCATTCGGGACCTGCCCGCGCGCCCCGGCCCCCGTCTCGTGAACAGTGTGCGACCCCTGGCAGGGTGGGGCGGATTACCGCTGGGAACATGTGAGTGCCCCGCCTCCCGCGGTCCCGCGTCATCCCCGCAGCGGCCCGGGCTACTCCTGCGCCTCGAGGATCTCCTCGACCACGTCCTCGCCCGCGACGAGTTTGCCGGAGGCGCCCACGCCCAGCTGGCCCATGGCCAGGCGGCCCACCATCTGCTGGTTCGTGGTGGTGCGCTGGGAGCGCGCGCCGGACACGAAGCTGAAGAACCAGTGGACCAGGGTGCCCACCTGCGATTTGAAGCCGACGATGTACAGCAGGTGCAGGAAGCACCACGCCGCCCACGCCGTGAAGCCCGTGAGGTGCAGCCGCCCCATCTTCACGACGGCCTTGAAGCGGGCGATGGTCGCCATGGAGCCCTTGTCGAAGTAGCTGAACTCAGTGCGCTTGGGGGCGCGGCCGCGCAGGCGGGCCCTCACGGTGTCGGCGGCGAAGCGCGCCGACTGGATGGCGCCCTGGGCGACGCCGGGCACGCCCGGCACGCTCATCATGTCGCCGAGCACGAAGATCTCCGGGTGGCCGGGCAGGGTGAGGTCCTTGCCGACGACGACGCGCCCGGAGCGGTCCACCTCGGCGCCCGTGGCGTCGGCCAGCGCTTTCCCGAGCTCGCTGGCCTGGACGCCTGCCGCCCACACCTTGCACTGGGAGGCGATGGTCTCGGCCGTGCCGTCCTTTTGCTTGAGGGTGACGCCGTCGGCGTCGACGCCGGTGACGAAGGCGTTCATGCGCAGCTCGACGCCCAGTTTCTCCAGGGACTTGCGGGCCTTGGCGCCCAGTTTCTCGCCGAAGGGCGGCAGCGGCGCCGACGCCCCGTCCACCAGGACGACCCGCGCTTTGGTCGGGTCGATGTTGCGGAACTCGCCTTTGAGGGTCTTGGAGGCGAGCTCGCGGATCTGCCCGGCCATCTCCACGCCCGTGGGGCCCGCCCCCACGACCACGAAGGTGAGGAGGCGCTCGACGACGGCGGGGTCGGTGGCCTGCTCGGCCTGCTCGAAGGCCCCGAAGATGCGGGCCCTCAGCTCCAGGGCGTCGTCGATGGTCTTCATGCCGGGCGCGAACACCGCGAAGTGGTCGTTGCCGAAGTAGGACTGCCCAGCGCCCGCGGCCACGATCAGCGTGTCGTAGGGCGTTTCGAAGCGGTCGTTGTGGTTGCGCCACTTGACGACGCGCGCCTCGACGTCGATGCCGTCGACCAGGGCCTGCATGACGGTCGTGTTCTTCTGGCGCTTGAGGATCTCGCGGGTCGTCGGCGCGATGTCGCCCTCGGAGAGGATGCCCGTGGCGACCTGGTACAGCAGCGGCTGGAACAGGTGGTGGGAGGTCCTCGCCAGGATCGTGATGTCGGCGTCGGCCCGCTTCAGGCGGCGCGCGGCGGTGAGTCCTGCGAAACCCGACCCGATGATGACGATCCTGTGGCGGGACATAGCTCATTCTCCTTTGTTAGGCCATCCTAAATTCTACTGAAACCATGCGTCCCCAATTTGTGATCTCTCCCTCAGAGTGGGCCGGGGTGGTCCAGTGCCCCCGATGTATCGCAGCGCCTGCCGCCCCAGGTGGTCAGAGCTCCCACGGAGACAGGGCTCCGCGATTCCCAGTGTTCCAAAATGCGTCTGAGTCTCGCGCCGATCCGGAGGCGCGGCGGGTGGGTGTTCCAAAATGCGTCTGAGTCTGGCCGGAATCCGCGAAATCTGCCCAAAACCGTCGAACTGAGACGCATTTTGGAACACTCCGCTCCGGTGCCACCAGAACGCGGCGAAGCCCAGACGCATTTTGGACCAGTTCGCCGTGCTGACGCGCGTTCCCGACCCGAACTGCGGCATCCGAGGCGGAACGCGCGGCGGCGCAGCCCCTCCGGCCCCGCCTCACTCCCCGGACAGCAGGAGCTCCCGCGCCGCGGCGGGGCTCGGCTTGCCCGTCGCCGTCAACGGCAGGGCGTCCACGGGGCGCACGCGGCGCACCCGCTCCCACGGCGCCAGCGCGCCCCCGAGCGCGGCGGCCAACGAGGCGGGGGACAGGGAGGCGGCGTCTGCGCCGGGGGAGGGGACCAGGACGGCCCCCACGACCTCGCCCCACGTCTCGTCGGGCACGCCCACCACCAGGGCCTCGCGCACCTCCTCCAACTCCATGAGGGCGGCCTCCACGCGCGGGGGAGCCACCAGTTCGCCGCCCGTGTTGATCATGCGGTGCGCCCTCCCCACCAGGTGGACCCAGCCGTCGGCGTCCACGAAACCGAGATCCCCGGTGCTGAGCCACTCCTGACCCGTCACCACGCCCGGGCCCCGCACTTCGATCGTGCCCAGCGCCCCCGGCCCCGCCGCCGCGCCGTGTGCGCCCACGATCCGCAGGTCCACGTAGGGGAAGGGCCTCCCAATGGATCCGGCGGGCGCGTGGGAGTCCGGGGCCGCCATCGCGCCCGCGCCCCCGGTCTCCGTCATCCCCCACACGTGGATGGGGGCGAGTCCGGCCCGGCGCATCCTCTCGGCCAGCGCGGGCGTCAGCGCGTCCCCGCCCACCAGGGGCCGCACCCAACTGGACAGGTCGGCGCCCACGGACTCGTTGGCCTCCAGGAGCCCCCGTGCCATCGCGGGCACCACGAACATCATGGCGATCCGGTGGCGCTGCACGCACTCCAGGGTGGGGACCGGGTCGAAGGACGGGCCGACGACCACCAGGGTCCCCCCGTGGCTGAAAGTGTCCAGCGTGGTCCCGTTGAAGCCGCCGATGTGGCTCAGCGGCGCGCACACGCCCACCACGTGCGAGCCCGGCGAGTACTCGAAGCCGTCGCGGAAGCAGGCCGACGCCCACCACAGCGCCGCGTGCGACAAGCGCACAGGGCGGGGCAGACCGGTCGAACCGGAGGTGAAGACCACCGCCGCCTCCTCCTGCGCGCACGGCAGCGGCGGGCCAGCGGGCGCCGGGGCGAGGCGCGACCACTCCTCGATGTCGGACACCGCCACCACGGGCACGCCGGCGCCGCCCGCGAGGGCCGCGGCCCCCGCCTCGTCGACGACCACCAGGTCCACTGCCGCTGCCTCCAGCATCTCCCGCAGGCGCGGGGCGGGGGCGCGCGGCGACATGGGCACCGTGGCCGCATGGATCCACGAGGCGGCCACGTGGATGAGGAAGTGCCACGGACTGTTCTGGGCGATCACCGCGATGCGCGAGGAGGCGCCCAGGCCGCGGCCGCGCAGGGCGCCCGCCAGGCGCGCGACGGCGTCGGCGGACTCGGCCACGCTCCACACCCGGTCGGTGGCGCCGTCGACCAACGAGGCGCGGGACGGGTGCTGTTCGGCGGCGCGCAGCAGCGCCCGTGCGGGGGAGTAGTCGGGCGCCATGGCGGCCGGGAGTGCCCCCGCCCCGGGGAGGTCCGGCGCACGGCCCGGCCCAGTCGCCGCAGCCGTCAGAAGAACACGGTCGGGCACCCCGCCCGGTTCCGGGGGAGCCACTTCCCCGAACGCACGGTCCAACGCGCTGGCCGCAGACGGCACCGCCCCCGCCGCCCTCATGCCGGGGCTGCGGTCCGGGCGCGCCGCGCGGTGCGCTCGCGCAGGCGGGCCAGCACTGTGCCGGCCTCCTGCAGCGTCGAACCCGAGTCCGCGATGTGCGCCAGGTTCTGGGGGATCGCGAAGCCCCGCGCCCGCATGCCCTTGGCCCACAGCAGGCCCGCGCGGTACGAGGAGCGCACCAGCGGGCCCGCCATGACGCCCGCGAAGCCGATCTGCTCGGCCTCGGCCGCCATCTCGAGGAACTCCTCGGGGTGCACCCACCGGTCGATGGGGTGGTGGAGCGGCGAGGGGCGCAGGTACTGCGTGAGGGTCAGCAGGTCGCAGCCCGCCTCGTGGAGGTCGCGCATCGCGGCGCTGATCTCCTCGCGCGTCTCGCCCATCCCCAGGATCAGGTTCGACTTCGTCACCATGGCGCCGTCGTGGGCGCGGCGGATCATCTCCAGCGAGCGGTCGTAGTCGAAGGCGGGGCGGATCTGCTTGAAGATGCGCGGAACCGTTTCCAGGTTGTGCGCGAACACCTGTGGGGCGGCGTCGATGACCATGTCGATGGCCTCCTGCCGGCCACGGAAGTCGTCGACCAGCAGCTCCACTCCCGTGCCCGGGCACTTCGCGTGGATGAGGCGGCACGTCTGCGCGTACAGCCACGCGGCGCCGTCGGGCAGGTCGTCGCGGGCGACCCCCGTGATCGTCACGTAGCGCAGCTCCAATTCGGCGACGGACTCGGCGATGCGGCGCGGCTCGTCGCGGTCGTACTCGCCGGGGCGGCCAGTCGCGATGTCGCAGAAGTCGCATCGGCGCGTGCACAGCGCCCCGCCGAGCAGGAAGGTGGCCTCCCTGTCCTGCCAGCACTCGTAGATGTTGGGGCAGCCCGCCTCGGCGCACACCGTGTGCAGGCCCTTGGCGTGGGACAGGGAGCGCATGTCCTGGTAGTTCTCCCCGGCGCGGGCGGTGGTGCGGATCCACTCGGGTTTCGCCTCGATGGGGGACTGGGAGTTGCGCACTTCGACGCGCAGCAGTTTGCGGCCCTCGGGATCGGGCAGGGTGCTCATTGAAGGGTCCTCGGATCGGTGGTGGTGGATACGTCTGAGACTGGGCGCGCCAGCTGCGGGGCGATGGCGTCGATCAGCGCGGGCACCAGGGCCGCGCAGGCGGCCTCGACGGTGGTGTGCACGCCCTCCCACGACAGCGAGGCCACGTCCGCGTCGACCAGGCCGCACGGGATGATCCCCGTGAAAGCCCTCTGCGGGTCGATGGCCACGTTGAGCGCCAGGCCGTGCAGCGTCGCCCCGCGCGCCACTTTGAGGCCGATGGCGCACAGCTTGCGGTCCCGGCGGCCCTCCTCGGTGATCCACACTCCCGCCCTGCCCTCGACGCGGCGCGCGGGCAGGTGCCACTGGGCGCGCACGGTGTCGATGACGCCGCGCTCCACCGAGCGGATCCACGCCACCAGGTCCACGGGCTCGCGCAGGCGCACCACCGGGTAGACGACCAGCTGGCCCGGGCCGTGCCACGTCGCCGAGCCCGCGCGGTCCACCCGGATCACGGGCACGTCGGAGTCGGGGATGTCCTGGGGCTTCGTGTGGCGCCCCGCCGTCCACGTGGGCGTGAACTGGGAGACGACGACGGCGTCCTCGCCCCCCTGGAGCACACGGGCGTGCAGGGAGCGCTGGAGGGCGTCGACCTCGCGGTAGTCGACCAGCCCCCTGCCGAGAAGATTGACGATTCGCACGGCTGTGATGATAGTCGCACCGCCCCTGGTGCGCTGAGCGCGGCGCCGGTATCCTGTGCGGATGGACGCTGCGAACACCGCCAGCCTCACGGTCGGCGACATCATGGGACTCATGGAGGCCTGGTACCCCGCCTCCACTGCCGAGCCGTGGGACAAAGTCGGCCTCATCTGCGGGGATCCGGGCCACAGGGCCTCCTCCGTGCTGCTGGCGCTGGACCCCGTCGACGCCGTCGCCCAGCAGGCGCGCGAGGGCGGTTTCGACATGGTCATCACCCACCACCCGCTGCTGCTGCGCGGAGCGTCCTTCCTGCCCGTCACGGACCCGAAGGGGAGCGTGATTTCGCACCTCATCCGTTCCGATATTGCCCTGTTCAACGCGCACACCAACGCCGACGTGGCGCACTTGGGCGTCGCCGAGGCCCTGGCCGCCCTGGTCGGAATGAGCCACTGGGAGCCCCTGGAGCCCACGGGCACCGACTCCCAGGGCCGCCCCATCGGACTGGGGCGCGTCGGGGATGTCGAGCCCCAGAGCCTCGGCGAGTTCGCTGACCGCGTCGCTGCAGCCCTGCCCGCCAGCCCCGCCGGGCTCCTCGTCGGCGGCGACGAGGCGCGCCCTGTGCGGCGGGCCGCCGTCCTGGGCGGGTCGGGGGACTCCCTGCTCCAAAGGGCGCGCGAGGCGGGCGCCGACGTGTACCTGACCGCCGACCTGCGCCACCACCCGGCCCAGGAGCACCTGGAGGGCGGGGCGCCGGCGCTGCTGTGCGGCAGCCACTGGGCGACGGAGAGCCCGTGGCTGCCCGTGCTGGCCGGGCGCCTCGCGGCCGCCGCGGCGGCGAAGGATGTGGAACTTCGCGTGGAAGTCTCTACGATTGTCACCGAGCCCTGGTCCAGTCACCGCGCCACCCTGGGAGGAACAGCATGAAGGCCCCGCACACCGACCAACTCGAGCTGCTCACCCTGATGGGCTACGACCAGCGCGAGTCGGCGCTGCGCCACAAGCGCCAGTCCCACCCCGCCCACGCCGTCGTCCGCGAGTTCGCGGAGCGCGCCCAGGACCTCCAGCGCGCCGCGGTCAAGCAGAGCGCCGTCATCTCAGACGCTGGCCGCGAGGTGGCGCGCATCGAGGCCGAGATCGCCAGGGTGCGCGAGCGCCGTCAGCGCCAGCAGGGCCGCATCGACGCCAACCAGGTGCCCCTGCGCGACATCTCCGCGATGCAGCACGAGATCGCGCAGATGGACCGGCGCTTGGGCGAGCTCGAGGACGACCAGCTGGCCGCGGAGGAGCGCGTGGAGTCCGCCCGCTCCGCCCAGCGCGCCATGGAGGAGGAGTCGGCCGCGATCATGGCCGACGTCGAGGAGCACAAGGCGCAGTTCCTGGCCGACACGGCCGCCACGGACGACGAGCTCCGGCAGGTCATCAGGGCGCGCCGCGAGCTGGTGGCGCGCCTGGACGCGGACCTGGTGGAGGAGTACGAGGACGCGAAGCGGCGCAACGGGGTCCTGGCGGTCATCGAAGTGCGCGACGGCGTCGGCGTTGGTGTCGGCGCCGACCTGAGCCCCCTGGAGCTCGACCGCATCATGCGCACCCCCGCCGACGAGGTCTACCGCACGGAGGACACCCAGCAGATCGTCGTGCGCACGACGGCGTCCACGCCGCGCTGAACTCCCCGGCGCGCCTTACGAGACGACCAGGGTCACTTCGCGCGTCGACCCGCCCGCCGCGGTGCGCCGGGGCTCGGAGCATTCGACGCCGACCACCCGGTGCGCGCCGCCGCGCGCGTCCGTGAGCTCGATCTCCATGGCCGCGCCAGTGAGGGCCGCCATGCACTCGTCCTCGCCCTCCGACTCCAGGGCGCCCGCCACCATCAACGACCCGGCGACGGCGCCGCGCCACCGTTTCGCGTCGTGGGAGACGACCTGGCGGCCCGTGGCGCTCTGCCGTTCGACGCGCAGCTCCCACGTGTGCGCCCACGGCGCCCGGCACGCCGCCCTGTACGGGCCCGACCGGCAGTCCAGCACGATCCGCTCCTTCGCCAGGGGTTCCAGCGCGTCGGCGAGGCGGGGCGCCCACCACCGCGCCATGGGGCCCAGTCCCGGCAACGACACTCCCATGGCGAGGCGGTGGTCGGGGATCGGGTCCGTGGGGGACAGGGCCCCGAAGAGGGCCGAGAAGACCGTGACCCCCTCAGAGCGCTCCCACGGGTCGGCGCCCGAGGCGGCGACCGCGTCGTAGAGGACGCCGGTGAAAACACGGGAGGCGGGCGCGCACGGGGAGGTCCGCAGCCGAGTGTTCGCTCCCAGTTGCGCGGCCGCGCGTGCGCCGACTCCGAGTGCGCGCGCGGCCTCCTCCCCGTCGCCGAGGGCCTCCAGCGCCTCGATGACGGCGCGCCTGGCGGTCGCCAGGGCGGGGATCGACAGGGCTTCGACATCGAGGCGCGGCCCGGACTCGGGCGCGGACTTGCCCTCGGAGGGCGGTAACCAGATCAGCACGGTCCCCACCCTAGATGCTCGGACGCCCGGGGGGCGTGCGCTCGCGAGCACCGCGAGTGTCATTGGGGCAGGAGAACGCACATTGGGGTAGGCATTTTGCCTGCCCCAGTGCACTGTTGCCTGCCCCAATGCGGGGCCGCGCCCGCCGATGATGAGGGGCCTCGCCCGCCGACGACGGCGGGCGCCCGTGCCGGTGGGCGCTACCTGTACCTGACCTTCCGGCGCAAAGCCAGGTCGGGCGCGTAGGCGGATAGCGTGGAACGGGAACCGTGGGGCATGACCAGATTCGGGCCGATGCTGCGGCCCGCGGCGTTGGCGCTTCCCCGCACCCCGCCGGACGGGTCCCCAAGGCCCCCAACGCTCCCAACACCTCCAACTCCATTCTCGGCGCCGGTGGCCATCACACCGGTGATCGGCACGGTCGCCTGGACGGGATGGTGCGGAGGACGGCCCGGATCTCCGCCGCGCGCGCGTTCCAGCCCGGATGACGGTGAGACGACACCGCTGGTCCGCCACGACGCGACGAGTTCGGAGACCAGTCCTGGGTCCTGGGCATCGGCGGCCAGTGACAGCGCCAATTCGCGGGAGGGCTCCGCCACGCGCTGGATCCACCTCATCCGCGCATCCGAGGCCGGGAATTGGAAACGCCGCTCGTCCGCGTCCACCGCCGCCCGCACCGCCAGCGAAAGCGCTTCAACGAGCAGGGCATCCTTCTTCTCCGCGTCGTCGGCGCGTTCGGACTCGCGCTGGAGTGCATCGGCCTCCTCCCGGTTGACCAAATTCGCCTCGTAGTGCATCCCGCAGCGCAGGAATTCCTCCCGCGCCCGTTCGAAGTGCGGTGCCGCCTCATCGAAACGACACTGGTCGGCGATGACGACTCCGAGGTCCATTTCCGCGTAAGCGAGGCTGTAGGCGCTCCCCTCGTTCTGCTCGATGAGGCGTACCGACTCCATGAGGGCCGCCTCCGCCTCGGGGAGGCGCTGCTGGTCCTTGAGGCAGCAACCCAGGCCCGTGAGGGCCATTCCCACGAGCCCGCCCGCCCCCTCGGCGCGGTCGAGCACCGCGATGGCCTGTCGGCACACCTCCTCGGCGCGTCCGGGGTCCCCCGCGAGCCGTATGGTCTCACTGTGGTTCATGAGCGTCCGACCGGTCTCGTAGTCGGATACGCCGAGCTCCCTGAATTCGGAAAGCGCCTCGCGGTAGGCTTTATCCGCCGCTTCCCACTTCCCCTGCTCGGCGTAGTTCACAGCGCTGTTCTGCAGGTTGTACGCGATCGACGACCGGCGCCCGGACCTTCTGAACACCGTGTCGGCCAGAGCGTACTGCCTCTCCGCCTCCGCGAACCTCCCCAGGAATCTCAGGGCGTTCGCCAGCGACGCCCTCGCGTGCGCGATCGCGAACTCCGTGCCGGGCAGGGACTCGAAACCGTTAATGGCCTCGTGCAGCAGGTCGACCGCCGTGGCGTGCTCGTCCCTGACGATATGCACTGTCGCCAGATCCACCGTAGTTTGATGGATCTCGTACGGCTCGCTGCCCGCCGTCTGCAGGTCCTCCAAGGCTTGTCCGCACACCGCGAGAGCCTGGTCCGTATCGCCTTTGTCCTCCAGGACGTTCGCCATGTGCCTGCGGATGATGCCCTGGAGCTCCAGGGAGTCGCGCATCGTCTTGGCGATGTCCAGGGCAGTTGTGAAATGGTGGAGGGACTCGGTGAACGACTGCTTGTCGGCCAGCACCTTCCCCAGTTCGTCATGGGTCTTGCATTGAACCGTCTTTCGTTCGCGCTCAGTGTCGAAGGGCGTGCGCTGGTCCTCGGCGAGTGCCAGTGCCCTCGCGAACGCGCCGATCGCTGCGTCCAGCCGATCTGCCTGCCGCAGGCAAAGGCCCAGGTTGAACACGCACATAAGCATGTTCCAACGCTCTTCCTTCAGGAGCGCGTAGGCGTCAGCAGCCTCCTCGTAGTACGCGATGGCTTGCGTGTGGTCCTCGGCGTCGCTGAGTTCATTCGCCCGCTCGAGGGCACTCAACGCGCGCTGGCGCAGATCCGGTTCGGAATGGGGGGCGTGTCGTTGGTGCATGGGTGTTCGGTTTCCGTTGTGCGGTCGGGGACGAGGCGGGGCCGCGCCCGCCGATGGTGTAGGGCGCTCGTCCGCCGACGGCGAGGGGGATGGGGTGGCCGCGCCCGCTGACGGCGGGCGCCCGTGCCGGCGGGGCACTACACTGGATGGCGGTCGAGTCGGCCGGGCGGCCGCGTGCGCGTCAGCGCCCGAGGAACGTCCGGGCTCCACAGGGCAGGGTGGTGGCTAACAGCCACCCGGGGCGACCCGCGGGACAGTGCCACAGAAAACAAACCGCCGCCCAGTGCGGTAAGGGTGAAAAGGTGGGGTAAGAGCCCACCAGCGGCGCGGGCGACCGCGTCGGCTAGGTAAACCCCACCCGGAGCAAGACCGAGCAGCAGGCGGATGGCCCGTCCTCGCCTGCGGGTAGGTCGCTCGAGGCCGTCGGCAACGGCGGTCCTAGATGGATGGCCGCCGCCGCGCTCCCGGTGACGGGGCGCGGCACAGAACCCGGCGTACAGGCCGACTCGGCCGCGCGGGAGGGGGAGCGCTCCCCCTCCCGCGCCCCTCTATCAGCCCTGGTGGTTGGCCGCGTAGTAGGCGGCCCCCACGATGCCCGCCGTGTTGAGCAGCTTCGCCGGGATCATCGGCGTGCGCAGCTTCAGCAGCGGCATGAACTTGTCGGCGTTCTCCGACACGCCGCCGCCCACGACGAACAGGTCGGGGCTGAGCAGCATCTCCAGGTGCGAGTAGTAGCGCTGCAGCCGCTCGGCCCACTGTGCCCAGTCCAGGCCCTGCAGGGTCTTCTGGCCGCTCGAGGCGTGCTTCTCGGCGTCGTGGCCGTCCAGTTCGAGGTGCCCGAGCTCCGTGTTGGTCATCAGGCGCCCATCGACGATGATCGCCGAGCCGATGCCGGTTCCCTGCGTCGTGAAGACGACGACGCCCTTCGCGTCCCTCGCGGCGCCGTAGGCGACCTCGGCGATCCCGGCGGCGTCGGCGTCGTTGAGGGGGACGACGGGGCGGCCCAGGTGCTCGGACATGAGTGCGTTGACGTCAGTGCCCACCCACGACTGGTCGAGGTTCGCCATGAAGGGGATGACCCCGTCGAAGACGGGGGCGGGGAAGGTGACGCCGATGGGGATGTCGGCGCCGACGCCGAGGCAGTCCACCAGTTCACGGCACACCCGCGCCACAGCGTCGGGGGTGGCCGGGGCAGGAGTGGGGATGCGGATCTGGTCGCCGATGTACTCGCCGGTGTCCAGATCAACCAGCGCCGCTTTGACGCCAGAGCCCCCGATGTCGATTCCGCATGCGATATGAGCCAAAACCCCTCCTTGGGACGCGGTGTGCACGGGTGGAGCCTCCCACGCTGGGGGCCTCACACTGCGAATTCTACCGCGAGGCGCCCGCACCTGTGCAAGGGCCCGTCCACTATCAGGGCGCGCCTACGGCAGGGTCAGGATCTGCGCCCCGTCCTCCGTCACCACGATGGTGTGCTCGAACTGGGCGGTGCGGGAGCGGTCCGCGGTCACCACGGTCCAGCCGTCGTCCCACTGCTCCCACTCGACACCCCCCAGGGTGAGCATCGGCTCGATGGTGAAGACCATGCCGGGTTCCATGACCGTGTCGTACTGGGGCGCTGCGTCGTAGTGGGGGACGACCAGGCCCGAGTGGAACGCCTCCCCGACCCCGTGGCCGGTGTAGTCGCGCACGACACCGTAGTGGAAGCGCTTGGCGTAGGCCTCGATGACCCTGCCGATCACGTTGATCTGGCGCCCCGGCCCCACCGCCTTGATGCCGCGCATCATGGCGTTGCGGGTGCGCTCGACCAGCAGGTGCGACTCCTCGTCCACTGCCCCCACCTCGAACATCGCGCACGTGTCCCCGTGGACGCCGTCCTTGTAGGCGGTGATGTCCACGTTGACGATGTCCCCTTCCTGCAGGGGCCTGTCGTCGGGGATCCCGTGGCAGATCACCTCGTTGATGGAGGTGCACAGGGACTTGGGGAAGCCCATGTACCCCAGGCACGAGGGGTAGGCGCCGTGGGCGACGAGGAAGTCGTGTCCGACGCGGTCCAGCTCGTCCGTGGTCACTCCGGGGGCCACAGCGGCGCCGACGGCCTCCAGGGCGCCCGCGGCGATGCGCCCCGCCTCGCGGATCCGGCGGATCGTCGCGGCGTCCTTGACGTCCGAGGCGGTGACGCGCTCGGGGCCGGAGTGGAACATGTACTCGGGGCGCTCGATGCGCTCGGGCACGTGGCGGGCGGGGGAGACGCGCCCGGGGGCCAGGGTGCCCAGGGGGGCGCGGCGCGCGAGGTCGGAGGCTTCAGTCATGCCCCAAGCCTACGTCCTGCGGGGCCGCCGTTGGTCGCGGGTGCGCCGGCGGCGAACGCGGGGCGCGCGCCCGGTGGCGACGGGACGGGGCCTCCGTCTGGGGCCGCCCCGCTGTGGCTGCCTACTGCTCCTTGAAGTTGCCCTCTCCGGGGAAGGAGCCGTCGCGCACGGCCGCCACGTAGTCGCCGGCCGCGGCCGTCAGGGCGCTGCCGAGCTCGCCGAAACGGCGCACGAAGGAGGGAGTCCAGTCGCTCATCCCCGCCATGTCCGACCACACGAGCACCTGGCCGTCCGTGTCCGGGCCCGCGCCGATGCCGATGGTCGGGATGCCGAGTTCGGCCGTGATCCGCGCCGCGACCGTGGAGGGCACCATCTCGAGGACGAGCGCGAACGCCCCGGCCTCCTGCACGGCCAGGGCGTCGGCGCGCATCGCCTCTCCCGCCTCGCCGCGACCCTGCATCCGGGGTCCGCCCAGGGCGTTCTCCGACTGCGGCGTGTAGCCCAGGTGGGCGCACACGGGGATGCCCGCGTCCACCAGGGAGCGGATGATGCGGGCGCGCGGCGCCCCGCCCTCGAGCTTGACCGCGTGCGCCCCGGCCTTCATGAGGCGCGCCGCCGAGGCGAAGGCGTGGGCGGGGCCGTCCTCGTAGCTGCCGAAGGGCAGATCCGCGACGATCAGCGCCCTGGAGGTGGAGCGGGCCACCGACGCGGTCGCGCGCTCCATGTCCTCCACGGTGACCGGCAGCGTCGAGGAGTGCCCCAGCATGACGTTGCCCAGGGAGTCGCCCACCAGCAGCATGTCGACCCCGGCCGCCTCCAGCAGGGGGGCGGTGAGGGCGTCGTAGGCGGTGAGCATGGTGAGCCTGGTGCCCGACCGTTTCGCCGCCGCGATGTGCGGCAGGCGGACCCTGCCCTTGGAGACGGGGGCGGGGGAGTGGGCGCCGGGTGGGGCGATGCGGGACATCAATGGCTCCTGGAGGAAGGTGGCGGCGGATTCGGCGCCCGCTCTGCGGCGGGCGGACGGGAACAGCTTAACGCGCCCGTGGACGTCACAAGGAGCCCCCGTGGGCGGAGCACTACTATTGGAGCGGTGTGCGCCGCGCGGACAGCGCCGACCAGGAGGCCGCAGGGCCGTGCCCGGGGGCCGTCCGCGCCGGGCGCACGCCGGCAACACCCCCAACAAGGAAGCAGGACATGGCTGGCAACGCCCCAGACCTCGACCCCCTCGACGCGGACGCAGTCGACGCCGTCCGCGTCGCGGGACTCGCCTCCATCGCGGCCGCGCAGTCCCTCGACGAGCTCAAGGCCGTGCGATCGGCACTGCTGGGCGAGCGCGCCCCCCTGGTCACCGCGAACCGCGCGATCGGCGGCCTTGAGCCCTCGCAGCGCGCCGCGGCGGGCAAGAACCTCGGCCGGGCGCGCGGCGCGCTCACGCAGGCCCTCCAGGAGCGCCATGAGGCCCTGGCCGCCGCCCATGAGGCGCGCGCCCTCGTCGAGGAGGCCGTTGATGTGACGCTTCCCACCAGGCGTGAGCGGCTCGGCGCCCGCCACCCCCTGGAGACCCTCATGGAGGAGATCTCCGACTTCTTCGTCGCGATGGGCTGGGAGATCGCCGAGGGCCCCGAGATCGAGCACGAGTGGTTCAACTTCGACTCCCTCAACTTCGACATCGACCACCCCGCCCGCCAGATGCAGGACACCCTGTACATCGACGGCACCAGCGCGGGCGGGCGGGAGCCGTCGGACGGGCACCTCGTCATGCGCACCCACACCTCGCCGGTGCAGTCCCGCGCGATGCTCGCCCGTGGCGTGCCCCTGTACGTCGCCTGCCCGGGCAAGGTCTTCCGCTCCGACGCCCTGGACGCGACCCACACCCCGGTATTCCACCAGGTCGAGGGGCTCGCGGTGGACAAGGGCCTGACGATGGCCCACCTCAAGGGCGTGCTCGACCACTTCGCGAAGGCGATGTTCGGCCCCGAGGCCCGCGCGCGCCTGCGCCCCTCCTACTTCCCCTTCACCGAGCCCAGCGCCGAGATGGACCT
>ERZ773099.1027-NODE-1027-length-21342-cov-6.874524_pt1 | contig 21342 bp, 13 predicted proteins | sample MGYA00511120_ERZ773099 | MGnify/ENA primary metagenome ERZ773099 (study PRJEB29015, sample SAMEA2738012) | human oral metagenome | biome: human oral; feature: human-associated habitat; material: dental | place: China | collected 2104 ...
GTCTGCGCGAGGCGAAGCGGGTCGAAGCCGAGCCTTCGCACGACGTCGTCGAAGGCCCCGCCCAGCGCGTGCGACGCCTTTCCCCGCAGAAGCTCCCCGTTTTCCGTGAGTTGGAGTCGGCGCACGTTTCCGCTGCCTTTTTCTGCTAGGTCCGCCGCGTGGCCGTCGACGATGAGGCGGCGGACGAGGGCCGAGCAGGAGGCCTCGGTTATGCCGAGCGCCCGCGCCAGCCGGGCGCCGGAGACCCCCGGATGCTCGCCGACGATCTCCAAAGCCAGGTATCTGTTGTACGTGAGGCTCAACGGACGAAGCATGCGCTCCGCCTGCCGGTCAAGGGTTCGCACGAGATCGTGAAGTTCGTAGGCGAGGTCCACGATTAGTAACTTAGCCTCCTAAGTTAGTTTTTGGCAAGCGTCATTGCGAAGAAGTTTTCAGGCTTGCAGTTGCGGGGCCGAGCGGGGCGCGGCGCGGAAACTTTCCACGCCGTGGCTCCGACTGCGAACACGCCGCGGCGGCGATGGGCGCTTAGCAGGGGTGTCTCGCCCGCGGGCGTCTTAGCTGGAGCGTCCCGGCTGCGGGCGTGTTTTCCGGCTGCGGGCGCACGGCCTTGCCGTGAATTTCTCAGCCGAGCAGTTCCTTGTCGCGGTCGATGGACGCCTGGACGCCCCGCACCACCGCCGCCCCGAAGCCTGCCTGTTCCAGCTCCACCACGCCTGCGACGGTGGTTCCGCCGGGGGATTGGACGGCGTCGGCGAGGGAGGCGGCGCTCGCTCCGTCGTCGAGCTTCGCGAGCAAAAGCCTCGCGGCTCCGTATACGGCCTGGGCTGCAATGCGGGTCGCGGACGCCTTGGGCAGTCCGTTCTTCACGGCCGCCCTCGCCATGGCGTCGATGTAACCGAAGGTGAAGGCCGGCGAGCATCCCGCGATGGCGCTGAAGGCTGAGAAGTCCTTCTCGGCCATCGGCTCCGCTATGCCGATCGAGGCGAGGACGTTTGCGACGTCGTCTGCGCGCGGCGCGGCGGCTGGATTGCAAGCGTAGGCGGTGACCGAGGCGCCGACGGCGGCGGCCATGTTCGGCATCGTCCGCACGACCGGCTGGCCCGGCTCCAGGCGAGACTCAAGGAATTCGATTGGCGTTCCGGCCGCCACGGAGACGATGACGCTTCCGCGCCTCGCGGCGGCCTTTCGGATCTCGTCGAGCACGCCGCCGACGGCAAAGGGCTTGACGGCCACGACGACGATCGCGCCGTCGCCCGCCCGCTCAACCAGATCGACGTTTGAATACGCTAGCTTCGCGCCGGTTTCGCGCACGAATCGGGCGTTGGCCTCGACGTCCGCGGAATAGACGACTAGCTTGCCCGGCGCGGTTCCCGCCGCGATGAGCCCGCGGGCGATCGCTCCGCCCATCGCGCCGATGCCGATGATGCCGATCATGAATGTCCCTCCGCCGGTTGTCCTGTTTCCGTCAATCTTATTGCAATGCGGCTATTCTTCGCCGCTCGGCCTGGCGCTTGTCCCGCCCGGCACGGCGGGAGCCGGGAGACGAAAGATGCGTCGCGGCGAGTCGGCCCAAGGGCCGGTGCGAAACACCGCGCATAGCGGAGAAGCCGGATGCGAGACGCTGGGATTGCTGGGTGCGAGACAATGGGCTTGCCCGGAAAGCGGGCACAAGCTTCGAAGCGAAAGGGGAGACATGACACGCGGAAAAACAACGGCGCGCGGAAGGACGGTCGTGACGGGAGCGTCCACCGGCATCGGCGAGGCGACCGTTCGCAGGCTCGTCGCCGAGGGGTTCAACGTCGTCGCCACGGCGCGGCGCGAGGAACGCCTTCGGGAGCTCTCGCGCCAAACGGGATGCGATTGTCACGCGGCCGATCTGACCGACGAGGCCGACGTCGAGCGCCTCGTCGAGTACGCGGCTTCGCGGGGAGCGGTGACAGGGCTCGTCAACAACGCGGGCGGGGCGATCGGCGTCGATTCGGTCGCCGACGGCGATCCTGCCGCATGGCTCGGAATGTACGAGAAGAACGTGCTGGCGACCCTCAGGCTGACGAAGGGGCTTTTGCCGCACCTGCGCGAGGCGGGCGGCGACGTCGTTTTCGTCACGTCGATGGCGGCCTTCGAAATCTATCCCGGCGGCGCCGGGTACGTGGCCGCCAAGCACGCCGAGCGGGTGCTGGCCAGAACCCTTCGCCTCGAGCTCCTGGGCGAGCCGGTCCGCGTCGTCGAGGTCGCCCCCGGGCTCGTGAAAACAGAGGAGTTCTCACTCAACCGCCTGGGCGACGCGAAGCGGGCGCAAGCCGTGTACGCGGGCGTCGAGGGGCCCCTCGTGGCCGACGACGTCGCCGACGTCATCGCCTGGGCCCTGACCCGCCCGCCTCACGTCAACGTCGACCTGGTGCGGGTGATGCCGCGCAATCAGTCAGACGCGCGGACGCTCGTGCGCGATTCCGACGCCGACGGCGCGTTGCCCGTCTCGTCGCTCCGAGTCGATTCGTAGGGCGGCGCCGGACGGGAAAGGGCCCCGTCCTAAATGGACGGGGCCCGGGGCAATGGATTGTCAGACGTCGACTGGATCGTCAGACGCCCGCTGTTTCGCCAGACGCCGACTCGCCTGTCAAATCTTGTTCAAAAGATTCTTGAGCGTCGGCCACATCGGAGCGTTGCGGGTGACGGCGTCCTCGTAGAAGTACCACCAGAAGTAGCCTCCCACGTACCTGCTGCCCACGGCCTGAGCCAGCTCGTTGTGCATGCCGTAGTAGCGCTTGGCGATGCGCTTCTTGGTCTTGAGGTCGGATTCGGCCTTCTCGTCGTCCGGGCCGTTGGCGGCGATCTCGCCGATTCCGAGCTTCGCGGACGGGAAGGTCTTGCCCAGGCTCTTCAGCGTCTCAGCAAGATCGCTGGCGCTTGGCTTCTGCGCCGGATTGCAGGAGAACTCGTAGACGGACAAGAACATGTAGTCGACGTGGTGCAGCTTTTCCGGCATGGTTCTGACGTAGGAGCCGAGGTCCTCCCAGGACTTCTCGTAGCAGCCCCTGTGAGCCCAGTAGTTGAGCGTAATCGCCGTCCGCCCTCCGTGGCGCTTGACCACGTCGTACGTCGCCTCGACCTTCTTGTTGATTTCCTGCGGAGAGTTGCCGAGCCACGAACCGTTGAGCTCGTTGCCGACCTCCCAGATATCGACCTTGTCGCCAAGGGCTTCAATCGCTTCCTCGGTGATGCTGCTGAGCGACTCGGCGTTCGCGGGCGTCCAGTTGGTGGCGTCGAGGATCTCAACCATGATGTAGGCATGCGGGCGGAGAGCCTCGATGGCCCGCTTGTACTCGTCCATGCTGACGTTGGGCTGGATCACCACGCGCACGGTCAGCTTCTTCTCGCTCGAGCGAATCACGGACAAGGTCTGATCGATGTCCTTGATCGAGGTGATGGTGATCCCGCGCAGCGGAGCCTGGGGAGCGCTGGCATGGTGCTGCTCGTTGCCCGAATTGTCGCCGTCGGAATCGTCTCCGTTTTCGTCGGAGTCGTTTCCGTCCTCGTCGGAGTCCTCGTCGTCGGAATCGTCGTGCCTCTTGGAAAGAACGTTCGCAGAAACGAGCTTCTGAAGCGAATTCGAAGCGGACGATGCCTCAGAAAGCGAAGAGACGTCATTTGTTTTGTCTTGATTATCAGCAGAATCTTGTGCCGCAGAGAAACCTGTGCAAAGCGGTATAGCCAATGCAAGGGTTGCAAGTGCGGCGTGTAAGCGTGCTTTTTTGTGTTGCATACTGCGATTGTGTAACATTATCCGGTTAAGTCAAAGGCCCGGAGGTGGTGTCTTCCTACCCATGCTCCCGGCATAATGTTGGAATGGCGGGGATATGCCTTCCTTTTTCCGGACTGTGGTCTTCGTCCACTATTTTCAAAAACGGAAGTGTCTGCTACGAAGAAGTAATATGACATCCTCGAATCGGCCTTCGGTTCGGACGCGGTTCGGTTGGATATCCTGCCCGATCCCTGCTATCATCTTTACCATCCCAAGCGGAATTTCACGCCTCCCTTGGGTATCCTCTCCGTGGCTGGAATTTCACGCCTCCCTTTCCACGCCACGGACGCGCAACCAACACTCGCGGTGGCGGTTGGCGACGAGGAAGTCGGCGCGCCCGCACGGTTGCGAGCGGTGCGCGCCGTCGTCGTCTGTGGGGTCTTCGGACAATGTGAAATTGCCGGAGCCGACCTCCCGACCGCGGTTTTCGCCTTGACGGGCAACCCATCGCTTTAACGGGCAATCCGACCTTTGCCTCAACGGGCAACGCACGTGCGTCGGCGGGGCGGGCTTCGCGGGTCTGCGACTCGGTTGGCTCTTTGCCTCCTCAGACTCCGGGTTCCCTTTCTCCCATCGGATTCCGGGCAGTCGGCGTTGTGGGCCTTCGGGAGGGCGCGGTCCCCCTATGGGCTGATGGGCGCTCGGCCTGCCCGAATGCGCGCGCCGGCGCGGCTGCGATTCGCCGCAGGCGGTCAAAACACGGGGCGGCCGGGGGCGTGTTTCGGCGAGTTTCAGCGGGTGGGACTACGACTTCCTCTTCCTCCTCGGGTTGTATGTTTGCGCCGAAAATCCTGGAAGTGCGGTGTTATCGTGTCTGGGTAACTTACCGACCGGGCCCGCTGAGACGCACGGGCCCGGGCTTTTCAGCGAAAGGCAAAGAATGGGCACAAAGAAAAAGGGGAGACTCGCTGCCCCTGCCCGAGCGTTGGGCGTGATTGCCGCGTCCGCCCTCTCCCTGGGCGCGCTCGGCATTCCCGGTGGAAACTCGGCGCATGCGGACTCCGTCACCGGCAACGAAGCAGCCGGGGGAACGGGGAATCCTCAGCGAACCGTTTCCATCGGCGGCGTCGCCTCTTCGGCTCTCGGCGGCATAGTGGCCCCCGGGGCATCTGGGGAGAAGTCGACGCCCTCGGCCAAACAGAGCGCTGCGGGGAAGAAGGCGGGAACTGCAAATTCGGCCGCTTCAAAGTCCGGCGCCGGCGCAAGGCCTGTCGCATCCGCAGGGACGACGGCGCCCGCCCACGCCAAAGCGCCCGCGAAAGCGGCGGCAGCTTCGGCCTCGACCGCGGCTGCGCGGGCGGCTTCCGGGAACCGCCCCGCAGCGGCCGCAAAGAACAAGCCCGCTGAAGCGACCGGCGAATTCACCGTCGTCAAGAACGTATACTCGCCGCCGAACTTCGTGGCGCCCTCGACTTTCACCGTCAACTACGTCTGTCGCAATGCGTCAGGGGCGACGACGAAGGAAGCCGCGCTCACGTTGACGCCGGGCACTCCTGTGAGGGTCGCCGACGTCCCCGAGGGAACCTGCACGGTGACCGAGCAGGACGCTTCCGTTCCGAACGCATACTGGCGCCAAGAGATCGTTGCGTCCGCCCGCCCCGCCGGGCCGCCTCCCGGTGTCAGCCCCCAGTCTGTCCCGCAGGCCCGCCAAAGCAACAAGGCTCAGCAATCGACCGATTTCGCGATTGTCGCGAACCGTCCGGTGGGAGTGCGAGTCAATAACTTCTATCGCCCATACAGCGGCGTCGTGTCCATCTCCAAAGAGGTTCTCGGCGACGCGGCCAAGCTCGCCCCCGCGACTTTCGAGTACGAGTATTCGTGCACGGACGACGACGGCAAAGTGCTTTCCAGCGGCACGGTGAAGGTCGAGCCCGGCAAGGAAGTCAAGATCGACAAGCTCGGCGGCAACCGCTGCAAGGTGACTGAGAAAGACGCCAGCGTAACCGGAGCGACGCTCGCCGTGGAAATGTCCTATGAGCGCAAGTGCCAAACCCCTCCGCCCGGACAAGCGCCTCAGAGCCGTCCGGCGTCGGTCGCCAAGACGGCTTCCTCCGCCGCGGCGAAGCAGGCCTCGGCTTCCAAGGCCGCATCCCGCGCGTCGTCGGCGAAAAAGGCCGGAGTGGACGTCGCAGCCCGCTCGATCGATTTCAACCTCCCCGCCGGGCCGGCGCCGTGTGAAATCCAGGTCAAAGCGAAGAACACCTACACCATGGACTACGCCTCGTTCTCCGTGACGAAGAAGATAGAAGCCCCCGAGGGCCTCGATCTTTCCAAGAAGAAGTTCGTCTTCGGCTACACCTGCAAGCCGGCCGGAGAAGACGAGGTCAAAGGCAAGATGGAGGTCTCCGGCGACGGGACCGCGACGCCCCTGGGCAAGCAGCTCCCGGTGGGAACCTCCTGCACCGTGACCGAAGACGAAACTTCGGCGCAAAACGGCGATTACAAAGTCAAAATCGCCGAGCCTCAGACCTTCGCCTTGGAGGAGAAGGACGCCGTCAAGGCCCTGACATTCACGAACGTCTACACCAAGCCGACCCCCTCTCCGTCGCCGACGCCTTCGGAGACCCCGTCGCCGACGCCGTCCGTCACATCGACGCCTTCGGTCACGGCCACCCCTTCGGTGACGCCTTCGGTCACTCCGTCGAAGCCGGTCGCCGATCCGTCGAAGCCGGTTCCGCCGATGTCGAAGGCTGGAAAGCCCGTTCCTCCGAAGGCCGCCAAGTTAATGGCGCCGAAGGCCGCGCAGAAGGCGGCCAGTCGCGGAAAGTCCCTTCCCAACACCGGAGCCTCGGTCGCCGGAATGGCGGCCGTCGCACTGATCGCCGCAGCGGGAGGCATCCTCATCCTTCGCCGAAAGAAGGCATGATCCTCCTGTGAGAGCCGGGGCTGAAAAGCCGCGGTCTTGGAGACGGCTCCCGTAAAACGGCAGGGAGCCTTGACCCTTCCTCTACGTCCCCCGAGGATCGACAGGCGCAATAAGTCCGCCCTGTCGATCCTCGGGGGCGCCTTTGTCCTTTTCCGGGAAGGACCGACAAGCCTTCGCGGTTTCCCGGCGAAGCTTCTGGCCAGAGGAAAAGGTTTCCGACGTCACTTCTCCGACCCCTTTTGATCTGTCGAAAACATCGCTAGAATGAACTTTCGCGTTGACCCGGCTATCACCGGCGAGCTCCCGGAAGAACCGGAAGGAACATCGCCCTTCGAAATGAAGTCTTCGAAGTTCAATGTTTCCGTCCCAAGTAGAACCGGGCGGTTGGACCCGTCATCGTCCCAATGAGAGGCCACGCATCGCGCGGGGCAAGCGGGGTGGTACCGCGGCTTAAGGCAACCGCCGAGGGTCGTCCTCGCTCGGGCGATGTATGAGGAGCAACAATGGGTGCTAAAGGCCACTATCCCCTGGACCGTCAGGCGCGCGTCGAGGCGTCGCCGGACTTTCCGAAGATGGAGGAAGGCATTCTCGCCTTCTGGAAGAAGGACGGGACCTTTCAGGCCTCCATCGACAACCGGCCCGCGGGCCCGAACGGCGCCGACGAGTTCGTCTTCTACGACGGGCCCCCCTTCGCAAACGGGCTGCCGCATTACGGCCACTTGCTGACGGGGTACATCAAAGACATCGTCGGGCGATACTGGACGATGAAGGGATGCCGCGTCGAACGCCGCTTCGGCTGGGACACCCACGGGCTTCCCGCCGAGCTCGAGGCCCAGCGCCTTCTGGGAATCGAGGACGTCTCGGAGATCACGCGCGAGGGCGGAATCGGAATCGAGGCCTTCAACGAGGCCTGCCGGTCCTCAGTGCTCCGCTACACCGACGAATGGCAGGAGTACGTCACCTGCCAGGCGCGATGGGTCGACTTCGACAACGACTACAAGACCCTCGACCCCGCCTACATGGAGTCCGTCATGTGGGCGTTCAAGACGCTCTACGACAAGGGCCTCATCTACAAGGGCTACAGGGTCCTTCCATACTGCTGGAACGATCGCACCCCGTTGTCCAATCACGAGTTGAAGATGGACGACGAGGTCTACCAGGACCGCCAGGATGAGACGGTCACCGTCGGCATGCGGCTGGTCGAGCCCGTCCGCGAGGGGGCTCAGCGCCCCGAATTGATCCTCATCTGGACGACCACGCCGTGGACCCTGCCCTCGAATCTCGCCGTCGCCGTCGGGCCGGACGTCGACTACGCCGTCGTCCGCGTCCCCGAAGCCCTCGACTCGCCTGTGGCGGGCGAGGACGTCATCGTCGCCGAGTCGCGTCTCAAGGCCTACGCGAAAGAGCTCGGGGAGGAGCCGGAGGTGCTCGCTCGGATTCGGGGCAGCGCGCTCGCAGGCCGCAGGTACCATCCGATTTTCGACTACTTCAATGCGCCCGAATATCTCGAAGAGGGCGCGGATCCCGGGCCGAACGTATGGACTGTCGTCGGGGCGGATTTCGTCACGACGGAGGACGGCACCGGTCTGGTCCACATGGCGTCGGCATTCGGCGAAGATGACATGATCGCCTGCCAGGAGGCCGGAATCGGCACGGTCGTTCCGGTCGACGACGGAGGCTGCTTCACCGCTGAAGTCCCCGATTACGAGGGCTTGCAGGTCTTCGACGCAAACAAGCCGATCGTCGCCGATTTGCGCGATTCGAGCGGGCCGCTGGCTGCGATCGAGCGCGACAGGAGAGCCGTGCTCGTCCAGCGCAAGAGCTACGTCCACAGCTACCCCCATTGCTGGCGCTGCCGCAAGCCGCTGATCTACAAAGCCGTGTCTTCCTGGTTCGTCAAGGTGACGGCCATACGAGAACGCATGGTCGAGCTCAACCAGGAGATCACGTGGACGCCCGAGCACGTCAAAGACGGAATCTTCGGCAACTGGCTGGCCGGAGCGCGCGATTGGTCGATCTCGCGCAATCGCTACTGGGGCGCCCCGATTCCCGTGTGGGCAAGCGACGATCCGAACTTCCCCCGCGTGGACGTCTACGGTTCCTTCGCCGAGCTGGAGAGGGACTTCGGCGTGGAGGTCGCCGATCTGCACCGTCCGTTCATCGACACTCTGACCAGGCCCAATCCCGACGATCCGAGCGGGAAGTCGACCATGCGCAGGGTGAGCGACGTCCTCGACTGCTGGTTCGAATCCGGCTCGATGCCCTTCGCCCAGGTGCATTATCCGTTCGAAAACAGAGACTGGTTCGACAACCACTACCCGGGCGACTTCATCGTCGAGTACATCGGGCAGACCCGCGGCTGGTTCTACACCCTCCACGTCCTCGCCACGGCGCTTTTCGACCGGCCGGCTTTCCGCAACTGCGTCTCGCACGGCATCGTCCTGGGCGACGACGGGCGGAAGATGTCGAAGTCCCTTCGCAACTACCCTGACGTCTCCGAGGTGTTCGCCCGGCACGGCTCCGACGCCATGCGCTGGTTCCTCATGAGCTCGCCCGTGGTGCGCGGGGGCAATCTCGTGGTCAAGGAGGCCGCGATCCGCGACGCCGTGCGGCAGGTGCTTCTTCCGCTGTGGAACGCCTACTACTTCTTCACCCTCTATGCAGGGGCGGCCGACGGAGGCCAGGGTTACCTCGCCGAGAGCATCGACCTCGCCGATGCACAGGCCCTCGCCGCGCTCGACGTGCAGGACCGTTACGTTCTGGCGCATACAAAGAGGCTCGCCGACGCCGTGCGCGAAGACCTCGACGCCTTCGACATATCCTCGGCGTGCCAGAGCGTGCGCGACTACATCGACATGCTGACGAATTGGTACGTCCGCACCTCGCGCGACCGTTTCTGGAACGAGGACGAGAGGGCTTTCGACACGCTTTACACGGTGCTCGTCAACGTGTCGAAAATCCTTGCCCCCCTCCTTCCCCTTCTGACCGAGGAGATGTTCAAGGGGCTGACCGGTGAGCGTTCGGTCCACCTGACCGACTGGCCTGAGCTTCCCGAAACATGTGACGCCCCCGAGCTGGTCGCCCAGATGGATGAGGTTCGGGAGATCGTCTCGGCCGGCCATTCGCTGCGCAAGGCGAACAAGCTCCGCGTCCGGCTCCCGCTGAGGACCCTCTGGATCGTGTCGAATCAAGACCTCTCCGACTTCTCCGACCTCGTCGCCTCGGAGGTCAACGTCAAGGAGGTCCGCCTCGAAAGCATCGAGACCTGCGGCATGAAAGTGACCAGGGAGCTCGCCGTCCTTCCGCGCGAGCTCAATCCCGAGCAGCGCAAACTCACGTCGTCTCTTTTCAAGGCGGCCCGCGAGGGCGCCTGGGAGGAGGTCGACGGGGGAGCGGTGCTCCACACGGAGCCGCCGGTCCGCCTCAGGGAGGGCCAGTATACGGTGACGACGTCGGTCGTGGCCGACGACGGCGCCGTCGCGACGATCCTTCCTTCCGGCTCGTATATCGCCCTCGACGTCAACGTCGACGACGAACTCGAAGCCGAGGGGTACGCGCGCGACGTCGTGCGGGCGGTGCAGGAGGCCCGCAGAGCCGCCGGCCTGCACGTCTCCGACAGGATCGCGCTTACACTCGGCGTCCCTGAACCGCGAATCGGCGCGGTCGAGGCGCACATCGACTTTATCGCGGGAGAGACGCTCGCCGTGCGCACCGACGTGCGGCAGGCTTCCGATCTCACGATCGACGTCGAAAAAGCGTGATCCGTAGCCGAAGCGAACGGACAGGCTGGAAACGGGCAGACGAAGATGAACAGAGATCCGATGCGAGACCAAGGCGGCCCCCGCGGGAGCGGCCCCGACGACAACGGCCCCGACGGGAAGGAAAGCCTCCGCGGCGAAACGCGGGGCTTTCCGGGTGAGGGCGAGCTCCGAGGCGGGAAAGGAATGGGCTCCGCTACGGAAAGGGAGCGAGACGAGGAGGCTCGGGACGAGGAGGCCGCGCGCCTGGCGCGGGAGGCCGCGGAGGACGAGGAGTTCGACGCCGCCGTCAAAGCCATCGTCTCCTCGGGGCTTGTCGCGGGCCCAGACCCGAGCGTCGTCGCGGACGTCGTCGCCGACGATTCGAAACCGGGCCCTCCGCCGGACGCGGTCGTCGAGGCGGAGAGGATCGCTCTGGACAGGGCGGTCGACGCCGTCTACCGCTCGATCCTCACCCGCGCGCCCGAGCACAAGGTGCAGCCCTCGCTCGAACGCGTGCGCAAGGCTCTGGCGATGTTGGGCAATCCCGAGCGTGCGTTTCGGTCGATTCACATCACGGGAACCAACGGAAAGACCTCCACCGCCCGGATGGTCGAAGCCCTTCTGCGTGAGCGCGGCCTGCGCACTGGCAGATTCACTTCGCCTCACCTGACGTCGGTTCGCGAACGCATGGCCATCGACGGCGCGGCGATTTCCCGCGAGGACTTTCTTGCCGCGTGGGAGGACGTCGAGCCCGTCGTCGAACTCGTCGACCGCGAATCGACGGCTGCGGGCGGGCCGCGGATGAGCTTCTTCGAGGTTTTCACGGTCATGGCTTACGCGGCCTTCGCAAATGCGCCCGTCGATGTGGCCGTCGTCGAAGTCGGAATGGGCGGGCTATGGGACGCGACAAACGTGATCGAGGCAGACGTCGCCGTCATCCTTCCCGTCGCCATGGACCACGAGCGGTGGCTTGGCCACACGATCGAGGAGATTGCGCGGGAAAAGGTCGGAATCGTCAAGCCTGGCTCGTTCGTCGTCTCGGCGGAGCAGGACGGCTCGGTTGCGCAGATCGTGATGGGCGCCGCCCGCAAAGCGAAGGCCCGCCTCGTCGCTGAGGGCCCCTCGTTGCACCTCGTCTCGCGCGAAACGGCCGTCGGCGGCCAGCTTGTCACCCTTCAAACCCCGGCGGCCCGCTACGAAGACGTCCCGCTGGCGCTGAAGGGGGAGCATCAGGCTCGCAACGCCGCCGTCGCCCTCGCGGCGGCGGAGGCCTTCTTCGGGGGCGGCGCCTTCGCGGCCGACGTCGTCGAGCACGCCTTCATGGCGGTTTCGTCTCCGGGGCGTCTGGAAATCGTTCGAAGCTCGCCGACGGTCGTGGCAGACGCCGCGCACAATCCCCACGGCGCGCAGGCCACGGCCGACGCTCTGCGCGAGTATTTCCCGGGCAGGCTCGTCGGCGTCGTCGCAATGATGGCCGACAAAGACGTCGAGGGCTTCCTCGGGGTCTTAGAGCCCGTCTTGGACGCAGTCGTCGTCACCGACATCGCGTCGGATCGGGCGATGGACGCCGACGAACTCGCAGACATCGCGGGCGGCGTTTTCGGAGACGGACGAGTTTTCGTCGAGCGAGACCTGGCAGAGGCGATCGACCGCGCAGCCGGCCTGGCCGAGTCCGACGACGGCGCGCCCATGGCCTCGCCTGCCGTGGTCGTCCTCGGCTCCATTCAACTGGCCGCCGCCGCCCGCACTCTCATGGGAAAGCCGGGGGCGGACGGGGCGTAGCGTCCTAATGCGGTTTCCTCGGGACGATGGGCGCATCTTCCAAACTGCTTCCATGAAACAATTGACCCCATGGATTCCCAGCGCATTTTCATTCTGGTCAAGCCCGACGGCGTCGAGCGGGGGCTCGTCGGCGAGATACTCGGACGCATCGAGGCCAAAGGGTACAAGCTCGAAGACCTCAGGTTCATGCGGGCGAAGGAAGAGGTTCTCCGAGTGCACTATGCGCATCTCGCCGATAAGCCGTTCTTCCCCGAAATCGTCCGATACATGACTCGCGGCCCCGTAGTCGCCGCCGTTTTCAGCGGCGCGAACGTCATCGAAGGCGTACGGGCGCTGGCGGGCGCCACGAACCCGACCCAAGCCGTTCCCGGTTCCATCCGCGGAGACCTGGCCCGCGAATGGGGTCACGGAAACATCGAGAACCTCGTCCACGCCTCCGATTCGGAGGAGAACGCGGAGAAGGAAATCTCGCTCTGGTTCAACTGATTCGAAAGGAAACACATATGTCAGACAAGAGCACGGGGTATTCGCGCGAGGTCGTCGTCACCGACGACGGCGGCCTTCACGTCAGGCCCGCAGCTCAGCTTGCCCAGCTTGTGAAAACCCTGGGAGGAAACGTTTTCATCGACGGCGTTTCGGCGGATTCGGCCACGGAGCTCATGGCGGCCGGTTTCCGTGAGGGCCAACAGGTGACCGTCTCCAGCCCGAACCCTGACAAGCGCGAGGCGGTCGATGCGATTGCGGACCGCATCGCAGGGGGCTTGGCCAACGCCAGGTGGGAGTGAGCCGGACGGAGAAGAGCCGACGGCCGTTCGGGCAGGCGCTTGACAAGGCGCGGCCGGGCAAGAGTCGGGTCGCATGAGCCCGGGCGCATAAAAGACGCTATGGATGAGGGGCAGCGCGTTTCGCCGCTGCCCCTCATCCATAGCGTCTCAGGCTTTGCGGCGTTCGCGTGACGTCGACCGTCCGGCGTGTAAGCCGGGGCGCGTCAATTCGCAAACATTGACGCGCCCCGAGCGCCGTCGACGCTCAATGCTCACTTCTTGGTGATGAAACCCTTGGAAATCAGCCATTCTCGGGCGACCTTCGAAGGATCCTGGCCTTCGACGTCGACCTTGAAATTCATCTCCCGCATCTCGTCGTCCGTCAGAAGCGGCGCCATCTGATCGAAGTACGCACGGAGCTTCGGGAACTTCTTGACGAGAGACGTCGCGTATATGGGGGAGACGTTGTAAGCCGGGAAGAAACCGAGATCGTCCTTGAGCACCCTCAAATTGAGCGATTTGATGCGCCCGTCGGTCGAGAAGACCTCGCCGAAGTTGCACGATCCTCTGTCGGTTGCCGTGTAGATCGTTCCCGTGTCCATGACCGAAACGTTTTGCTCCGGCACGCCGTTGGGGTTTCCGCGAGGAATTCCGTACTTGCTGAGCAGCGGATTGAGGCCGTCGGTGCGGGAGTTGAACTCTGCGTCGACGCACAGGGTCCTGTCGGCGGGGGGAAGCTTCGCGATGTCTGAGAGCTTCTCAATCCCCTTTTCCTTCGCGTATTCCTCGCGCACCGCCAATGCGTAGGTGTTGTTGAGCTTCGAGGGCTTGCCCCACGTGATTCCGTTGGGGCGGTCCTGGTCGCTCACTGCCTTCCACTGTGCCTTCTGGTTGGCCATTCCGCGAGTGTGACCCATATACGTCAGCCATGCGGTTCCGGTGTACTCCCAGCCGAGGTTCGTTTCGCCGTTGACCATGAGCTGGCGGGCGGGCTGCGAGCCCGGGATGCTCGTCATGTCGACGACGTCGAAGCCGGAGGCCTCGGCGGTGTAGACCGCGATTTTGCCGAGGATCAGCTGTTCCGTAAAGGCCTTCGACCCCACGGTGACTTTTGTGCCCTTGGCCCCGGGAATCGGCTTGATCTTGCCGGGGCCGACGGGCTCAATGCCGGAAGTCGACGGTTGGAGCCCGCATGCGGCCAGGCCCATCAGACAGGCGGCCGCCAGCGCGAGCGCGCCTTTTCGTTTCGCTCTCATATTCACAGCCCCCTCGGGTAGAAGACGAATTCGACGACGCGTGCCGCCCAATCGACGGCGAGCGCGAGAACCGCGACAAGCAAAGAGCCGAACACGAGCACTCGGGTCAGGTTGAGGTTGACGCCCGTCGTGATGAGGAGGCCGAGGCCGCCGCCCTTGACGAATGTGGCCAGCGTGGCGCTTCCTACGAGGAGGACGAGCGCCGTGCGGATGCCCGCGAGCATGACCGGAACGGCGAGGGGAAGCTCAACCTTGGCGAGAATGGCCGGGCTTGACATTCCCATGCCTCGGGCGGCCTCGACGAGCTTCGGATCGACCGCCCGCAGGCCCACCATCGTGTTCTTCAGGACGGGCAGGAATGCATAGACCACCAGGCTCGCCAGCGCCGCTTTGTATCCGAAGTCGAGCCAGAAGGCGAAAAGGACGACGAGGCCCACCGTCGGAGCGGCTTGTCCGATGTTCGCGAGCACCATGACGGGCGTGGACAGGCGTCGAAACGGCTTTCTCGTGAGGATGATCCCCAAGGGAATGGCCAACGCAAGCACGATCACCGCCGAAACGACCGTCAGATTGAGGTGCTCCAACGTCAGCCTTTGCAGCTGGGCGGGGGCGAGGGTGACTCTTTCTGTTTCGCTCAAATCCGCGGTGTTCAGCCATGTCAGCATGACGATGAGGATGATGAGCAGGGCAGTGGGCTGGACGAGCAGGCTCCTCCATGTCAATCCATTGACCTTTTTCCGTGTCTTGGTCATACGCCCTCACCGCTGTTCTCGGGGGCCGCGTCTGCCTCGGGCGCATCCGCCTGGGCGCCGCCCTTCGCCTTGGGTGCCTCCGCCTCGGCGGCCGAGCTTTCGGAAGCTTGCGATCCGTCCTCGGAGTCGACGGCTTCGGAGTCGGCGTCCTCCGTGGAGGCTCCCGCGTTGTGCCCCATCGGCGCATCGGGAGTGTCTTCCGGATTCTTCGAGGAGATCTCTTCCATGGCTCGAATGACGGTGTTGACCGTGATGAGCCCGAGGAACCGGCCTCGCTTGCCGTGGACGAGCGCTTCGGTGGATCCCGCGACCAGCATGGCGTCGAGGGCGTCGTCAAGCGACGAACTGACGCCCACCAGCGGGAAGTCGTCGGAGTATTTGGTCTTCACCCGGTCCGTGCGCAAAAGCTGTTTGGGCGTGACCCATCCCACCGGGCGTTCCTTGAGGTCGAGGACAACCGCGTGGCGCACGCCGGCGTCTCTGATCCGCTTCGCGACCTCGCGTGTGTCTTCGCCCGGGCGGGCGCGAACGGCCTTCTTGAGCTGAACCGCGCTGACTCTCGCGAGGCCGAGCTGGCGCAGGCCCGCGCCGGAGCCGATGAAGTCTTCGACGAATTCGTTTGCGGGATTCGCCAGGATCTGGTCGGGAGTGTCGTACTGCATAATTTGGCCGCCGACGTTGAAGATGACGATCCAGTCGCCGAGTTTGATGGCCTCGTCGAAGTCATGCGTGACGAAGACGACCGTTTTGTGGAGTTCGGACTGGATGTGGATGAGCTCGTCTTGGAGGCGCTGGCGGGTGATGGGGTCCACGGCGCCGAAGGGCTCGTCCATGAGGAGGACCGGCGGGTCTGCTGCGAGGGCGCGTGCCACGCCGACGCGCTGCTGCTGGCCTCCTGAGAGCTCCTTGGGATAACGGCTGCGGTATTCGCCGGGTTCGAGCGAAACTAGGTCCAGAAGTTCGTCGACGCGTTCGGATATCCGCTTCTTGTCCCATCCGAGGAGTTTGGGGACGATGGCGATGTTCTCGGCGACCGTCATATGCGGGAGGAGGCCGCCCGCCTGGATGACGTAGCCGATGTGGCGGCGCAGTTTGTCGCCGTTCATCTGCGTGACGTCGTCGCCGTTGATCACGATGTGGCCGGATGTGGGCTCGATGAGCCGGTTGATCATCTTCAGCGTCGTCGTCTTGCCGCATCCCGACGGGCCGACGAACATGACCGTTTGGCCGGCCGGGATTTCAAGCGTGAGATGGTCGACCGCGGGCTGGGCGCCGCCGTAGTCCTTCGTCACCTCCTCCAAGACGATCGTGGCGCCGGTGATTGAAGGGTCGTCGGTCGCGGAATCGGTCCCGAGGACCGGGTTGGCAGAATTGTTCTCAGACATTGATACCTCGTGAAATCGTCAGACGGCCGAGCAGAACGAGGAGACCGTCGAGTATGAACGCCAGCAAAATGATGGCCACGACGCCGGTGAGGACGGACTCGAAGGAGTTCGCCCCGCCGAGGCGCGAAAGGCCGGAGAAGATGTACCCTCCGAGCCCGGGGCCGAGCACGTACGCGGAGATTGCCGCGATGCCCATGGACATTTGCGCCGAAATCCGCATTCCCGCCAATATGACGGGCCAGGCGAGCGGAAGCTCGACCTTGAGGAAGGTCGCGGACCTCGACATGCCTTGGCCTCTGGCGGCTTCCACTATGTTGCGGTCGACGCCGGAGAAGCCGACGAGGGCGTTGCGCAGGATTGGCAGGGCCGCGTAGAACGTCACGACGACGACCGCGGGCAAAACGCCGAAGCCCGCTGGCGCTATAAGCAAACCAATGAGGGCAAACGACGGTATTGTCAATCCTATGGCGGAAACATTGTTTGTAAGGGATGTAAACAGACTGCTTCGATAGCTCAGGGCCGCAACGACCGTTCCGATGACGGTTGCCAACAGCAAGCACTGCGTGACCAGCGAAAGGTGCTGCCAGGCGGCGAAGAGTATCTGGTCCCTTCTTTCTAAGATAAAATTAACCACTGGGTATTCTCACTCCCCGTGTAGTGGCACGATTTTTGGGGATTTTCTCGTACGGTGACATATCATTCCCCATTCTATCCGATCGGTCAAGGGGTGTGCTCACGCTTGACATATGATCGTTTGTCAAGTATGAAGTCGTCAAAATTCGCGAAAAACGAGGGGTATGTTATAGCCTGCGAGCCAGAAAGATCACGTAATTTGCCTATGTGTCTTATCGTGTGTACGTGCACCTGAAGACTCTGACGCTTCGAGGGTTCAAATCCTTCGCGACGGCCACCACTCTGAGGTTCGAGCCGGGCATCAACTGCGTCGTCGGCCCGAACGGATCCGGCAAGTCCAACGTCGTCGATGCGTTGGCCTGGGTGATGGGCGAACAGGGCGCGAAGAATCTTCGCGGAGGCAGCATGGCCGACGTCATCTTCGCGGGAACGTCCAAGCGCCCGGCCCTCGGCAGGGCGGAGGTCTCGCTCACGATCGACAACTCCGACGGGGTTTTGCCGATCGACTACACGGAGGTGACCATCTCGCGAACGCTCTTCCGCAGCGGGGGGTCTGAGTACGCGATCAACGGCACGTCCTGCAGGCTGCTCGACATCCAGGAGCTCCTTTCGGACACGGGCATGGGGCGCGAGATGCACGTCGTCATCGGCCAGGGCAAGCTCGACGAAGTGCTCAAAGCCGGCGCGGAGGACCGCAGAGGGTTCATCGAGGAGGCGGCTGGAGTGCTCAAACACCGGCGGCGGAAAGAGAAGGCTTTGCGCAAACTCGAATCGATGAGCGGGTCCTTTGCGAGGATCGAGGACCTTTCAGCCGAATTGCGCAGACAGCTCGGACCCTTGGCGAGGCAGGCGCAGGCCGCCCGCAAGGCCCAGGTCATGCAGGCCGAGGCCCGCGACGCCAAGGCGCGGCTGCTGGCCGACGATCTTGCGCAGCAGCAGGCGAGGGTCGAATCGCACGAGGTCGACGAATCGAAGCTCTCGGAGCGGCGGGCGGCCGAAAAGGCGCGAGTGGGGGACGCCCAAGCGCGGCTCGCCCGGCTCGAGGCCGAGGCCGCCGCGGCGAATCCCGAGCTGGCGGCGCTCGTCGAAAGATGGGAGAAAGCGGCCTCCCTCGAAGAGCGCTTCCGTTCCTTGAGCCAGCTCGCCCGTGAAAGGCAGCGTTCCCTTGCGTCCGCGGCGAGGCCTTTCCACGGGGAGAGGCCCGAGGACATCGTTCGGAGGGCCGATCGGGCCCGCGCCGAAGAGGACGAGCTGAGAGCGCGGGCCGCGACGGCGCAAGACGCCCTCACGGCGGCGATATCCGAACGCGAAGAGGCCGAGGACGCCGAGCATCGGGCCGAACGCGAGCGTGCCGCCCTCGCTAAATCCGCCGCCGACAAACGCGAGGACGCCGCGAGGCTGGCCGGGCAGATCTTCGCTGCGTCGAGCCGGGTCGAAGCCCTCGAAGCCGAGAGACGCAGGGCGGGCGAAAGCTTGGAGGCGGCGAAACGGCGGGCCGATCAGGCAAAGGCCGAGGTGGCCCAGCTCGAGCAGGACATTGTGGCCGGAGCCCAAGCTGAAGACCCGCTGGCCGAGCGGCACGAGGCGAACTCCGCGGAGCTCAGCGCCGCGGCCGCGGCGCTGGAGGCGGCCCGCTCCCGCCTGCTGGAGACGAGGTCCCAGACCGCTTCGTGGGAGGCGAAGGCGCAGACGCTCAAGGAAGCCCTCGCCCCGGAAGACGCCACGGCGTGGGCGTGGGGCAATTGCGCGGGAATAGACGGGCTCGTGCGCGAGAGCCTCGCCGTAGACGGGGGATGGGAGGCCGCCGTTGAAGCCGCCCTTGCCGGAGCGGCAAGCGGGCTGGCCGCCGAGAGCCTCGACTCCGCGATCGACGCGTTGCGGGCGGCCCGCGAGGCGGAGGCCGGGAGGCTTCACCTCGTCCACCCCGGCGGGGCGAGACGAGAAGGGGCCGAGCGCCTTGTGCACGAGGCCGTCGCCGCGGCTGGCCTGGGGCCGGATCGCGCGGCGGCCGCGGGCGACGTCGTCCGCGCAAACGGCTCTTCGGCCGATGCGATCGCGAGTTTCCTCGCCGAATACGCCCTTGCCCGCGACCTTGAGGCCGCTCGTCTTTTGATTCAGGCGGGGGCTCCGGCCGTGGCAACGCTCGCGGGAGACGTGATCGACCGTGAATTCGCGCGGGGCGGCGAGGTTTCGCGGGCTTCGATCTTGGCTCGCAGAGCGGCTTTCGAGAGCGCCGAGCGGGAAGCGGAGAAGGCCCGCCGGGAGGGCGAGACGGCCGAGGAAGGCGTGCGTCGCTGTCAGGAGCGGCTCGCCAAAGCTCGTTCGGAACACGAGGAGACCGGAGCGGAGTTGGCCGCCCGGGATTCGCGTGAGGCCGCGGCAACAGCGCAGTTGGGCGTTTTGAGGCAGTCCCTTGCGGCGTCGCGCAGCGAAGCCGAGTCAAACGCGTCGCGTCTGGACGCCCTCGATGCGGAGCTGCGCAGCAAGCGCGAAGACCTCGAATCCCTGTCCGCACGGCGCGACGCCATGCAGGCGGACCCCGACGACCTTGCCGAACGCGTCGCCCGCGCCGCGGAATCCCAACGCGCCGCCCATGAGCGCACTCGCGAATGCCGCCGCCGCGAGACGGAGGCGCGGCTGGCTCTGCGAACGGGCGAGGAACGGCTGCGAGCCGTGGCCGGGCGCGCCGACGCCCTCGTGAAAAGCGCGCAGGCGCTCGCGGAAAGGATCGAACGCGAAGAGCGTCAAGCCCGGTGCAGGGAGCATGCGGCGGAGCTGGCGGGCCGCGTGGCCGAGTGGGCTTCCCGAGCCTTGGCGGTGGCGCAGCGGGTGCGCGAATCGGCGGAGAGCAGGCGAAAGAGCGATGAAGAAGCGCGCGAGCTTCGCAATTCCGCCCTGAAGGCGGTTCGGCGGGAGCTTGACGAGGCGAACGCCGCTTTGCGCGAGTTGGAAGACGCCGCGCACCGCCACGAGCTGCTTCGGGCGGAAACCCGAATGCGATACGAGCAGCTTGCTTCGAGGTCCCTCGAGGAACTCGGAGTCGAGGCGCCTGTGCTCATCGAGGAGTTCGGACCGCACCGTCCGGTTCCCCTCGGCGAGGGAGTCGAGGTTCCCTATGCGCGCGAAGAGCAGGAAAAGCGCCTGAAGAAGGCCGAATCCGGCATGGCCCGCCTCGGGAAGGTCAATCCCCTCGCCCTTGAAGAGCACGCCGCCCTCGAAGAGCGGCAAAAGTACTTAGCGGAGCAGTTGGCCGATCTCAAGCGGACGCGCGAGGACCTTCTTGGAATCGTCCGCACGATCGACAAGCGCGTGCAGGAAGTTATGACGAGCGCGATAGAAGACGTGTCCGAGCGCTTCGCCGAGGTCTTCGCGCGCCTGTTTCCGGGCGGGCAAGGCCGCCTCGTCCTCACCGACGACGACGTTCTTACCGCCGGCGTTGAAATAGAGGCGCGCCCTCCGGGCAAGCGGGTCAAGCGGCTGTCCCTTCTTTCCGGAGGCGAGCGTTCGCTCACCGCTGTGGCCTTCCTCGTTGCCATCTTCATGGCCCGCCCCTCGCCGTTCTACGTCATGGACGAGGTGGAGGCGGCCCTCGACGACGTCAACCTGTCCCGCCTGATCGAGATATTCTCCGAGCTTCAAAGCTCGTCTCAGCTGCTGGTCGTCACCCATCAGAAACGGACGATGGAGACGGCGGACACGCTTTACGGCGTGACCATGCGGGAAGACGGCGTTTCCACGGTCGTCTCACAGCGTCTGCGCGACGTCTCTCCGTCCTAGACCGCGTGTCGCCGGCCTAAGCCGCGTCTCTCCGTCCTAGACCGCATGTCGCCTGCCTAAGCCGTGTGTCGCCGGCTTAGAGCGCTTCAAACGGAGGCCGGTCAGGTGAAACCACCCCAACGCACACGGTTCACTCCGAACATGTGCGAGGCCTTCTGAAGCAAGGAAAGCGCCGTGAAAGAACGAAGGCGTTCGAACGGGCGCAAAGACCTCCGAGTGGACGCTAAGGCTTTCCAGCAAAAGCAAAATCCTCGTGGCGGACGTGGAGCCGTTCGAATGGGCGCTAAGGCCTCGGGGGAGACGTGAAGGTGTTCCAAGCGGACGTGAAGGGCTCGGAGCGAACGACGGCGCCTCGGAGCGGACGAGGGCGCCTCGGAGCAGACGTCGGTGTACACAACGGCCGCATGCGCCCGAAAGTTCCCGCGAAGTCGCCCATTGGTCATGACTTTGACGGATTATAACGATGTGATATCATTTCCGTCTCTGTAATCGATTTCACGTTGTTTTTGGGCACTTGTTCTTAAAGATTCCCAGCTTTTCGGCTAATAATGAAGGCGTGTTCATTCTGATCCTCGTCGTAATAGC
>ERZ773099.1028-NODE-1028-length-21340-cov-8.849424_pt1 | contig 21340 bp, 15 predicted proteins | sample MGYA00511120_ERZ773099 | MGnify/ENA primary metagenome ERZ773099 (study PRJEB29015, sample SAMEA2738012) | human oral metagenome | biome: human oral; feature: human-associated habitat; material: dental | place: China | collected 2104 ...
ACTAATATTGTTGGTATTAATGAAAGTACATAGATTTGTATAAAGTTAATAGGTTCTATTTTAGTTATTCCAAATACTGTATATACAGAAGGGATTAATAAAACTAAATTTAATAATATAAAACCTAGTGCAAAAGCTATTAATGAGACTTTATTTTTAAAGAAGCCAATAGCAAATATATTTCTTTGGCCTCTATAATCAATTCCATGAAACAATCTTGCCAAACATAATGTTGCAAAAGCCATTGTAGAACCTTTTAATGGAGAGTCCTTTAAACCTATATAGAAAGCTATTATAATAAATAGAGCAATTAAAACTCCTTCAATCATAAGTTTAGAAGAAAATCTCTTTGTAAGTATTGCTTCATTAGGGTCTCTTGGTTTTTCATCTAAAATATCTTCATTTTTAGGCTCAACTCCAACAGCTATTGATGGTAAACTATCTGTTAATAGATTTATAAATAATAGTTGTACAGGAGAAAATATCACTGGTAAATTAGCAAGTGATGAATATAGAACAGCAAGTATAGCAGCAGTATTTCCTGAAAGTAAGAAACCTATTGCATTTTTGATATTTCTATAAACATTTCTTCCAGTTATTATAGCTTTAACTATTGTAGAGAAGTTATCATCAGCAAGTATCATAGAAGCAGCATTTTTAGAAACTTCTGTACCTGTTATTCCCATAGCAATACCTATATTAGCTTTTTTTAATGCAGGAGCATCATTTACTCCATCACCAGTCATAGCAACAATTTTACCAAGTTTTTGCCAAGCATTAACAATTCTTATTTTATGTTCAGGAGAAACTCTTGCATAAACTGAAATTTTTTCAACTGATTTTTCTAATTCTTCATCAGACATTTTTTCAAGTTCTACACCTTCAATGGCCATATCTCCATCTTTAAATATTCCTATATTTTTTGCTATTGTTCTAGCAGTGATTTTATGATCCCCAGTTATCATAACAGGTTTAATTCCAGCTCTTATACATTCTTGTACAGCAACTTTTGACTCCTCTCTTGGTGGATCTATCATACCTACAAGAGCATGGAAAATATATGAATTTTCATCTTCTATTGTTATATCTTTTTCTTCATCTATATATTTATATGCAAATGTTAAAACTCTTAATCCTTCTTCGGCTAAATCATTGTTTACTTTTTCAATTTTTTTAATAAATTCTTCAGTTATATCTTGAATATCTCCATTTTCATCAATGAAATATTTGAACCTAGTTACAAGAGAATCAAAAGCACCTTTTGTAAAAACAATATATTTACCTTTTTTATCTTCATAAAGAGCTGTCATTAATTTTCTATCAGAGTCAAAAGGTATTTCAGAAATTCTTTTATTGTCTTTTCTTTCATCTCTAAATGACATATCATATTTTTGAGTAAGATGAATAAGAGCAGTTTCTGTTGGATCTCCTATTGTATCTGTTGCATCAGTACAAAATATAAAACTATCTAATAATAATTTATCAATTTTTTTATTTATATCCAAAGAATATTCATTGTCTAATTTTCCATTTATAAATATCTTTTTAACTGTCATCTTGTTTTGAGTAAGAGTACCAGTTTTATCAGAACATATAACCGAAATTGAACCAAGTGCTTCAATAGATTTGAGTTCTTTTACTATTGCATTTTCCTTAGCAAGTTTTTCAGTTTCAAGTGATAATACTATTGTGATAATAGGGTTTAATGATTCTGGAATTGCTGCAACAGCGAGTGCTACTGCAAGTAATAATGAATCAAGAATAGTATTTTCATGATATACATAAATTCCAAAGATAAAGACACAAAGTACAACTATACCAAAAGTTAATCTTTTTCCAAAAATATCCAAAGATTTTTGTAATGGAGTTATATTTTCTTCAGTTTGATCTAAAAGAGTAGCAATTTTTCCTAGTTGTGTATTCATACCAGTTTCTGTTATTAAAATTTTAGCTCTACCATAGTTTACAAGGCTTCCTGAGAAAACCATATTTACCTGATCACCTAATGCTAAGTCTTCATAATCTAAAACTTCATCAGTTTTCTCTATTGAATTAGACTCCCCAGTAAGAGAATTTTCATTTACAAGTAAGGAGAAATTTTCAATTACTCTCCCATCTGCTGGAACAATATCTCCTGCTTCAATAACAACAATATCCCCAGGGACTAATTCAGAAGAATCAACTTCTAACTGCTCATAATCTCTAATAACTTTACATTTTGGTGATGACATTTTTTTCAAACTATCTAATGATTTTTGAGCTTTAATAGTTTGATAAGCTCCAAGAATGGAGTTTAAAATAAGAACTAAAACTATAACAAAACTGCTTTCCTTATTTCCTGAAAAAAATGAAATAATTGCAGCAACTAACAAAATAATAACAAGAGAATCTTTAAATTGATTAAAAAAGATTTTTATAAGTCCATCTTTTTCTTTTTCAATAAATTTATTTTCTCCGTATTTTTTTCTTCTTTTCTCTACTTCTTCATCAGTTAAACCAGTAGAAAGTGTTTTAAATTCTTCAAATAACCGTTTTTTAGATTTTGTAAAATGCTTCATTTTATATCTCCTTTTATTATAATTTATAGACATAAAAAAAACTTTTGATATGAAAAAATTCATACCAAAAGTCTTGTTACCAAATAATGGTTACAGTACCAGAAATAAATTTCGTGATGTTGATACTGTGATTATAACTACTCCCTTTTATTATGAGAAATATTTTAAGTTTCTTATGATGTGAACAATTATAGCATAAGGAATATATAAAATCAATAGACTTTTTATTGATTTTTATATTCAATTATGATATTATAAAAATGTAAAGCAAACATTATAATATTAGTTATAGGAGGAATGATAAAATGTCTGTTGTATCTTACAAGCAAGAAAATTTTATAGGTATTGTAACTATTGAAAGACCCGAAGCATTAAATGCTTTAAACTCTCAAGTGTTAGATGAGTTGAGTTCTGTTTTCACAAATATTAATTTAGAAACAACAAGAGTAGTTTTATTAACAGGTTCAGGAACAAAGTCTTTTGTTGCAGGAGCAGATATTGCTGAAATGTCTACTTTAAATAGTGATGAAGGAACTAAATTTGGTTATAAGGGAAATGAGATATTCAGAAAAATTGAAACTTTTCCTTTACCAGTTATAGCAGTTATTAATGGTTTTGCTTTAGGTGGAGGCTGTGAATTAGCAATGAGTTGTGATTTTAGGATTTGCTCTGAAAATGCAATATTTGGGCAACCAGAAGTTGGTTTAGGAATCACTCCTGGATTTGGTGGAACTCAAAGATTAGCAAGACTTATTGGATTAGGAAAAGCTAAGGAAATGATTTATACAGCTAATAATATTAAAGCTAATGCAGCATTAGATATAGGATTAGTTAATTATGTATATCCTCAAGAAAATCTAATGGAAGAAGCTATGAAATTGGCTGGAAAAATTGCTAAGAATGCTCCATTTGCAGTTAGAGCATGTAAAAAAGCAATAAATGAAGGTATAGATACTGACATGGATAGAGCAATAATAATAGAACAAAAATTATTTGGAAGTTGTTTTGCAACAGAAGATCAAAAAGTTGGAATGAAAGCATTTTTAGATAAAGTAAAAGGTGTTGAATATAAAAACAAATAAAATGGAGGTTAAATTATGAAAGTAGGAATTATCGGAGCGGGAACAATGGGTGCAGGAATTGCTCAAGCATTTGCACAAACAGAAGGTTTTACAGTTGCACTATGTGATATTAACAATGAATTTGCAGCTAATGGAAAGAAAAAAATAGCAAAAGGTTTTGAAAAAAGAATAGCAAAAGGAAAAATGGAACAAGCTGCTGCTGATAAAATATTAGAAAAAATTACAACTGGTACTAAAGATATTTGTGGAGATTGTGATTTAATAATTGAAGCAGCTATTGAAAATATGGAAATTAAAAAACAAACTTTTAAAGAATTAGATGATATTTGTAAACCAGAAGCTATATTTGCAACTAATACTTCTTCTTTATCAATCACTGAAATTGGAGCAGGTTTAAAAAGACCTATGATAGGAATGCACTTCTTTAATCCAGCACCAGTTATGAAACTTGTTGAAATTATAGCTGGACTTAATACTCCAACTGAAGTAGTAGACAAAATAAAGAAAATTTCTGAAGATATTGGAAAGGTTCCAGTACAAGTTCAAGAAGCACCAGGATTTGTTGTTAATAGAATTTTAATCCCTATGATTAATGAAGCTGTTGGAATTTATGCAGAAGGAATTGCTTCTGTTGAAGGAATTGATTCAGCTATGAAATTAGGAGCAAATCATCCTATTGGACCATTGGCATTAGGAGATTTAATTGGACTTGATGTTTGTCTTGCTATAATGGATGTTTTATATCATGAAACAGGAGATAGCAAATATAGAGCTCATACTCTATTAAGAAAAATGGTTCGTGGAAAACAATTAGGACAAAAAACTGGTAAAGGTTTCTATGACTACACTAAATAATAAAAAAATTAGGTACTCATTATTGAGTACCTTTTCTTTTTCTGAAATAAAAATATGTACTGAACCTTATTTTTTTAAATTTTTTTTATATTCTCTAAAATTATTCCATCTATCATGAAACCACATCCATTGTTCTGGATATTTTCTAATTACATCTTCCATAATATTTATTAGATATTGAACATTATTTTGTACATCTTCTTTAAAGTTATCAGTCCTTTTTAGTTCTATTTCATCTGTAACATAAACTGTTATTGTATTATCCTCATTAAAAGTATTGTAAACAAGGACAAAGGGCATATCAAACTTTAAAGCCATTGAGATTGCTCCACTAGGTGCTTTTGTTTCTTTTCCAAAGAAATTTACTGTTGCTCCCTTATCTCTATGGTCAGAGAATAGTGCATAGATTTTTTTCTCTTTTAACTTAGAAATTAAAATTCTACTTGTTCTTTCATTTTTTTCAATGACATCCATATAATTGGCTTTTCCTCTAAGTTTTGTTATATAGTCATTTATATATGGATTTCTTTGTTTTTTAGCAACTGTGATAATTTTATGTTCACCAGCAGAAACTGTACTTGCTTCCATATTACCCATGTGCATAGTTGCTGCCATAACACCTTTACCTTTTTTATATGCATTTTCTATACTTTCTTGGTTAATAATTTTTATATTTTTAGGATTAGTTAAATATTGTTCAAACCATAATGAACATAAAAATGCTTTTATCATAACTTTAAAAGATTTCTTAGCAATTCTTTCAATTTCTTCTTCTGATTTTTTAGGAAAAGCCATTCTTAAATTTATAAGAGCTGTCAATCTCCTACTTTTAATCAACTTATAAGCTACTGTTCCTAAAAAATCTCCAAACTTAAATCTCAATCTTTCTGGAAATAAGAGTAATAAAAAAATAAAAAATCTTGCTACGATATATTGTATATAGTACATATTGCCTCACCCTCAAAATTTTTTTCAATTTATTATAACATATTTTGCTAGACTTCTATTATAAATTTTTTATATATGATATAATATTTTAGTTAAATAAAAGACTTTGGAGGTTAAAATGAAAATTGGAATAATTGGTGCTATGCATGAAGAAATAATGGAATTAAAAAATTCAATGATAGACATAAATGAAATACAGATTAGTAATTTAAAATTTTATGAAGGAAAACTTTGCTCAAAAGATATAGTTTTAGTTGAAAGTGGAATTGGAAAAGTTAATGCAGCAATTTCTACAACACTTTTAATATCTCAATTTAAGGTTGAAAAAATAATATTTACTGGTGTTGCTGGTGCAGTTAATCCTGAAATAAAAGTAACAGATATTGTTATAGGAACGGATTTAGTAGAATCTGATATGGATGTAACAGCTGGTGGAAATTATAAATTAGGAGAAATTCCTAGAATGAAATCTTCATATTTTAAAGCAGATCCTTATTTATTTACTTTAGCAGAATCAGTAGCAATAAAATTATTTGGAAGTGACAGAGTCCATAAGGGAAGGATAACTAGTAGAGATGAATTTGTAGCTTCATCTGAAAAAGTAAAAAAACTTAGAGAAATTTTTTCAGCTGAGTGTGTTGAGATGGAAGGAGCAGCTGTTGCTCATGTATGTGAAGTATTGAATATTCCATTTATAGTAATAAGATCAATTTCTGACAAAGCTGATGATGAAGCAGGAATGAGTTTTGATGAATTTGTTAAAATTGCAGCAAGAAATTCAAAATCAATAGTAGAAGGAATTTTATCAATAATAAAATAAAAGTATAAGGAGGATAGAAAATGCCAAGAGCTACAACAAAAGAAGGGTTAATAAATGATGCAAAAGAAAATTATGAAAAATTAAATTTACTTATTTCAAAATTAAATGAAGAAGAATTAAATACATCTTTTGACTTTTCAAAAGATGAAAAAAAGAAAGAAGCTCACTGGAAAAGAGATAAAAATCTTAGAGATATTTTAATACATCTTTACGAGTGGCATCAGCTTCTTCTAAATTGGGTAAATTCAAACCAAAAGGGTGTAGATAGACCATTTCTTTTAGAACCGTACAACTGGAAAACTTATGGGGATATGAATATAGAATTTTGGAAAAAACATCAAAATACTTCATTAGAAGATGCAACTATGATGTTTAATAAATCACATAAAAACATATTGAAATTAATAGATTCTTTTAGCAATGAAGAATTATTTTCTAAAGGAACATATAAATGGGTAGGAGGAAGCACTCTTGGCTCATATTTTGTAAGTACAACTTCAAGTCATTATGATTGGGCAATAAAAAAGCTAAAGGCTCATCAAAGGAATTGCAAGAGAAAGTAACTAGATATTAAAAAAATTACAAAAATGAAATCACTTATAAAATAAATGGAGGAAAAAATGAATATTGATGCCTTACTTGAAGAATTATATGCTTATTCTATGTTTAGTATAAGACTTGGTTTAGATAATATTAAGGAAATTTGTAAACATTTAGGAAACCCACAAAATTCATATAAGGTTATACATATAACTGGAACTAATGGAAAAGGTTCTGTTTCAACTACAGTTGAAAGAGTTCTAATAGATGCAGGATATAAGGTTGGAAAATATACTTCACCTCATATACTTGAATTCAATGAAAGAATATCTTTTAATGACAAGTATATCAGTAATGAAGATGTTGCCAAATATTATGAAAGAGTTAAAAAGATTATTGAAGAACATAAAATACAAGCAACATTCTTTGAAGTTACAACTGCTATGATGTTTGACTATTTTAAAGATATGAAGGCTGAATATGTAATTTTAGAAGCTGGTATGGGTGGAAGATATGATGCAACAAACATCTGTGACAACACTGTATCTGTAATAACTAATGTTAGCTTAGATCATACAGAATATCTAGGGGATACTATTTATAAAATAGCAACAGAAAAGGCAGGAATAATTAAAAATTGTCCTTATACTATCTTTGCTGATAATAATCCTGATGTTAAAAAAGCTATTGAAGAAGTTACAAACAAATATGTAAATGTCTTAGATAAATATAAGGATAGTACATATAAACTTGATTTTAATACTTTTACAACAAATATAAATATAGATGGAAACATCTATGAATACTCACTTTTTGGTGACTATCAATATAAAAATTTCTTATGTGCCTATGAAGTAGTAAAATACTTAGGTATAGATGAAAATATAATAAAAGAAGCAATTAAAAAGGTTGTGTGGCAATGTAGATTTGAAGTGTTCTCTAAAAATCCACTTGTGATTTTTGATGGGGCTCACAATCCTGCTGGAGTTGAAGAACTTATAAAGATTGTAAAACAACACTTTTCAAAAGATGAAGTTACTGTACTAGTATCTATTTTAAAAGATAAAGATAGAATTTCAATGTTTAGAAAACTAAATGAAATCTCTTCTAGTATAGTTTTAACATCTATCCCAGATAATCCAAGAGCTTCAACTGCTAAGGAATTATATGACAATGTTGAAAATAAGAAAGATTTTGAATATGAAGAAGATCCAATAAAAGCATATAATTTAGCTTTAAATAAAAAGAGAAAGCTTACCGTATGTTGTGGTTCTTTCTACATTTTAATTAAGTTAAAAGAGGGGTTAAATGGATAAAAAAAAGAATACAAAATCATCAAATAGGGAGAAGACTGAAAGTAAAAAACAAGAAGTTTCAAAAAAGAATGGGAACTCTGGCAATAATAATCCTAAAAGTAAGGCAAAAAGAAATCTCAATCCAAAAGTTAGACCTAAGGTTAAGAAAAAAAGTAGTTTAAACTTTCTAAAATTTCTTAATTTTATAGTTTTCCTTGTGTTTATTGCCTTTACTTTCTTCATGTATAAAAAAGTTTCTAATCAAGAAAAATTAGAACAAGCTTTAGTAGAAAATACAACTAAACAAGTAGTTACAGCTATGAACCTTAGAAATAATGAATTTTATGGTGGACCTAAAAAAGAAGTGAAGAAAGAAGAAAAGGTTCAAGAGTCTAAAAAAGAAGAAAAGAAACTTGAAGAAGATATAGTTGAAACTCCTAAAGAAACAACTGTTGAGAAGAAAGTTGAAACTCCTAAAGAAGAAAAAACTGAAACTAAAACTGAGGAGAAGAAAGCTATAACTAAGTCTGAAGAGCCTAAAAAAGAGGAAAAGAAAGTTGAAAAACCTAAGGCTGAGACTAAGGTTGAAGAAAAAGCTACTAAAAAAGCTGAAGAAGCCACTTCTGAAAAGAAAACAGAAACTCCTAAAGAAGTAAAAGCTGAGACTAAAACTGAGGAGAAGAAAACTGTAGCTAAGACTGAAGAAGCTAAAAAAATAGAAGAAGGTAGAGAAACTGTCAAAAAAGTTATACAAGAAAAAGAAAAGAAGGAAGCTAAAAAAGAAGAAAAGAAAGTTGAAAAACCTAAGACAGACTCTAAAGTTGAAGAAAAAGCTAAACCTAAAGAAACTACTTCTGAAAAGAAAACAACTGTAAAAGCTGAAGAAGCCAAAAAAGAAGTAAAGAAAGAAGAAATAAAAACTATTAAAACTAAGAAAGAACCTGTTGAACATTTAAGTAATGAACAAGTTAAGCGAAAATTAACTAAAGAAATTAAAGAGGTTGAGGGGACTTACACTCCTTAAAACTATATGGAGGAGATATGTACACATATACCACTGTCAGAGAAATTGCAGATTCATTAAATTTAGAAATACTGAATGAGGGAAATTTAGATCTAAAAATTGATATCCCTAATATCTATCAAATTGGTTATGAACTTGTTGGTTTTTTAGATAAAGATAGTGATGAGCTAAATAGATATATCAATATCTGTAGCTTAAAAGAATCAAGATTTATGGCTACTTTTTCTAAGGAAAGAAAAGAAAAAGTTATTTCCGAATATATGGCTCTTGATTTCCCAGCTCTAATCTTTTCAAAAGATGCTATCATAGCTGAAGAATTCTATTATTATGCTAAAAAATACAATAAAAATATCCTTTTAAGTAATGAGAAAGCCTCTGTTACTATTAGAAAATTAAAATTCTTTCTTTCTAGAGCTCTTTCTATTGAAGAAGAGTATGAAGACTATTCTTTAATGGAAATTCATGGTGTTGGAGTATTGATGACAGGTTATTCTAATGCCAGAAAAGGTGTTATGATAGAGTTACTTGAAAGAGGTCATCGTATGATAACAGATAAAAACCTTATAATACGTCGTGTTGGTGAAAATGAATTACTTGGTTATAATGGGAAAAAGAAACTAAAGTTAGGACATTTCTATCTGGAAGATATACAAAATGGTTCTGTGGATGTTACAGATCAGTTTGGAGTAAAATCAACAAGAATAGAAAAGAAGATAAATATACTTATAGTTTTAGAAGAATGGAATGAAAAAGAATTCTATGACAGACTTGGACTTGACACTCAATATGAAACCTTTGTTGGTGAAAAAATACAGAAATTTGTTATTCCAGTTAGAAAAGGAAGAAATCTAGCTGTTATTATTGAAGCAGCAGCTCTGTCATTCAGATTGAAAAGAATGGGACATAATACTCCTTTGGAATTTCTTAATAAATCCCAAGAAATAATAGAAAAGAATAAAAAAGAGAGGGAAGAAAATATGAATACAAATAGTTTAGCAGTTACAAAACTAATAAATGAATTTGATTTAGAAATCAAATATGGCAGAGAAAAAGTTACTAGTACATATATAAAATCTTCTAATGTATATCGTCCCTCTTTGTCTCTTATAGGGTTCTTTGATTTGATAGAAGAAGTTTCTAATATAGGAATACAAATATTTTCAAAAATGGAATTTCATTTCTTAGAAAAACTTTGTCCTACTGATAGAATTAATAATTTAAAAAAATTCTTAACTTTTGATATTCCTATGATAGTATTGACAGAAGATGCTAATGCCCCTGACTATTTCTTTGATTTAGTGGAAAAAAGTGGACATATTTTAGCTATTGCTCCATATAAAAAAGCTTCTCAAATAATTGCAAATTTCAATAACTACTTGGACTCTTTCTTCTCTGAAACAATAAGTGTCCATGGAGTTTTAGTTGAACTTTTTGGTTTTGGAGTTTTACTTACAGGTAAAAGTGGAATAGGAAAAAGTGAAACAGCTTTAGAGCTTATACATAGAGGACACAGACTTATAGCTGATGATATGGTTAAATTCTATAGAGATACTCAAGGAGATGTTGTAGGTAAATCAGCTGAACTTCCATTCTTTATGGAAATAAGAGGTTTAGGAATTATAGATATAAAAACTTTATATGGAATGAGCTCTGTAAGATTATCTAAAAGATTAGATATGATAATAGAATTAAAAGCACTTGATAACTCCGACTATATGTCTGCTCCAACAACTCACCTATATGAAGATGTTTTAGGTAAACCTATTAAGAAAAGAATCCTTGAAATTTCTTCTGGTAGAAATGCTGCAGCTATGGTTGAAGTTATGGTTATGGACTATATGTCAGGTTTACTTGGTCAAAAGTAAAAGAAAGGAAAATGTAAATTGAAAGAATTTATTGAAAAGTTTAAAGAAATTAAAGATATCATTGAAAAAAATCAAAACATTATATTAACAGCTCATGTCAATCCTGATGGCGATGCTGTAGGTTCAGGATTAGGACTATTTCTTACATTAAAGGAAAATTATAAAGATAAGAATATTAGATTTGTTTTACAAGATAGTATTCCTTATACTACAAAATTTTTAAAAGGCTCTGAAGAAATAGAGACTTATAAGAGTGAAGAAAAATATTCAACTGATTTATTAATATTTTTAGATTCAGCTACAAAAGATAGAACAGGGCAAACAGGAAAAAATATTAAAGCTAAACTTAGTATTAATATTGACCATCATATGAGTAATCCAAGTTATGGAGATGTAAATTGTGTTATAACATATTCATCTTCAACTTCTGAAATTATTTACCACTTTGTTAAATACATGGGCTATAAAATAAATTTAGCAATAGCTGAGGCTTTGTATTTAGGTTTAGTAAATGATACAGGAAACTTCTCTCATAGTAATGTTAAGGTTGAAACTATGATGATGGCTACAGATTTAATTTCAATAGGTGTAAATAATAACTATATAGTAACTAATTTTTTAAATTCAAACTCTTATCAAACTTTAAAAATGTTAGGAGATGCCTTAACAAATTTTGAATTTTATCCTGAAAAAAAATTATCATATTACTATTTAGATCATGCAACTATGCAAAAATATGGTGCTAAAAAAGAAGATACCGAAGGTGTAGTTGAAAAAATTCTATCATACTATGAAGCTTCTGTTTCATTATTTTTAAGAGAGGAAGCTGATGGTAAAATCAAAGGAAGTATGAGATCTAAATATGAAACGAATGTCAACAAAATAGCTGCTCTTTTTGGTGGTGGTGGTCACTATAAGGCTGCTGGTTTTTCAAGTAATCTAGCTCCTAAAGAAATCTTAGATATTGTTTTAAAAAGTTTAGACTGAGGTAATAAAAATGAAAAAAATATTTACTATTTTAATTTTAAGTCTTTTATTAATTTCTTGTGGTGAAAAAGAAGAAAACATTGAGAAGATTGAACAAATATTTTACACTGCTATGCCTAAACAAGTATACAAGTTAAATCCTCAATCTTATTCAGGAAATGAGAGAGCCTTAATAAATCAAATTTTTGAAGGTTTGACTGAGTTAAAAGATGAAGGTGCAAGATATGTTGGAGTACTTAACATAGAACATTCAGATGATTTTAAAGAATGGACATTCACTTTAAGAGATGATTTAAAATGGTCTGATAATCAAAAAATAACTGCTGAAACTTATCTTGAAAGTTGGTTAAATACCTTAGAAAACTCAAATTCAGATGAAATATATAGAATGTTTGTTATCAAGGGAGCAGAAGATTTTGCTAAGAAAAAAGTAGACAGAAGCTCTGTTGAAATAAGAGTTCAAGATAATAAATTGATTGTAACTTTAAATTCTCCAATTAAGAATTTTGATGAATGGCTAAGTAATCCTATATTTTATCCAATCAGAGAAGAAAATGCTAATTTAAGTCTTGATAAAAAGATTGTAAATGGTCCTTTTAAAGTTTCTACTTATAGTGAAGATTCAATTATTTTAGTAAAAAATGAAAATTACTGGGATAATGTAAATACAAAATTAAAAGAAGTTAATATCTCTCTTGTAGAAAATGATATTATGGCTTATGAGATGTTTCCTCGTAATGAGATTGACTATTTTGGAGAACCATTTTACTCTATCCCATTTGATAGATTGGATCAAGTTAATACTTTACCTGAAAAATTAGTTTTCCCTAGCACTAGATATTGGTATATATCTATACCTAATGAAACAAAAGAAAAGATATTTGAAAAGCCTGAACTAAGAAAACTTATGTATGCAGTGAGTGATCCTGAATTTATGGGGAAAGTTATAATAGAAAATAACTCTCCTAGTATTTTCCCACACACTCATCCATCTTCAGAAGTTTTAAATAAAGCTAAGGAAGATTTTGAAAAATTAAATATCAAATTTTCAGACACTCCTTATATAGCTTATTTTCCAGCTGATAAGTTATTAGAAAAAAAATTACTATTATCAACTGTTAAAGAATGGGTAGGAAATTTTAAAATACCAATAAGAGTTAGCTCAAATACTGATGCTCCTATAACTTTCAAAATTGAAAATTATTTAGTTGGAACAAATAATAAAAATGATTTATACTACTATATAAATTATAAATATAATACTAAGATAAAAACAGATGAAGAATTTTTAGATTCTTTAATAGTTATTCCACTTTTACAAGAATATAACACTGTTTTATCTCGTTCAAGTGTAAGGGGTTTAAATCTTACTCCTAGTGGAGATTTATATTTAAAATACATCAATATACAATAAAAAAAGTGGCTGTTTATATTTTAACTTTTAAATTAAGAGTTTATATATAACAGCCACTTATTAATTTTATTTTTCTCTATGGATATGTATTGCATTAGCTTGATGTAAAGGTGTTACAGTTAAATCTGTAATTTGTATTTTATCAGGAAGATTTACAACATAAGCTATAGTATCTGCTATATCTTCTGCATACAGAGGTTCTATTCCGCCATAAACTCCATCTGCTCTTTCCTTATCTCCTTTAAATCTAACTAAACTAAATTCTGTATCAACAAGTCCTGGTTTTATATTTGTAACTTTTATTTTTTTATCTATAAGTTCAGATCTCATTGAATCACTGATAGCTTTTACAGCAAACTTTGTTGCACAGTATATACTACCATGAGGATATGCTATTTCTCCTGCAACAGAACCTATATTTATAACTGTACAAACTTTATCAGTTGCTATCATAAGAGGTAGTATTGTATTAGCAATATATGTAAATCCTTTTATATTAGTATCAACCATTCTGTCAACATCTTCCATGTTGTATTCATATAGTTTTTCTAAGCCAACTGCTAGTCCAGCATTATTGACTAATATTTCAATTTTTTTCCATTCATCATCTAAAGAATTTATATTTTTTAGAACATCAGAATAATTTCTTACATCAAACACCAAAGTTTTTACTTTAATTCCATGCTGTTTTTCAAGTTTTTCTTTTAATTCATTTAAGATATTTTCTCTTCTAGCACAGATAATAAGGTTAGCTCCCATTTCTGCTAATTTTTCAGCTGTAGCTTTTCCTATTCCAGAACTTGCACCAGAAATAAATGCAATTTTTCCTTTAATATTACTTTCCATAATAACCTCCTATAAAAATTATTTATTTTAGAGAACTTATCATCTCTTTAATTTCTGTGAATCTTTTCTTCAAGTATTCTTCACTTTCAACATAAGCTCCTAGTGCTTCAATAGATGAGTCCATATGATATTTTGCTTTCTCTTTATCACCTAAAGCTGCATAACAATAAGCAAGTTCTAAATCTTCTGAATACGGTGCTTTTCCTTCTGCCATATATAACCTTCTTGCTTCTAAAAGTTTTTCAATAGCTTCTTCATATTTTCCTAATCTAGTCAGACATTCACCTAATTCCATATTTATCCATCTATCTCTCTTACCTAGTTCATATGATTTTCTTAAAAATTCTTCTCCATTTTCATATTTCCCCAATAAATCATACATTTTTCCAATACTTGATAATAAATAAGTATCTGTTTTATATCTTTCTTCTTTTTCATAAGCTTCTAAAAAATACTTAAGAGCTTTTTCATACTCATTTAAGTCTCTATAACATAAGCCAAACTCTAGATTAATCCAAGCATCCTCTCTTCCAAGTGATCTAGCTTTTTTAAAGTATTCTAACGCCTTTTCATATTCTCCTAAATTACGATAACAAAAAGCTATTTGAGAAATGCAGTAGGTATCTTTACCTGCTCCTAAAGATTTTTCAAATTTTGAAATAGCTTCTCTATAGTATTCTAAAAACATTAAACAATAACCATACTCAATATAAAATTGTGGATCGTCTATTCCTATTTTTTCAATTTTTTCTAGATATTTTAATTGTTCTTTATAATCTTGTTTTTCCTCATAAAGATTAGCTATGTTAGATAATAGATGAATATTATTTTTTAACTCTTCAAAATTTTCCAACATTAAAGAATATTTCAAAGCTTCTTCATTATTTTTTAAAGCTTTTAAACAATTAAACATATTAGCATATAACCAACTATCTTTTCTTCCTAAGCTTTCTACTTTTTTAAAATATTCTATAGCTTCTTCAAATTTATCAATATTTTGATATATATAAGCTATTTCTGATAATACCCATGTTCTCTTATATATATCATTATCTAATTCACCTGAATTAATTATTATTAGATAATATTTCAAAGCTTCATCATATTTTCCTAACTCTTTATAGCACATCCCTATCTCAGCATTTGTCCAAGCTACTTTATCACCTAATTGTTGTGCTTTTAAATATGCTTCTAAAGCTTCTTTGTATTTTTCTGCATTACGATATGCCCAACCTAGTTGTGAGTATATCCAAGCATCTTCTCTACCTTGATTTTTAGCTTTTAAAAAATATTTTGCTGCTTCATCAAATTGATTTAACTCTACTAAACAATATCCAAACTCAGAGTTAATTGATGGGTTATTCTTTTCTCTATCTTCTACTACCCTTAATACTTCTAATGCCTTTTCATAATTTTTATCAACAATATATGCTCTAATTAATTTTTCTACACGCTCAATATCTAGTTGCTCTACTGGAAGTATCTTAACTTCATGTATTATCTCTTGATATTCTCTTGTTATTTTATCCATTTTTATTCCTTATTTCATGATGGCTTTGATAAAACACTTATCATTTCTTTTATTTCATCAAATTGTTTTTTTAAATATTCTTCATTTACTGCACGAGTACCTAAAGAATCCATAGATAACTTCATATGTTTTTCAGCTTTCTTTTTATCCCCTAAAGCTGCATAACAATAAGCAAGTTCTAAATCTTCTAAATCAACAACATCCCCTTCTTTAAGAGAAAGTTTTCTTGATTGTAGAAGTTTTTTTAGAGCTTCTTCATATTTTCCAAGTTTTCTTAGACATCTTCCTACATTACAAATATACCAACTGTTTTTTACTAATTTATAAGCTTTTGAATATGCATTATAAGCATCTTCTATTCTTCCTAGATCAAAGTATACATTGGCAACTCTTGACCAAATCCATTCATCTTTTCTACCAAGTTTTATAGCTCTTTCAAAATATTTTATAGATTCTTCACTTTTATTATCATTATAAGCAAGTTCCCAAGCTATTTCTGAGTTAATCCAAATATCATCTCTTCCTAATTCTTTTGCAATATTTAAATAATACAATGCTTCTTCAGGATTAGATTTTTCTTTTTTACCAATAAGCCATCCAATCTCTGAGTTAACAAAAATTTTCTCAGCAGTATTATTAGTCTTGTCTTTTTCAAGAAATTCTAAAGCTTTTTTTAATCTTTCAATACCTTCATCAAGTTTTTCTAATCTACCTAAACATTGTCCTATTTCTGCATTTATCCATGCATCATCTCTACCTAATTCCTCAGCTTTTAATAAAAATTGTAATGCTTCTTCATATTTATCCAGTTCATTATAAATCCAGCCTATGTCAGATAATAGCCATATTTCATCTTTATCCTCTTCATAAGCTAATAAATAATATTCAAGAGCTTTTTCATATTTATCAAGTTCCTTGTAACATATACCAATTTCTGTATTAAGCCATACATCATTTCTACCAAGTTCTTTTGCTTTCAAATGATATTTTAAAGCTGTTTTTTCATTTTCTAAAAGACGATAACAGAATCCTATTTGAGAATTCAAATAAATTTCTTCATTAAGTTCCTCTTTCAGTTTAAGACCTTTTTTAAACTTTGTTATAGCATCCTTATATTTCTTCAATCTCATTAAACAAAAACCATATTCTGTATAGAACCAACAATCATTTCTGCCTAGTTTTTCAATTTTTTTAAGATATTTCAATGCTTCTTTATATTTTCGTAGTCCATCATAAACCCAAGCTATTTCTGATAATAGCCATATATCTTTTTTATAATCTTTAAAATTTTCAGCAAGTGAATAATGTTCCAAAGCTTTTTTTAGTTTATTTAATTTCTTATAACAGATGGCCATTTGAATATTTATCCAAGCATTATCTTGACCCAATTTCTTTGCTTTTTTAAAATATTTTAAAGCTTCTTCATATTTTTCTATTCTTGCGTGTACTTTACCATATTCTGCATTTATCCATTCATCTTTTCTACCTAGCTTTTTAACTAAATCTAAGTATTTTAATTCATCATCAAATTTATCTAAAACTCCATAAAGCCATGCTATCTCTGATAATACCCATATACTACTTTGACCATTTTGCTCATTTGCTACTAAATAAGATTGCAAAGCTTCTTCAAATTTATCTACTTCTTTGTAACATATTCCAAGTTCTGCATTTATCCAATCATCATCTCTTCCTAATTCTTTCGCTTTAAAAAGATATTGAAGTGCTTCTTCATAATTTCCTAAAATACGATATGTCCACCCTATTTGAGTATTAAGCCAAATATCGTCTCTTCCCATTTCAGATGCTTTTATAAGTGCTTCTAGAGATTCTTCATATCTATGTTGTTCACCTAAACAATATCCTAATTCAGAGTAAGCCCAAACTTCATTTCTTTGATCTGTTTGACAATTAAGAATAGACTTCAGTAAGTCTTCGGCGATATCATAAGCTTCTATTTTATCATACATCCAAGCTAAATAAGAATAAACATGAACCTTGTTATCATCATTTGTTATATAGTCTTTAGCCTTTAAAGCATATTCTATTGCTTCTTCTGTTTTATTTTCATTAAGATTTTTTTTAGATAAATCTATATATATATTTAACAAGTAATTTTTTATTTCATCATCTTCTGATCCAATTTCATCAGCTCTTAAAAAATGTTTTTCAGCATTTTCATAATCTTCTAAATAATAATAAGAATAAGCTATTCTGTAATTCCAACGTCTAGTATCTTTATCTTCTGCTTCTATAGTTTTCAAAATTTCAATAGCTTTTTCATACTCACCTATATTGTTATATGCTCTACCTTGTTCACTTATAATTTGATTATTTAATTGTTCAATTGGTAGTTCTTCTATCATATCGATTATTTCTTGATATTTTTCTAAATTATCTAAAGAATCAATTTTTTTTAGTATCTCTTCTACTGTTTTCATTACTCCACTCCTTAAATGATTTCATATCAATAGTATATCTTATTTTTGCTTTTTTTTCAAAATATTATTGAAAAAAATAAGAAAAATAAAAAAGAGAATTTTTAAGTTTTTAATTCTCAAAAATTCTCTTAATTCTATCAGGTCATAATCTAAACTTTTTTATCAACACTATTTGATAAATAACCTTTGTACCTAATTAATCTTTATTATTTTACAGAAGCTTCATAGATTCCTTCAATAGTAGTTGCTAAAGTTTTATTGAATTCATCATCAGTTTGTTGAGCTGATAATCCTTCAGTTAATGCTCTTGAAAAACTTGCAATAACTCCTTTATTTTTAGAAAGAATATCGTTAGCTTTTTCTCTTGAGTATCCTCCAGATAAAGCAACAACTCTAACTACTCTTGGGTGTTTTGTGAATTCTTCATAGAAGTTTTCAACTGTTGGTAAAGTAAGTTTTAACATAACATTTGAAGTTTCAGGTAAAGCATTAAGATGTTTTCTGATTTCATCTCTTAAGATTTCTTCACATTCAACTTTATCAACATTGTTAATATCTACTTCAGGTTCTATTATAGGTACAAGTCCTGCTGCAACTATTTGAGCTGCAACTTCAAATTGTTGGTCAACAACTCTTGCTATACCAGCTGGAGATGCTTTTTTAATAACTGAACGCATTTTTGTTCCAAAAATATGTCTTTCATTAGCTTTCTTTAAAAGATCTGCTAATCCTGGGTTTGGTTTCATTGTTTGAACACCATCAGCATCTAAATCATTAAGTCCTTTATCTATTTTTAAGAAAGGTAAAACTCTCTTTTCTTCCCATAAGAAGTCTGCTGTGTATTTTCCATCTATTTTGCTATCCATAGTTTGTTCAAATAAGATAGCTCCTAAGATTTTTCCTTCATTGAAAGCAGGACTTTTAATGATTCTAGTTCTCATTTTATGAATTAAGTCAAACATTTCTTCTTCATTTGAATATTGGTCTTCATTAACACCATATAATTTCAATGCTTTTGGAGTACTTCCTCCACTTTGGTCAAGTGCAGCAATAAATCCTTTCCCGTTTCTCATTTTTTCTAATTTTTCGTTCATTATCTCACTCCTTATTATTTATAAATATTTAACAAGTAAATTTGTCATGTATAATTTTACTATCTATACTTTACCATATTTTTATTATTTTTCAAATGAATATTTTTAATTTTTCTTAAAATGCTCTAATTTGTTTCAAAAACGCTTACAAAAGTGTCAATAAAAATTGTTCATTATTTTATTAAGTCATTAAGATTTTTAATAAATTCAACAGGATTTTCTATGTTAAATCCTTCTAAAAGGAGTGCTTGATTATATAGAACATCAACTAATTTATTAAAATTATCAGTTCCTTCAGCAGCTTTTAACTTATCAAATAGTACATGTTCTGGATTAATAGCTAATATTTTTTCTGCCTTAGGAGCATCATTACCATTAGTCATTTCAGATAAAGTTTTTTCCATTTCTAAGCTAAGTCCACCTTTGGCAAGAAGAGATGAAGCAGAATTACCTATATTATTACTCAATTCAACTTCACTTACTTTACCTTTTAAAATTTTTTTTGCCTTTTCAATTAAAGTCTTATTTTCATCAGCTATCTTTTTAACTTCTTCTTCCTTTTCTTTATCATCAGATAATTTAAAATCAGAGCTATTTATAGACTTAAATTCTTTTCCTGAGTAATCTCTCATAGCCATTAAAGTGAATTCATCTATTTTATCTGTTAAAATTAAAACTTCTCTTCCTTGTTCTTTTAATTTTTCCATTTTTGGTAGAGCTTTTACAGCTTCTATGCTTTCAGCAGGAATGTAAAGAATTTCCTTATTTTCTCCCATTCTGTCCACATATTCTTTTAATGTAGTGTATTTATTATCATATGAAGATACAAATATCAATAAGTCTTGTAATTTTTCCTTATTCATACCAAACATATCTTGAACTCCAGCTTTTATACTACCACCAAACTCTTTCCAAAATTCAATATACTTTTCTCTATCATTTTTTAAGATTTTTTCTAACTCAGAAATGATTTTCTTTTCTAAGTTTTTAGAAATTACTTGTAATTCAGCATCTTGTTGTAATATTTCTCTTGAAATATTAAGTGATAGGCTATCACAATCAACAAGTCCAGAAATAAAGTTAAAGTATTCAGGAATTAAATCTTCACATTTTTCCATAATGAATACATTTTTAGTATAAAGTTGTAAACCTCTTTTAAAGTTTTTAGTATAGTAGTCAAAAGGCAATTTTTTAGGTATAAATAATAATGCATTATATTCAATATTACCTTGTACTTTTAAATTAATATGTAATAATGGATCATTCCAATCATGGAAAGTTGCCTTGTAAAACTCATTATAGTCTTCATCTTTTAATTCTTTTTTATCTTTTTTCCAAATAGGTTTAGTTGAATTTATAACTTCATCTCCAAAATAAATTTCATATCTTATATAGTTAGAATATCTTTTTACTAAATCCTTTATCTTCCAATCTTCTAAGAACTCGTTATATTCATCTCCATCTTTTAAGTGAAGTGTTATTTTAGTTCCTCTATCTTGTTTAGTAATTTCTTCTATTTCATAATTTCCATCTCCACTAGAAATCCATTTTACACCATTTTCTGAATAAGGAGATTTAGTTTCTAAAGTAATTTTATCAACTACAATAAACCCTGAATAAAAACCTACTCCAAATTGTCCAATAATATCTATATCACCTTTTTTAGCTTCTTCTAATTGTTCTTTAAACAATTTTGAACCAGACTTTGCAATAGTTCCTATATTGTCATCTACCTCTTCATAAGTCATTCCTATACCATTATCCGTTATAGTTAAAGTTCTATTATCCTTATCAACACTGATATCTATTCTAAATTTATCATTACCTTTTAAAATATCAGTATCTGTCAATGATTTGAATTTTAACTTATCAATGGCATCATTTGCATTAGATATTAATTCCCTTAAAAATATTTCCTTATTTGTATAAATTGAATGTATCATAAGATTTAGCAATTCCTTTGTTTCTGCCTTAAAAATCTTTTCTTCTTTTTTCATTTTTATATCCTCCTTTTAGCACTCTTATATATTAATGGCTAAT
>ERZ773099.1029-NODE-1029-length-21318-cov-27.801533_pt1 | contig 21318 bp, 18 predicted proteins | sample MGYA00511120_ERZ773099 | MGnify/ENA primary metagenome ERZ773099 (study PRJEB29015, sample SAMEA2738012) | human oral metagenome | biome: human oral; feature: human-associated habitat; material: dental | place: China | collected 2104 ...
AACCCGCGAGCACGTACCTCTAGCAGACGTTCTCGCGGGTTAAGTGACGTGCTCGGCGGTTACCCGACGTGCTCGCGGGCTACCCGACGATCTCGCGGAGTCCTCCGCCGGACGCCGGGGCTCAGTCCACGCCCTTTTCGATCTCCTCGGAGGGGGCGCCGCCGTCGGCGGACTCGGCGGACTCGGCATCCTCCGCCTCGGCCCCCTGCGCCCCGTCATCCCCCGCCTCGGCCTCCTCCGGCTCGGGCGGGACCGGGACCTCGACGTCGGGCGCGGGACGGCCGCCGGGAGCCTCCACGGGCGCGGCGGCCGGGCGCTTGGCGGCCTGGTCGGCGAGCATCTGCGCGACGACCTCGTCGACGGACTTCTTCTCCGCGTCCACGGCCTTCTTCACGTCCGCGGCGTACAGGTCGACGTACTCCTGGCCGGACAGGGCCATGAGGGAGTACATGATCTCGTCGGTGATCGAGCGCAGGACGAAGCGGTCGTTCTCCAGGCCCTTGTAGCGGGAGAAGTCCAGGGGCGCGCCGACAACGATGCCCACGCGGTGGCGGGTCGAGGGCAGGGCCTGGCCGATCGGCTGGGCCAGGTTGGAGCCGATCATGGCCACCGGGATCACGGGCGCGCCGGTGGCCAGGGCGATGCGGGCCACGCCCGTCTTGCCCCGGTAGAGGCGCCCGTCGGGGCTGCGCGTGCCCTCGGGGTAGATGCCGAACAGCTCCCCGGCGCGCAGCCGGTCGATGCCGGCCTGCAGGGCCGCCTGGGAGGCCTTCCCGCCCGAGCGGTCCACGGGGATCGTGCCGACGGTGGTCATGAAGCGCTTGACGGCCCAGCCCTTGACGCCCTTGCCCGTGAAGTAGTCGGACTTGCCGATGAAGGCGACCTCGCGGTCGATGAGCAGCGGCAGGAAGAAGGAGTCGATGACGGCCAGGTGGTTCGAGGCGAGGATCGCCGCCCCCGAGTCGGGGATGTTCTCCTCGCCCCGGATCCAGGGCTGGTAGAGCATCTCCATCGCAGGGCCGACGGCCGCCTTGATACCTCGGTATCCCACGGGACCTCCTGTGCTCTGTGTGTGCTCTTGATCGGGGGCGGCCCCGCCGGCCAGGGGCGGCGGCGGGGAGGGGCGCTGGAAACGCTGCCCCGTCGAGTCTAGCCTTCCCACGTGGTCTCGCCCGCACCTTCGCCGCCCGGACCCGGCGTGCAGGCCTCCTTCGCCCAGATGGGCACGCCCCTGAGCGAGGTCGTCTTCGTCGTCGTCGACCTGGAGACCACCGGCGGGCCGCCCGGCGCCGACGCCATTACGGAGATCGGGGCGGTGCGGGTGCGCGGCGGCGCCGTCGAGTCCGAAATGTCGACCCTGGTGAACCCGGGTCGCGCCATACCCGCCCAGATCACCGTCCTCACCGGCATCACCAACGCCATGGTCGCCGGCGCCCCACCGGTGGGCGAGGCCCTGTCCGCCTTCCTCGCCTGGGCCCGCCTGGACGGGGAGTCCACCGTGCTCGTGGCCCACAACGCGCGCTTCGACGTCGGACACCTGCGCGGCGCCGCGCGGGCGCTCGGGCTGGGCTGGAGCGAGCCGACGGTCCTCGACACGCTGGGCCTGGCGCGGCGGGCCTGGAGCCGCGCGGACGTGCCCGACCACAAGCTGGGGACGCTCGCCGCCCTCGTGGGCTCGCCCATCCGCCCCGTTCACCGGGCCCTGGGCGACGCCCGCGCCACCGTCGACGTCCTGCACGCGGCCCTGGAGGTCCTGGCGCCGCTGGGGGTCACGCACCTGGAGGACCTGGCCACCGCCGCCGACCCCGTCCCCGCGCGGCGCCGGGCCAAGAGCCGCCTGGCCGACGGTCTGCCCTCCTCCCCGGGCGTCTACCAGTTCCTCTCCGCCGCCGGCCAGGTCCTCTACGTCGGCAGCGCCGTCGACCTGCGCAGGCGGGTCCGCTCCTACTTCACGGCCGCGGAGAAGCGTTCACGAATAGCGAACATGCTTGACACGACCGTGCAGGTGCGGGCGATCCCCACCCCCACCGAGATCGAGGCTCGGGTGCGCGAGCTGCGCCTGATCGCCGAACTCGATCCCCCGGTCAACCGCCGCTCGCGCTCCCCGCGCAGCCGGCCCTGGCTGCGCCCGGTGGGCGGCCCCCGGCCGCGCCTGGCGGCCACGACCGTGCTGACTCTGGCGCAGGCCGACGGCGCCGTCGGCCCCTTCCCCTCGCGCGCCGCCCTCGCCCAGGCCCGACGGGCGGTGGAGTCCGCGCTCGGGCTGCACCCCTGGGACGACCCGGGCGTCCGAACCGCGGGGCCCGCCGGCGCCGGGACCCCCGACGGCGACGCCGCGGCCGCGGGGCCCGGTGACGCCGGGGCTTCCGCGGGCGCCGTCACCGGGGCAACTGCCGGGGTCTCTGACGGCGCCGAGGCCGAAGTCCCCGACGGCGGCGCCGCGGCCGGGGTCCCCGACGGTGCCGAGGCGGTCCGGCTCGCCCTGTCGGGGCGGGTGGACCTCGTGGCGCTCCCGCTGCTGGAGCGCATCTCCGCCCTCGCCGCCGCCGAGCGCTTCGAGGAGGCGGGGATGTGGACGGCGCGGCTGCGGTCCCTGCTCCTGGCCGCCTGCCGGGCGGAGAAGGCCCGTCCGCTGCTGGCCTGCCCGCACCTGATCGCGGCCCGACGCCGGCCCGGCGGCGGCTGGGAGCTCGTGGCCGTGCGCTGGGGACGTCTGGCCGGCTCCGCGATCACGCCGCCCGGGGCGGACCCGCGCCCGGCCGTGAGGGCGCTGCGGGCGACCGCCGAGGTCGTCGCCCCGCCGTCGCGGGTGGGGGCGGCCGCCAATGCGGAGGAGACGCTCCTGCTGGCGGACTGGGCGCTGGACGCGGGCGCCCGGATCGTCGAGGTCGACGGCGGGAAGGAGGGCGCCGCCCGCGTGCTGGAGCGCCTGAGCTGGCCCGTGGGCGCCGCGGCGCGCCACCGGCGCATTATCGACGCCGTCGGCTGACCACGGCGGCGGCCGGGGGGCGGACCGCGGACTATGCGGGGCCGGAGTGCGGACGACGGCCGCCCCGACGTCCCCGCGCGGCGATCGCGACGGGCCGACTCAGCCGGCCGGGACGACGGTCCCCGGCCGGGCGGTCAGGGCCCCCGCCACTCCCTCCTGGAGGGCCAGCGGGTCGAGCGGGCGGGGCACGACGGCCTCGGCCCTGGCCCAGGCCGCCAGCCAGTCGTCCTGGGGGCGGGCGGTGAGCAGGACCACCGGCGGGCGCGCGTCGAGCTCGATGTAGAGCTCGTGGGCCAGGCCCATGCCGCCGAGCTTCTTGGCCTCGGCGTCCAGGACCAGGGCGTCGAAGGGCGGCTTGCCCTCGGCCTCGCGGTCCTTGATGGCCAGGCGCACGCCCTCGGCGGTGGCGGCGTCGGTCCAGGTCACCAGGGGCAGGCCCTTGGCGGGGCGGCGTCCGACGCCGGTCTTGACCTCCTCGCGCACGGAGGCGTCGTCGGAGAAGACGAGGAGCTGGAGGTAGTCGTCGTCATCGGGCTGGTCGGTCATGGATCCTCCGGTGCGAGCGGGCGGGCGGCAGAGCGCGGTTCTGCGGTCAGTGTAATCGCACAGTGTCACGGTTCCGGTTCCACCGATGAGCGCCTAGGATCAATCGCGACCGGGACTTCAGTCCTAACCTATTGCCGGGCCATCGCGGCCGTCGCAGGCGGCGGCCCCCTCACGAAAGGCAGCCACATGTCCGTGTACACGCTCCCCGAGCTCCCCTACGACTGCGCCGCGCTCGAGCCCCACATCTCCGGGCGCATCATGGAGCTCCACCACGACCGCCACCACGCCGCCTACGTCACCGGCGCCAACGCCGCCCTGGAGAAGCTGCAGGCCGCCCGCGAGGCCGGCGACCACGCCGCCATCAACCTCCACGAGAAGAACCTCGCCTTCAACCTCGGCGGGCACATCAACCACTCGATCTTCTGGAAGAACCTGTCCCCGAACGGCGGCGGCGAGCCCGAGGGAGATCTCGCCGAGGCCATCAAGGACTCCTTCGGCTCCTTCGACGCCTTCAAGGCGCAGTTCACCGCGGCCGCACTGGGCATCCAGGGCTCCGGCTGGGCCGTCCTGGCCTACGACACCGTCTCCGGGCGCCTCGTGACCTTCCAGATGTTCGACCAGCAGGGCAATGTGCCCGTGGGCACCATCCCGCTGTTCCAGGTCGACATGTGGGAGCACGCCTTCTACCTCGACTACCTCAATGTCAAGGCCGACTACGTCAAGGCCATCTGGAACATCGCCAACTGGCAGGACGCGGGCGAGCGCCTGGCCGCGGCGGCCTCGCGAACCCCGGGGCTCATCGTCCGCTGACGCCGAACCGCCGGCGCCCGGCGCTCGCCAGCACCCGGCCGCCGCCGACCATCGCCGGTTTTTGGCGCCCTGGGAGGATCGTTCGCTCCGACGCATCCGACGCGCTCATCGGTTTCCGCGTGATTCCGCGGTTCTTTGTGGGCAACTGCCGGCTGCGAAGCGGAACGATCCTCCCAGGGCGCCATTTTTCACCTCGGAGGGCCCGCCGGAGGCGCGGGGGACGGCCCGCCGTCTTGGGACGACGTCCGCATGTCGTGACGCAGGCGGTCACCGGCGCCCCGGGGCTCAGCGCAGCTTGGTGTCGATGTCTATGACGTAGGCGCGGGCGGGGACGACGGTGCCGTTGGCGTCGGTTCCGGCGGCCTGGACCATCACCACGCGAGAGCCCACCGGGACCCCGACGAGGCCGGTCAGATCGGGGGCTGCCGACACGGTGATCCGGCTGGGCGCGCCGATGTCCCAGGTGGACTCGAAGACGGAATTGTCCCAGGTGGTCACAGCACGGTTGATACCCACGGTGTCCTGGGCCGTGATCGGCTCGCCCGCGCCCCGGGCCAGGACGACGATCCTGGTCTCGGTGGGCTCCGCCGTGCCCGGGTTCACCGAGATCGTGGCGGGGGCGCCCAGTTCGCCGGAGACCGTCACGCCCAGGGCCGCCACATCGGCCTCCCCCTCCATGGTGGCGCCGGCGGTGGTGGGCACGTCCACAATGTCCATGACGAAGACGAGCGGGCCCGCCGGAGCCCCGTTGCTCGGATTGTCGCCGTAGGCGAGCTCGGACGGGATGGCCATGACGAGCCGATCGCCCACGTGGTGCCCGATCAGGCCGCAGCGCCAGCCGTCGATGAAGTCGGCGGCCGCAAGCGTCAGCGGCTCCCCCCGGGCGTAGGAGGAGTCGAAGACCGTCTGCTCCCCCCACCGCCAGCCCGCGTAGTTGGACACGACATAACTCGCGGGCGTCACCTCGGCGCCCTGGCCCGCGGTGAGGGTCTTGACGGTCAGGTTCGCGGGCGCCCCCTGGCCGCTCCAGGTCAGCGAGGGAGCCGCGGCGTCGCCGCCGACCTGCGGCAGCGCGGCCGAGTCGGTGTCAATGGTCAGACTCGAGCAGTCGAGGCGCGCCGGGGCGGTCGGCGTCGCCGAGGCCTGAGACTTCGAGTCTCCGGAGCATCCCGTCAGGGCGAGGACGGTGGACAGGACCAGGGCGGTCAGGACGAGATGCGCACGACGCACGTGGTCTCCTTGCGACAACGGGTGCGGATTGGCGGGGATGCGGGTGGCGGCGGGCGACGACCGCTCAGTGGAAGGACTCGCCGCAGGCGCAGGTGCCCACCGCGTTCGGGTTGTCGATCGTGAAGCCCTGCCTCTCGATCGTGTCCGCGAAGTCGATGGTGGCGCCCGACAGGTAGGGCACGCTCATGCGGTCGACGACGACCTCGACCTCGGCGAGCTCGCCGTCGCCGGTCGGGAAGGCGCGCACGGCGTCGCCGTCGAGCAGGCGCTCGTCGAAGTAGAGCTGGTAGACCAGGCCGGAGCAGCCGCCGGGCTGCACCGCCACGCGCAGGCGCAGGTCGTCGCGCCCCTCCTGGACCAGGAGGCCGGCGACCTTGGCGGCGGCGGCCTCGGTGAGCATGACCTCGTGCTCGGGGACCTCGGGGGCGACGTCGGCGGACGCGTCGGTCACAGTGGTCTGTGCCATGTCTTTCTCCTTGAGTCATGTGCGGACCTCGTGGTCCCGGCGAGCCGAACACCCGCGGGGGACGACTTGCTCCCACCCTACGTCGTCGCACGGCGGGCCCAGGCGTGACGGCACTCACCGCCCGCGCGCCGCCCCCGCGGGAAGGGCGCCGCCTCGCCCGACAGGTCGAGCCGGACGGCCGGCCCGCGCCGCCGGGCGGGGCCGTCAGGCCAGGGTGACGAGCTCGAGGTAGTCCTCGCTCCACAGGTCCTCGTCGCCGTCGGGCAGCAGCAGGACCCGATCGGGGCCCAGGGCCTCGACCGCCCCCTCGTCGTGGGTGACGAGCACGACGGCGCCGGCGAAGGTCCCCAGCGCCCGGAGGATCTCCTCGCGGCTGGCCGGGTCGAGGTTGTTGGTGGGCTCGTCCAGCAGCAGGACGTTGGCGCTGGAGACGACCAGCAGCGCCAGCGCCAGGCGGGTCTTCTCGCCGCCGGACAGGACCCGGGCGGGCTTGTCGGCGTCGGCGCCGGAGAACAGGAAGGAGCCGAGCACGCTGCGCACCTGCGTGTCGTCCAGGCCCGGGGCGGCGCCGCGCAGGTTCTCCACGACGGTCCGGGAGGTGTCGATCGTCTCGTGCTCCTGGGCGTAGTAGCCGATCTTGAGGCCGTGGCCCGCGATGACCTCGCCCGAGTCGGGCTCCTCCACCCCGCCGAGCAGGCGCAGCAGGGTCGTCTTGCCGGCGCCGTTGAGGCCCAGGACGACGACGCGGCTGCCGCGGTCGATGGCCAGGTCCACGCCCGCGAAGACCTCCAGGGAGCCGTAGGCCTTGGACAGGCCGCTCGCGCGCAGCGGGGTCCTGCCGCAGGGGGCGGGGTCGGGGAAGCGCAGGTGGGCGACCTTCTCCGCGGTCCGCTCCTCCTCCAGCCCCTCCAGGAGCCGGTCGGCCCGCTTGAGCATCTGCTGGGCGGCGACGGCCTTCGTGGCCTTGGCCCGCATCTTCTCGCCCTGGGCGCGCAGTGCGGCCGCCTTCTTCTCGGCGTTGGCCCGCTCGCGCCGACGGCGGTGCTCGTCGTCGGCCCGCTGCTTGAGGTAGGCGTCCCAGCCCAGGTGGTAGACGTCGAGGACGCCGCGGCTGGCGTCGAGGTGCATGACCTGGTTGACGGTGTCGCGCAGCAGCTCGACGTCGTGGGAGATGACGATGAAGCCGCCCGAGTAGGAGCGCAGGTGGTCGCGCAGCCACAGGACGGAGTCGTGGTCCAGGTGGTTGGTGGGCTCGTCGAGCAGGAGCGTGTCCGGCCGCTGGAACAGGATCCGGGCCAGTTCGACGCGCCGGCGCTGCCCGCCCGAGAGGGTCCCGATGGGCTGGTCGAGGACGCGGTCGGGCAGGCCCAGGGCGGCGGCGATGCGGGCGGCCTCGGACGCGGCCGCGTAGCCGCCCGCCATGGTGAACTCGTGGTCGAGACGGGCGTAGCGGTCCAGGGCCTTGGCCATGGCGTCGCCCTCGGCGGTGGCGATGCGCTCCTCCGCCTTGCGGATGCGGGCCAGCAGGGAGTCGATGCCGCGGGCGGACAGGATCCGGTCGCGGGCGGACTCGTCGAGGTCCCCGACCTTGGTGTCCTGGGGCAGGTAGCCGACGGAGCCGTTGCAGGTGATGGTGCCCTCGAACTCGACCGCCTCCAGCCCGTGGCGCTCGTCGGCGTCGGCCACGGCCCGGCTCGTGCCCTGGGCCACGGACTGGGCGGCCAGCAGCTTGGTGGTCGTGGTCTTGCCGGCGCCGTTGCGCCCCACGAGACCGATCCGCATGCCCTTGTCGACGCGGAAGGCGGCGCCGCCGATGAGTCGGCGGGCGCCGATGCGCACGGAGAGGTCCTGGACGTTGATCACGCCCGCCATGCTACGGGCCCCGCGCCCGCCCTCCCGGCGCGGGAGGGCCCGCCGGGCGGCGGGCATCGGTCACACCCGCGCGCCCGCCCAAGACCGACTGGCGGGGCCCGGGCTTCACCGGGCTCGCGCCCGACGTCGGACCGCCGGATCGCCGGTGCGGCCGCCCGCCCGCGTTCAGTCCCACCACAGCCAGGTGCCGACCTGGCCGTGCGTCCACTGGCGGCGCATGGGGCGCATCTCGTCCGGCAGGGCCCGGGCGTCGAGCCCGTAGCGCTCGCGCACGGTGTCCCACAGGACGCGGCAGCAGCAGCCCTCGTCGTGCTCGTCGTGGACCTCCATGTCGAGCAGGTCGGGGTCGGCGATCCACAGCGCCTCCACCGTCACTCGCTCGTCGGGGCGGCGCGGGCCGATCGTATACCCCGACAGGCGCACCCGCCCGTCGGCGCGCGCGCAGGCCCGCAGCAGCGACCCCAGGGTGGGGGCGAGGTTCTGGCGGTCCGCCAGCTGCGCCTCGGGCAGAACCTCAAGCAGCCGGGCCGCCGCCTGCGGGCCCAGATCGTGGAAGGGCGTGTAGTCGTCAAAGGGCGCGTCGTCCCCGGGTTCGTCGAGAACGGGGCCCTCGGCGTCGCCCCAGAGGTCCTCATCATCGCCCTGGAAGTCCGCGTCGAAAGCGGGGCCCTCCGGCTCCGGGCCGGGGCGGGCGGGGGCGGGCGGCCCGACGGAGCGCAGGTTGTCGCGGCAGGCGGCGAGCAGGGGCCGCACCCCCGCGCGCACGCTCCAGCCCCGCGGCCCGTACAGGCCCTCTCGCCGGGGCGGGGCGGCGCCGTCGGGCCCGGACGCCCGACGGCCGGGGGTCGTCGCGGCGGGGTCCGCTGCGATGGGGTTCATCGCGACCGGGGCCGCCGTGTCCGGGCTCGTCATGACCGGGACCGCGGCCGGGTCGGCCGTAGCGGGACTCGCGATGGACTCCGTCGCGGCGAGGCTCATCGGCGCAGGACTCGCGGGGCTGCAGGTGGCGGTGGAGCGGGGTGCCATGGGGTCCTCCCAGGTTCGGTCGGCCCGCTGCGGGCCGGGATGATCGGGCGGCGGGACTGCCGCCCGGCACCACTGTCCGCCGTCGGCGGGGCCGCTCGCCGGGCCCCTGTGGAGGGCGCCCCGGGACCATGTCGAGAACGGGGGCTGTGGGGCCCGGCGGGGCCCGCGGGCGCGATCCGGCAAGACGCGGCCCCGTTTCGACACACTGTCGCGTTCTCTCGGTTATCCTGAGACATCGCCCGAACCCCCGGGCGGTACTTCGAGAGCGTCGGGCGCCTCCGCCCCAGGCACCCGACCGGGAGATCCTTGAAAGGTGCTCCATGGCGACAACAACGTCCACACCCGAGGCGATCCTGGAGGCCGTCGGCGGCCCCGGGAACATCGTCAGCTTCACCCACTGCGCGACCAGACTCCGCTTCGAGCTGCACGACGCCTCCGTCATCGACAAGGCGACGGTCGAGAAGATCCCGGGCGTCATGGGCGCGGTCCCCCAGACCGGGAATCGTTACCAGATCATCATCGGCGGCACCGTGCAGTCGGTGTACGAGGCTATCACAGCGCTGCCCGCGATGCAGAGCGGCGCCAAGGCGTCATCGGCATCGTCGGGCAAATCGAACGCCGACGTCAAAGCGGCAGCCCGCGCGGGTGGCATCCGCGGGAAAGTTGCCTGGGTCGACAACTTCTTCGAGTTCCTCTCCGACGCCTTCCGTCCCATTATCGGCGCCCTGCTGGGCGCCTCCATCTTCATCACCTTCATGGCCCTCATGGGCACGCTCGGCTTCATCGAGAACTGGGCGGACCCGAGGACGGAACTCCCGCCGACGTGGGCGTTCATCAACCTCGCCTGGCGTTCAGTCTTCTACTTCCTTCCTCTCATGGTGGCTTATAACGCCTCCAAGAAGCTCGGAGCCGACCCCTGGATCGGGTTCTCCGTTATGGCGGTGACCATGCTGCCCGGTTTCGCCGCACTCGGGGAGAAGGCCACAAGCCTGACGTTCATGGGATCCGAGATCAAGGTCATCGAAGTTTTCGGCGGCATCCCACTGACGATCTTCGACTACGGCTCGCAGGTGTTTCCGCCACTACTCATGGCCGCAGTGCTCGGACCGCTGACCAAGGGACTGAAGAAGATCATTCCTTCTGATGTCCAACTGATTTTCGTCCCCTTCTTCTCCATGCTTGTCATGATTCCGTTGACGAGTTTCATCCTGGGGCCGATCGGTGTTTATGTCGGAGCGTGGATCGCCAATATTCTCAAGGTGATCAACGACATCTCCCCGTTCATTTTCTGCATCATCATTCCGTTGGTTTACCCCTTCATGGTGCCCCTGGGGCTGCACTGGCCCATCAACGCGATTATGCTACTCAATATCCAGAATAACGGATACGACTTCATTCAGGGCCCCATGGGCGCCTGGAACTTCGCCTGCTTCGGCGCTACTGCAGGCGTCCTGATCGTCGCAATGCGACACAAGGAGAAGGACATGCGCATCACCGCCACCGGCGCACTTTTCGCCGGTCTCGTCGGCGGCATCTCGGAGCCGAGCCTGTATGGCATTCACTTGCGTTTCAAGCGAATCTATCCGCGCATGCTCGTGGGCTGCGTCGCGGGCGGTATCATTCAGGGAATCTTCGGCGGCGTGACGACCAAGGCATTCGTTTTCACCTCGTTGTTCACCATCCCCGCCTTCAATGCGGACGCTAAGGGCGTGGATAGCACGAGTTCGATCTTCATCTACGGAGCGTCGGTCATCGCCTCCTTCCTCGTGGCAATGATCCTCGTTTCTATCTCTGACTACCGCACCCCGGAGGAGCGCGCTGAGATCGACAAGACCAACGCTGAGAACGAGGCCGATCTTGCTGCGGGGGCTTCTGCTCCCGCCATCGCTGCGGCCCCCGCGGAGGAGCCCGCCGAGGAGCCCAAGCCGGCCCTCGCGCCCGGCGCCGTCACCGAGATCGTCGCCCCCCTGGCGGGCACCGTCATGCCCCTGGACAAGGTCGAGGACCCGGTGTTCTCCACCGGCGTCGTCGGCCAGGGCGCCGGGATCTCGCCCGCCGACGGCGAGACCATTGTCGTGACCGCCCCGGCCGCCGGCACGCTCGCCGTCGCCCCCGCCTCGGGCCACGCCTACGGCATCACCCTGGACAGCGGCGTGGAGGTTCTCATCCACGTCGGCCTGGACACCGTCAACCTCGGGGGCAAGGGATTCGACGTCAAGGTCAAGCAGGGCGACCGGGTCACCGCCGGTCAGGAGCTGGTCCGCGTCGACCGCAAGACCATTGAGGACGCCGGTTACTCGCTGACCACCCCGGTGCTCATCACCAACACGGACAAGTTCGCCTCGGTGGAGGTCATCGCCGAGGGCGAGATCTCCCCCAACGCCCCGCTCATCCGCGTCACCGCCCCCGAGGGCTGATCCCCGCGGGGTTGGGCACGGACGCCGCTCGTGCCCGACCCCGCCTCCCGGTTCCGCCCGACGACGGCGGAACCGCCGTACACGCCGGTTTCCCCGGCCGCCAGTGCTCCCAGTGAGCCGGCGGCCGGGGAAACCGGTTTTATCCAACCGGGAGACTCCCGGTGAGCGCCCCGGCCCTCAGTCCTCCACCCGTCCCTTTCATCTGCGCTACAGGAAGGTTATTGAGTCGTTCTCGCCGACAGGTTCTCGGGGCGGGGTCGGCCCCCTTCTCGCTCTCCTCGACGAGATGTGCATTTTGCACTCGAGAACGACGGTTGGAACTGCACTCTCGAATGCGAAATGCACGTCTCGGCGCCCGGGGCGTGACGGCGTCGGGCGCCGCGGTCCGCGAGATCGCCGGGTAATCGCCGAGCACGTCACTTAACCCGCGAGCACGTCTGCTAGAGTGACGTGCTCGCGGGTTAAGTGACGTGCTCGTGGGTTAAGGTACGATCTCGCGGGTTAAGTGACGTGCTCGCGGGCCGGCCGCGTCACGATATTCGAGACGCCGTCCCACCATGCGGACGACTGGCGGGAGTGGAGCGGGGGCGGGGCGTCGGCGCCGACCCCGGCCCGCCTCGTGCGCCCCACGAGGCCCACCGCGCTCCGCTCCCGTGGGGCACCGCGGCCGGCCGGGAGCGGCTGACCGACTGGGTGCAGAACCAGCGCGGCCAGCCGCAGAGACACCACGACCGGGCCGACCGGAAGCCGGGGGTCGGAAGCCGGGAGCCGGGAGCCGGGAGCCAGGAGCAGTCTCAGTCGCTGTCCTCGACGCCCTCGTCCTCGACGTCCACGTAGCGCTCGGGCGCCTTGCCAGCGCTCAGCGTGGCCGCGTAGTCGGGGACCTCGGACTGGAGGGTGCGGTCGGTGCGCCGGTAGCCCGTGGACGAGGGCTTCTTGGGGAACTTCATGGGTGGCCGCTCGACGTGGTGGTAGGGGATGGACTTCAGCAGGTGGTGGATCATGTTGATGCGCGCCTTGCGCTTGTCCTCCGACTCCACGACGTGCCAGCGCGCCGAGTCGATGTCGGTGTGCACGAACATCTCGTCCTTGGCGCGCGAGTAGTCCTCCCACCGGGGGATGGACTCCAGGTCCGTGGGCGAGAGCTTCCAGCGCCGCATGGGGTCGGTCTGCCTCGACTTGAACCGCTTGTACTGCTCCTTCTCGGACACGGAGAACCAGTACTTGCGCAGCAGGATGCCGTCGTCGACGAGCATCCGCTCGAAGACCGGGCACTGCTGGAGGAACCGCCGGTGCTCCTCGGGGGTGCAGTAGCCCATGACGTGCTCGACGCCGCCCCGGTTGTACCAGGAGCGGTCGAACAGGCGGATCTCCCCGGCCGCGGGCAGGTGCTCGATGTAGCGCTGGAAGTACCACTGGGTGCTCTCGCGCTCGGTGGGCGCGGGCAGCGCGACCACCCGGGCGATGCGCGGGTTGAGGTACTCGGTGATCCGCTTAATCGCCCCGCCCTTGCCGGCGGCGTCGCGGCCCTCGAAGATCACCACGACCCGGGCTCCGGTCGACTTGACCCACTCCTGCATCTCGACCAGCTCGGCCTGCAGCCGTAGCAGCTCCGCCTCGTACAGGGAACGATCCATCTTGGAATGCTTCTTTGCCATACCTGAGTTTTACACAGATCCCGCCCGCGCGCCCCTCACTCGCGCACCCGCAGCGCCCAGAAGGCGACGGCGGCCGCGGCGGCGACGTTGAGGGAGTCCACTCCCCCGGCCATGGGGATGCGCACGACGGCGTCGGCGGCGGCGATGGTGCGCGCGGCGAGCCCGTCCCCCTCGGTGCCCAGCACGACGGCGACCCGCGAGTCCGGGGCCGTGCAGGCCGGCGAGGCGGCGAAGTCGTCCAGGTCCACCGCCTCCTCGCTCAGGGCCAGGGCCGCCACGGTGAAGCCCTCGCGGTGGAGCTCGCCCGGGTCCGGCCAGGCGTTGATCCGCGTCCAGGGGACCTGGAAGACGGTGCCCATGGACACGCGCACGCTGCGGCGGTAGAGCGGGTCGGCGCACCGGGGCGCAACCAGGACGGCGTCCACCCCCAGGGCCGCGGCGGACCGGAAGGCGGCGCCGACGTTCGTGTGGTCCACCAGGTCCTCCAGCACGGCGATGCGCCTGGCGCCCGCTCCCCCGCGCGCCGAGGCCAGCAGCTCGGCCACGGCCGCGAGCTCGGGCCGGTGCATGGCGGCCAGGGCCCCGCGGTGCAGGTGGAACCCGGTGATGGCGCGCAGGAGGTCCTCCTCGGCCAGGAAGACGGGCACGTCCCCGCCGTCGTCCCTGCCCCCGCAGCCAGCGGCGGCGGCGATGACCGGGCGCATGGACGCGTACCAGCGCCGCGCCATGAGGAAGGACCGGGGGGCGTGGCCCGCCTCGACGGCCCGGGCGATGACCTTGGTCGACTCGGCCATGTACAGGCCGCGCTCGGCCTCCAGGCGCCGCCGCAGGGCGACGTCGGTCAGGCGGGTGTAGTCGGCCAGGCGCTCGTCGGCCGCGTCGGCCAGCTCGATGATCACGACGGGCGCCGGTTGCGCGGATGGCGGGACTTGAGCCCGAGCTCGCCGAGCAGCGGGTCGCGCTCGACGGCGGGCTCCTCGGATACGGGGCCGGCGAACTGGCTCTGATAGAGCTCGTAGTAGGCGCCCCGGCGGGCGATGAGCTCGTCGTGGCCGCCCTGCTCGACGATGTCGCCGTGCTCCATGACCAGGATGACGTCCGCGTCGCGGATGGTGGACAGGCGGTGGGCGATGACGAAGGACGTGCGGCCCGCCCGCAGTCCGACCATGGCCTGCTGGACCAGCAGCTCGGTGCGGGTGTCCACCGAGCTGGTGGCCTCGTCCAGGACGAGGATCTGGCGGTCGGCGAGGAAGGCGCGGGCGATGGTGATCAGCTGCTTCTCGCCGGCGGACACGCCCGCGCCGGAGTCGTCGATGACCGTGTCGTAGCCCTTGGGCAGGGCGGAGACGATGTGGTCGACGCTGGCGGCCCGGGCGGCGGCCAGGACCTGCTCGTCGGTGGCCCGCGCCGCCCCGAAGGCGATGTTCTCGCGGATCGTCCCCTCGAAGAGCCAGGTGTCCTGGAGCACCATGCCGATCTGCTCGCGCAGCTCGTCGCGGGTCAGCCGGGTGGTGTCGATGCCGTCGAGGCTGATGGTGCCGGCCTGGGGGTCGTAGAAGCGCAGGAGCAGGTTGACCAGGGTGGTCTTGCCCGCGCCCGTCGGGCCGACGATCGCCACCGTCTGGCCGGGTTCGACGACCAGGTTGAGGTCGGTGATGAGGGTGGTGTCCGGGCTGTAGGAGAAGCGGACGTGGTCGAAGACCACGCGGCCGGCCGCCCGCTCGGGCAGGTGCTCGGGCCGGGCGGGCTCGGTCTCCTCGGGGGCGTCCATGATCTCGAAGACGCGCTCGGCGCTGGCCGCCCCCGACTGGAGCAGGTTCGCCATGGAGGCGAGCTGGGTGATGGGCTGGGTGAACTGCTGGGAGTACTGGAGGAAGGCCTGGACGTCGCCCAGGGTCATGGTGCCGCCGGCGACCCTGACGCCGCCGAGCACGGCGATCATGACGAAGTTGAGGTTGGAGACCACGCGCATGGCGGGCTGGATGGCGCCCGAGATCCACTGGGCCCTGTGGGAGCCGTCGTACAGGCGGGCGTTCTCCTTGTCGAAGAGGCGGTTGAACTCCTCCTCGGAGTTGAACAGGACCACCGCCTCGTGGCCGGTGAAGGCCTCCTCGACGATGCCCGACACCTCGCCGGTGGCGTCCCACTGCTCGGCGAAGTGGGGCTGGGCCCGGCGGGCGATGAGGACGGTGACGACGGCGGCCACCGGGATGGCCACCAGCGAGATGAGGGACAGCTGGAGGGAGATGGTGAGCATCATGACGAACACGCCCAGGACCGTCATGAGGGAGTTGAGCGCCTGCGACAGGGTCTGCTGGAGGGTCTGGGCGACGTTGTCGACGTCGTTGGTCACGCGCGAGAGCATGTCGCCGCGCGAGCCGCGGTCGATGTAGGACAGCGGGACGCGGTCGAGCTTGGCCTCGACCTCGGCTCGCAGCCGCCGCCCGGTGCGCTGGACGACGCCGGCCAGGACGCGCCCCTGGATCCACAGCAGGACGGCGGACAGGAGGTACACGCCCAGGGTCTGGAGGAGGACGACCATGAGGGCGCGGCCGTCCAGCCCCCGGCCCGCGACGACGTCGTAGGCGGAGACCATGTCCGCGTAGTCGTCCCGGCCGCCGGCGCGCAGCATCTGGGCGAGCCGGTCGCCGGTGGTCCCCTCCGGGACGCCGGCCCGGGCCAGCATGGAGCCCATGACGCCCTCGAACAGGATGTTGGTGGCGCGGGCCAGGATCTTGGGGGCGGCGACGCTCAGGACGACGGCGACGACCGTGAGCGCAATGACGAGGGCGATGCGCCACCTCTCCGGACGCAGCTCGGACAGGAGCCGCTTCCAGGTCCCCTTGAAATTCCTGGCCCTCTCGGTGGGGGCGCCGCCGCGCGGCCCGGGTCCGGAGCTCATGCCGCCTCCTGCGCGCTGATCTGGGACAGGACGATCTCGGTGTAGGTCGGGCAGCTCTCCATGAGCTCGGCGTGCGTCCCCATGCCGACGACGCGCCCCTCGTCGAGGACGACGATCTGCTCGGCGCTGCGGATGGAGGCGACGCGCTGGGCGACCACGATGAGCGTGGCGCCGCCGGCGGCCCGCGCGAGCCCGGCGCGCAGGCGCGCGTCGGTGGCGTAGTCCAGCGCGGAGAAGGAGTCGTCGAAGATGTACACGCCCGCCTCGCGCACGAGCGCGCGGGCGATGGCCAGGCGCTGGCGCTGGCCGCCGGAGAAGTTCACGCCGCCCTGGTCGACCTCGTGGTCCAGGCCGTCGTCGAGGTCCTGGACGAAGTCGGCGGCCTGGGCGGCCCTCAGCGCCTCCCACAGCTCGTCGTCGCGGGCGCCGGGCCTGCCGTGCTGGAGCGTGGTGCGGATGGTGCCGGAGAACAGGAAGGCCCGCTGGGGGACGCAGGCCACATTCTCGCGCAGCTCGCGGGGGTCGACGTCGCGCACGTCCACGCCGTCCACGCTCACCCTCCCCTCGGTGACGTCGAGCAGACGGGGGATGAGGTTGACCAGGGTGGTCTTGCCCGAGCCCGTCGAGCCGATGAAGGCGGTGGTCCGGCCGGGGCGCAGGACGAGGTCGATGTCCTCCAGCACCGGGGCCTCGGCCCCCGGGTAGCGGAAGGAGACGTGCTCGAAGCGGATCTCGCGCCCGCGCCCTCCCCCGGCCGCCCCCGAGGGCTCGGGCAGGCCCAGCGGGCGGGCGGGCGCCTTGATGGCGGGGTCCACCGCCATGACCTCCTGGAAGCGCGCGGCGGCGACCTGGGCGCGCGGCAGGATGGTCACGAGCATGACGGCGATCATGACGGAGAAGAGGATGTGCATCATGTAGTTGAGGAAGGCCGTCAGGTCGCCGATGGCCATGTCCCCGCCGTCGATGCGCCGCCCGCCGAACCAGTACACGCCGATGCCGGCCAGGTTCATGATGACGGTCACCGAGGGCATGAGCACGGCGAAGAGGCGGCCGATCGACAGCGACGTGGCCGTCAGCTCGTCGTTGGCCGCCTCGAACACGCCCCGGCGCTGCCCCTGGCGCACGAAGGCGCGGATGACGCGCACGCCCTGGATCTGCTCGCGCATGACGAGGCCGACGCGGTCGATCCGCTCCTGCATGACCCTGAAGTGGGGCAGGAGGCGGCCCAGGAGAACGCCGACGACGATGAGCAGGAGCGGGATGAGGACCAGGATGAGGCCGGACAGGGGCACGTCCACGCGCAGCGCCATGAAGGTCCCGCCCATGAGCATGATGGGGGCCATGAGCATCATGGCGCAGACCATGAAGACGACCATCTGGATCTGCTGGATGTCGTTGGTCGAGCGGGTGACGAGGGAGGGGGCCCCGAACCGGGAGACCTCCTCGGGGTTGAAGCGCTGGACGTGGGTGAAGATGTCCCTGCGCATGCGCCGGCCCAGGCCCATGGCGGCCCGGGCGCTCAGGTAGGTCCCGACGATCGCGACCGCGCCCTGCACGGCGGTAATGGCGAGCATGAGGCCGCCCAGGCTCCAGATCCTGCCGGTGTCGCCGGCGACGACGCCGTCGTTGATGATGTCCGCGTTGAGGGTGGGCAGCGACAGGACCGCGATGGTCTCCACGATCTTGAGCACGAGGACCGCCAGCAGCGAGCCCCGGTAGGGGCCCAGGTAGTGACGCAGGGTCGTGAACAGCACAGCGGGGAGACTACGACTGCCGGGGCGGCCTTGTCACGGCCCGCCCGCCGTGCGCGAACTTCGGGACGCGTCTCACTTCCAGGAGGCGTCCGGGGCCACTCGCTCAGCCGCGGCGGAAGGGCGGCACCGAGGGCGGGATGCCGCCCTCGTCCGACCGGTAGCCGTAGCGGCCGTAGGTGCTCGTGGTGGGCAGCGACGTCGTATCGGTCGACGAGTCGGCCGGGGAGGCGGCCGGGGCGCGGTGGTCCGCGCGGCGGTCGGGGGCGGCCCGGTGGTCCGCACGGCGGTCGGAGGCGGCCCGGTGGTCGGAGGAGGGCCGGTCGTCGGAGGCCTCCTGGGAGGCGGACTCGACCTCGCCGCGGGCCTGGGCCAGGGCCTCCTCGGGGTTCTGGAGGTTGGTGGCCGCCAGGTCGGAGGCGATGTCGAGTCCGGACTTCATGCCCGACAGGTCGACCCGGACGTCGTCCGAGCCGGAGCCGAAGGGGCTCGAGCCGGGCGACGGGGGCTTGCCGCCCAGCGCGCCGGCGATCCCGTCCAGGGCCGCGGTGAACTCGGTGGGCACGATCCACATCTTCGAGCTGGTCCCGTTGGCGATCTTGGGCAGGGTCTGGAGGTACTGGTAGGCCAACAGCTTGGGGTCGGCGTTGCCGCGGTGGATGGCGTCGAAGACCTGGAGGATCGCGCGCGACTCGCCCTGGGCCTTGAGGATGGCGGACTGGGCCTGGCCCTCGGCCCGCAGGATCGCCGACTGCTTGTCGCCCTCGGCGGTGAGGATCTGGGACTGCTTGACGCCCTCGGCGGTGAGGATGGCGGCGCGGCGGTCGCGCTCGGCGCGCATCTGCTGCTCCATGGCGCCCTGGATGGAGGCGGGCGGGTCGATGGACTTCAGCTCCACATTGGCCACGCGGATGCCCCAGCGGCCGGTGGCCTGGTCCAGGACGCCGCGCAGTTGGGCGTTGATCTGGTCGCGGCTGGTCAGGGTCTGCTCCAGCTCCATGGCGCCGATGACATTGCGCAGCGTGGTGACGGTCAGCTGCTCGATGGCCTGGAGGTAGTTGGAGATCTCGTAGGTCGCCCGCTTGGGGTCGGTGACCTGGTAGTAGATGACCGAGTCGATGTTCACCTGGACGTTGTCGGAGGTGATGACGGGCTGCGGGGGGAAGGAGACGACCTGCTCGCGCAGGTCGACCGTGGTGCGCACGCGGTCGATGAAGGGCATCAGCAGGTGCAGGCCGGCGAAGTACTCGGCCTGGAACTTGCCCAGCCGCTCGACGATGATCGCGTAGGACTGCGGCACGATCCGCACGGCCCGGAGCATCGCCACGACGACGAACAGGACGACGAGACCGATGACGACGAGAAGTATCGTCTCGACATTGGGCATGGGGCTGCCTCTCCTTGAATTTGAGTGTGCTTGCGGTTCACAGTGGGGCGACGACGGCGATGGCGCCGTCGATGGCGGTCACTCGCACATCCGTCCCCGGTTCGATGCGCGTGGGGCCGGGGAGGGCCTGCACGGGCGCGGCGTACCCCCTCTGGGCGGGCGGGGGAACGGCGGGGCGCGCCTCGTCGACGAGCCGGGCGCTCCACTCCTCCCCGCCCAGGCGCACGCGCCCGCCCCGCTCGTCGATCACCGTCAGGGCGGTGGCCTCGCGGCCGATGAGGGCCGAGGCGTTGGTGCGCATATCGGGCGTCGTCGACAGCAGCTGCCACTTCGCCCAGGGGCGCACCGCCGCCAGCAGCAGCGTGGACACCACGGCGAAGACGATGGCCTGCGCCAGGAAGGACGCGCCCAGGGCGGCGGCGATCGCGCCGCCCACGGCCCCCCCGGCGAACATGAGGAAGGTCAGGTCCACGGTGAGGGTCTCGATCACGCCCAGGACGAGAGCCGCCCCGATCCACCACAGCCATGCCATGAGAGCCTCCTTCCGCTCGCGGGCCCGGACGGCGTCCGGACGGGTACGAGCCTACCGCCTGCCGCGCGCCACGTGCGCGCCCTTGAAGACCGGGCCCCGGCCCCGGGCGGTGTAGCGGCCCCTGTCCGCGCCGACCTCCAGGGGCAGACCGAATGTATCGGACATGACCTCGTCGGTGAGGACCTCGCCCAGGGGACCGGTCCCCCTCACCATCCCCTCGCGCAGCGCCAGGGCGTGGGTGAACCCCACCGGGATCTCCTCCAGGTGGTGGGTGACCAGCAGCATCGAGGGCGCGCCGGGGGCGGCGATGATCTCGCTCAGGGCCGCCAGGAGCAGCTCGCGGCCGGCCACGTCCAGGCCCGCGGCGGGCTCGTCGAGGACGAGCAGCTCGGGGTCGGGCATGAGGGCGCGGGCGATCTCCACGCGCTTGCGCTCGCCCGACGACAGCGACCCCCAGGGCCGCCGGGCCAGGGACGCGGCGCCCAGGGCGTCCAGCAGCGCGCGGGCGCGCTCGACGTCGAGGTCCTCGTACTCCTCGCGCCACACCCCGACCTTGCCGTAGGAGGCGGACAGGACCACGGACAGCACGCTCTCCCCGCCCATGACGGTGCGCGCCAGCGCCGAGGAGCACAGGCCGATGCGCGGATGCAGCTCGGAGATGTCGACGCGCCCCAGGCGCTCGCCCAGGACCTCGACGGTGCCCGCGGAGGGGAACAGGCGGGCGGCGGCGATGCGCGCGATGGTGGTCTTGCCCGCGCCGTTGGGCCCCAGCAGGACCCAGTACTGCCCCTCGTCGACGCTCCAGGTGACATGGGTCAGGATCCGGGTGGTCCCGCGGTGGAGCGAGACGTCATCGAGGCGGAGCACGCTGGTCATGGCGCTACCATAGCGCGCCGACGTGACCCGAATCGCACCCGCGCGCGGGGGGCGGGGCCCGCCGGGTTAGGGTTCGGACGTGGACCCTTCGCGCCCCGCCGTGAGCATCCTCCTGGCCCTGTGGGCGCCCCTGCCCTCCTCCCACGGCCTGGCCGTCGTCCAGGGGCCCGACGCCGTCCACGAGGTGCTCGACGGCGCCGGGGCCGGCCCGCCGGACCTGGGGGCGTGGCTGTCCGCGGCCCGGCCCCTGGCCCGCTGCGCCGCGGTCCTGCCCGGCCCGGAGCTGGCCCTGCCCGCCGCGGCCGGGGTGCGCGAGGCGGGCGAGGGGGTCCTCGTCGAGTGCGGCGAGACGGCGGCCATGGCGGGGCGGCGCCTCCTGCTGGCCCCCGAGCCGGCGGGGGCGGGGGTGCGCTGGCGCGTCGAGGAGCTCGCCGTCGCGCCCGAGCCCTTCGACCCCGTCCAGGCGCGCCGTGACGTCCACGCCGCGACCGAGCGCGCCATCGGGGCGCTGACCGAGCTGGACCTGGCCCGCGAGCGCCCCGAGCTGGCCGATGCCCTCACCGACCTGGTTGCGGCGGTGCTCGATCCGAGGCTCGTGCCGCCGTCGATGCCGCCGCGGCGGCGCGATCTGCTGGAGCGCTCGCTGCGGCTGGGGGCGATCTGCGAGCTGGCGCTGGCCGACGATGGCGCCGCGGTCACGGCCGGTCAGGCGGCCCGGCGCCGTCGGGCCCTGGAGCCCCTGGCGGGCGCGGCGAGGCGCGGGGTGTGCGCCGCCACGCAGACCTGGGCCCATTGAGGGGCAGTGACCGCAATCGTATCATCTCCTAAAATCTCGTATTCATTTAGGCCTTTATTG
>ERZ773099.1030-NODE-1030-length-21318-cov-8.629685_pt1 | contig 21318 bp, 18 predicted proteins | sample MGYA00511120_ERZ773099 | MGnify/ENA primary metagenome ERZ773099 (study PRJEB29015, sample SAMEA2738012) | human oral metagenome | biome: human oral; feature: human-associated habitat; material: dental | place: China | collected 2104 ...
ATAATTACGCCATGAAATACACCCAGCGACGCAATTCATTTTCTCGATTTGTACCCATTTTATTAGTGATTGTCATTACCATTGTAGCGGTAGCGGCGGTTATTGCAATTGGTCGGGCGCTGTTTGGCGGAAACGAATCAGATCAAAAGGATAAAAATATTAATGCCGGTCAGATTGCGCTGCTATCAACAGACGAAGGGCGAGCTGTGCGCCTGACGGTTCGTGGGCCAATTGTAGCAAACGAGAATTTTCGCTCATATAGTGTTATAGTTTCGCCAAGCTCTCGGCAAATAACGACGTATGAGGGCTACTTGGATAAAGAGATTAGTCAGAAAAAATTGGATAATAACGTAAAAGCCTACACAGAATTAGTTTACGCGCTAGATAAGCGGAAGATGATGAATGGAACACAATTGACAGAGCAGCAGAACGACTTACGTGGTATTTGTGCGAGTGGCAAAGTATATAAGTTTGAAACATTGAACGATAATTCAGTTGTGAAGAGTTTATGGACGTCGGATTGTAGTGGCTCTAAAGGCTCAGCGCAGGCAAATGTCAATGAGATTTTGGATATGTTTTTGAAGCAAATTCCTGAAGGCAAGAAGATGGTTGCTGGTATTGGCTTGGGCCAGGAAGAGGCCTTGTTTAAGCTGTAGGAGTACTGTATGCCGGAACTTCCTGAAGTCGAGACGGTTCGCTGCGGTTTGGCGGAGCTATTGCCGGGCCGAGTGGTAGCGCGAGTGATGGTGTTTGATTCGCCGAAGAGTTTTCCGAATGCGCCAGCTGACGTTGAGCAATTTTTATATGGTTCACGCGTGACGGCGGTGCGGCGGCGGGCGAAGGTGTTGATGATTGATCTGGACACTCGTTATACATTGGTGGTGCATTTGAAGATGACGGGGCAGCTAGTTTTTCGCCAAGGTTCTAGCCATGGCGCTCGGGTATCCCCAAAAAAATCTCGGGGCCCACGTAAAGTTGCCCAAGATTTTTCTGCGGATACCGCTCGCGAGATCGACGACTTCGCTGGCGGGCATCCGAACGATAGTTTGATTGGCGAGCTGCCGGATCGGTCGACGCGGGTGCAAATTGAGTTTACCGATGGGTCGCGGCTATTTTTCAATGATCAGCGCAAGTTTGGCTGGGTGAAGTTGCTGCCGACTGATGAGGTGAAGAACTTACCGTTCATGCAAAAAGTTGGGCCGGAACCGCTTGATCCCAATACGCGCGCCGAGGATTTCATCCAGCGGATTCGTCGCCGTCAAAACTCGATGATCAAGCCAGCTTTTCTTGACCAGGCAGTGATCGCCGGGGTTGGTAATATTTATGCCGATGAAGCACTGTGGGCGGCACATATTCATCCGCAAACGCGGGTGAGAAATGTCAGTGATCAGCAGCTGAACACATTATTTAATGAGCTGCGGCAAATCTTGCAACTCAGTATTGATCAGGGCGGCTCGACTGATAGGAATTACGTTGATGCCGAGGGGCGGAAAGGAAATTATCTGACGTTTGCTCATGTGTTTCGCCGCGAAGGTCAAGCTTGCCATCGCCATCCCGACCAAGAAATTATCAAGCTAAAAGTCGGCGGCCGTGGTACACATGTGTGTCCAGTCTGTCAGGTGGAGGTTGAATGATTCATCTTCTCTACGGCGATAACGAATTTGAGAAACAGGCGGCGTTGGTAGCTCTGGTTGGTGATGCGGATGTTGTGCGGTATGATGGCGAGGAATTGACGCTGGCTGATATGCAGGAGATAACGATTGGTCAGACATTGTTTACGCAGTCTTCGGTGTACGTCATCTCGAAATTGAGCGAAAATTCTGACATCTGGTCGCGATTGTCAGAGTTGCCGTTTGATGATGATAAAACCGTTATCTTGCTAGAAGGCAAACTTGATAAACGAACAAAAACCTATAAATGGTTGCAAAAAACTGCCAAAGCTCAAGAATTTTTGCCACTCAGTGACCGCCAAAAGCCGCAGCTTATATCTTGGTGTGAAGCACAGGCTCGTGAGCGCGGCTATAAGCTGACGCGCATGCAAATAGGAACGTTGATCGACCGTTTGGGGTTTGACCAGTTGCGACTCAGTAATTTTTTGGATCAATTGGCGCTAGTGAAGGAGATTACTGACGAACTAATCGACCAGTTGGTACCGTTGGCGAGGTCAGAAAACGTGTTTGATTTGTTTGTTGCCGCTTTGTCGAAGGATTATGAAACGGTGCACAATATCATCAGCTATTTGGAGTCAGAAAGTGGTCTAGATGGCGCCTACCAGACGATGGGACTATTGGCGTCACAGGCGACCAATGTGACAGCATTGGTGCTGGCAGGCGGTGATAATAAAACGGTGGCAGCTGATTTATTGGTCAATCCATATGTATTGCAGCGCTTGTCCTCGTCAGCTCGGACTATTGACATTGAACATCTCAGGCAGATCAACGATGCATTGTTTCAGGCAGACCTTCAGATGAAAACGACCGGGGTTAATCCGTGGCTGTTGATAGAGGAGGCTTTAGTCCAGGCTGGGTAGCTGTAAGATTATCGAAAGTATTGATTTTATTTTGATAGTAAGTATAATAATCTTCACGTTGTAATATAGAGGAGTTTGAAGAAAGATGGGTAGGTTACCTAAAGGAGAAGGCTTACGTAATCCCGGGGATCATCATAATAACATTAAGCCCTTTTTGGGGTGCTTTGCAGCAGCAGCATTTTTTACTGGAGGTATATTCCTAGGCTTAAAGGACTCTCCCGAAGAGTCACATTACACACCTCCGGTGACAACTTCATCAGAACAATCGGCCAGTAGTGTGCCAAGCGAATTTCCAGTTAGGCCAGAGCGAAAGGCTGAAATTGACGAAAAGGCTAAAAATATATTACAAGATGAATACTGGAGGGGATATACTGGAACTGACGCGTACACTGGCACTGATACATATGGATCTCTGGTTAGTTATTTTTATACTGAAGATGGAAAGCACATGACAGAGGTTGCTGTTTATAATGCAAGTACGGTAGAAAATGAGTCGGTGTTAAAGGCAAAAATAACAAAAAGAGATATAAAGAGTGGAGGATGGAAAACTACATCAGAACTTTTGCTTACGTTTGATGTTAAAGATTCGTCTGTAAGAAAAGAGACTCCTATGACGACCACCAGCCTAGAGGAGTTTTTGGGTGCTGGACTGAGTCTTACTGAGGTGTCTAACTTAGACCATAAAGGCGGAAAGATTGTAGTAGTGACCTTTAATAAAGATGGAACGATCTCTGTTAAAGAGGGGCAAGGAGTGGTGATTAATGGTAGTATGGAGTTTGATAGTACAAATTTAGATAAGGTCGGTGGCCCAGTTAAGGCCCAGCTTTTGGCTAAAGGAGTATTGGATAGTTAGGCTTTGTGCTATGTCTATTATCTATAAAAACACCCCAGTGAACTCTGGGGTGTTTTTAATAATTAGCGTAAATTATTTTTCAGTTTTCTTAGCTGCTGGCTTTTTTGCTGGAGCTTTCTTTGTGGCAGCTGGTTTTTTCGTAGCAGCTGTCTTCTTGGCTGGGGTGGCTTTTACAGCCGGCTTTTTAGCAGCAGTTTCCAGCTTAACGCCTGCTTTTTTAGCAATTTTGCTCAATGCGCTTTTACGACGAGCAGCGGTATTTTTCTTAATCAGGCCTTTTTTAACAGCTGTATCAATTTCACTTTGAGCAGCGGCAAGAGTTTTGGCGCTTGGCGCTGCGATAAAAGCTTTAACAGCAGTCTTAACGTCTTTTTTAATGCCGATATTGCGCTCGCGACGTTTTAAGGTTTGCTTAGCGCGCTTGATGGCGGATTTGATAATTGGCATGTTACTCCTTTACCTCTATAGATTTGTATCGTTAATCAGGAAGAATTATACAGAAAATGACATAAATTGTAAAGAGGTGGTATAGATATTGACTTTATGGTAGTGCTTATGGTATAGTGATGGAAAGTATAACGACAAAACAAAAATAGGAAAAATCATGCCAAACGGATCAGCAAAACAGAAAGTAGTCCAAAGCATCAAGGATGTAACTAATATTTTGGTGACGGTGAGCGCTAGTCCGTCAGTTGACGAATTATCGGCGGCGCTTGGTTTGACGATTTTCCTCAACAAGCTCGGCAAGCATGCCACGGCCGTGTTTAGTGGTGATACTCCACCAGCTATCAACTTTCTGAATCCTGATAAAACATTTGAACAGACAGCTGATAGTTTGCGTGATTTTATTATTGCTTTAGACAAAGAAAAGGCTGACCATCTGCGATATAAAGTTGTTGATGATGCAGTGAAGATTTTTATTACGCCATATCGGACGACAATTTCTGATAAAGATTTAGAATTTTCCCAGGGAGATTACAATGTCGAGTTGGTGCTGGCGTTGAATGTTGAGAATAGCGACAGTATTGATGCGGCGTTGACAGCTCATGGTAAGATTTTGCATGACGCCACAGTTGTTGCGATAACGGCGGGCAGCGTGAAGAGCGGACTGGGGTCGGTTGATTGGCATGAAAATAATGCAAGTGGCGTGAGCGAGATGGCAATTGAGCTAATTGATGATTTGAAAACGCCAAAGGTAACACTGGACGAACAGATGGCGACGGCATTGTTGACGGGAATCGTGGCGGTTACTGAGCGGTTTAGCAATAGTAATACATCATCAAAGGCGATGACCGCGGCGGCAGAACTTATGGCGGCAGGAGCCAATCAGCAGTTGGTAGTGTCAAAGATTGCTGAAAGCGAGGCAGAGGAAAAGCCACAAGAAATTGAGAAAATTGAAGATAAAAAGCCTGATAAGGAAGAGTCAGCCACAGAAAATCCAGAGAAAATAGAGGATGACGAATCGGAGCAGGCAAATGGTACGCTGTCGATTAGTCATGAGAAAAAGGGCGATATTGATGAAGTAGCGGCACAAACAGCGAAAGAAAAGCAGGAAGAATCGGCACGGGTCGCCGCAGAGAAGTTGGCTAGTATTGAGCCAGCTAAGGATGTTGACCAAGCAGATGAGGATCTTAGTAAAAAATTAGTGGCAAAGGAACTGACTTTTGAAGAGACTCCGCTAATGGGTGGTACGTTGAATGCAACGACCACACAGGCTGCTGAAGATAGGCAGAAGGAATTGTCCGGTGATCAGAATAAAACAATTTTAACTCATAGTAAGCATGTGGGTGATAGTGCGCCGTCATTTGGGGATACGCCGCTAAATGCTGCCATGGGAGTGTCTGATGAGCCGCCGAAGGTTGACCCGTTTGCTAATACTGCTGGTGAGCAGAAATTGTCTTCTATTCCTGTAGCACCTCTAGCACCTCAATCAGATGAGTCTATCATTGAGGCTATCGCTAGCGATACTAATAAATTAAACGCTTCTGGGTTGCCAGCGCCAAATCTAGCCAGTGCGCCAATTGAACCAGCGCCGATTAGCGCACCTTTGCAACCAGGACAAACATTGGCAGATGTTGAAAATAGCGTAGCTGGTACTGCTTTACCGATACCACCGGCAGTTCCGGACTTTGGCGCATTGCCACCACTGCCGCCAGCGCCGACAGGAGTTGACACGACAGGAATGCCTCAGATTGCACCATTAGGGATAACACCCGAGCCGGTAGCTGCACAGCCAATATCGGCAATGCCAACTCGGCCAGTTCAGAGTGCAGGGGAGTTTAACCCAGCACAATTCCAGATTCCAGGGCAAAAATAGTTGATGGATGAAGTCATTCTTATCGATAAGCCACAAGGTTTGACTAGCTTTGGGGTGGTAGCGCGCCTGCGGCGAGTTTTATCAAATCAGGCGGGCAAGAAAGTTAAAGTTGGCCATACTGGCACGCTTGATCCGTTCGCGACAGGCTTAATGATTATTGTAACAGGGAAGAAGTGTCGGGAAGCCGAGACATTTACCAAGCTAGATAAATGGTATGAGGCGGAAATTATCTTAGGAAAGAAAAGCTCGACGGGTGACCCTGAGGGCAAAATCGTTAAAGTATCTGATTATGAGCCGAATATAGAGGAGATTCAGCAGGCAATTAGTCAGTTTGTTGGGAAAATTGAGCAGACCCCGCCGATTTTTAGCGCAATAAAAATTAACGGTCAGCGAGCTTATAAATTGGCGCGCGAGGGGAAGCGAGTGGAGATTTCAAAGCGTACAGTGGAGATTTATTCACTGGAATTGTTGTCCTATGAATATCCTAAGTTAAGAATCAAAACTCATGTTTCCAGCGGAACTTATATCCGAACATTAGCGGTGGATATTGGTGATAGATTAAATACGGGTGCGTATTGCGAGAATTTGCGACGCACACAAATAGCCGATTATTCTATTAGGGAAGCGAAGACTTTGGCGGATTTTGGGATTACTAGCTAATTGCAAAAGCCAGAGTAACTTGGTATAATTACAAGGCTATGATTAGCAAAGATAATAAAGCAAAAGCAATTGCTTTGACTCAGGTCAATAAAAACGACGTCGGTAGCCCACAGGCTCAGGTGTCAGTTTTGACGGCTCGTATCAAAGAGGTTACGGAGCATCTGAAGGCGAATAAACACGACTTCATGGCGCGCCGCGGCTTGATCCAAATGGTTGGTAAGCGTAAGCGTTTGCTAAAATATTTGGAGCGAACTGATTTTGAGAGTTACAAAGCAGTTGTTGCCAAGTTAGGTTTGCGTAAATAATTTTACGTTAGGAAAACTGCTTAAATCCCCTTCGGCGAGAAGGGGATTTTTGTTATGGAAATTATTTCTTCAATTTAGCAATAAGTACGTCGCGTCCGTCGTTGGCACCGCCTAAAGTGCAGGAATAGAGAGTTAATTGTGGCTGATCAGTACGTTGTTCGATTTCTATTGCCTCTGGTTTAACGCTACGTTTTTCGCTGATGACATAAATGTAGCGCACTCCATTATAATCGATAACAATCTCATCGCTAACTGTCAGCTTATCAATATTGTAAAATGGTGATTTTCTAAGTGTTTGCTGAGGGGTCAACCCCATAATGAAACGGTGTGCGGATAAAACAAAATTACCGCCGTCCTTCGGGTTGCCATTCTCTGGTTTACGCCACCAAGCACCGTGCTCCATAGTTTCTGCACCGCCAGATGCGTACGGCAAATTAATATCAATTTTTGGGATATAAAGTCGATTTTCGGTGATTTTATCCTTAGTCTTACTTATAAGCTGTGAGGTGGAATTGTCCTTTGGGTTGATGGTTTGAGACATGATAAGTGGCGTACTAATAAGCACTAACAGATATACTCCACTAGCAATCATTGTTGCTGCGATTATTGGCAGAATGTAATTTTTTCGTCGTTTGGTAGCCGATTCTAGATGAAGTGACATGGCTAAATTATAGCATAACGATATTAAGTAATTTGTCTGAGCATAAGAGCGGAGCTGGTGTTTAGGCTAGCGTTTTAGTATAATATTAAGTAGCAATTTGTAATGCGGAAGTGATAGAGATGAGATTGCGCAATAAATCAGGCGGCACAATTTTATCCCTGTTACTACCGCGAGAAAGGAGCTCTTTATGAGTATTATTAACCCGAGTGGCAAGGAGATTTTTAGCGTTACCACTGAGTTTTGTGGTCGGCCGCTGACACTAGAAGTAAACCGTGTTGGCTTTCGGACAACTGGTAGTGTGCTGGTGCGCTACGGCGATACTGTAGTTTTGGGTAGTGCGCAGGTGAGTAGTCGTCCAGTTCAGATGGACTATTTTCCATTGTCAATTGACTACGAAGAAAAGTTTTATGCAGCGGGTAAAATTTCCGGTAGCCGATTTATTAAGCGTGAAGGTCGTCCAAGTGACGAGGCTGTGCTGATTGGTCGGTTGATTGACCGTCCAATTCGTCCGCTATTTCCGAAGGGCTACCGCCAAGAAGTGCAGGTTGTAGCAACGGTACTGAGTATGGATCCTCATTTCCGCCCAGATGTTATTGCGATGATTGCAGCATCTAGTGCCTTAATGCTAACTGGCACGCCTTTTGACGGTCCAGTGGCTGGTTTGCGTGTCGGCCGCATCAACGGAGAATTTAAGGCCTTCTTAACTTCAGAAGAGCGTGAGAAGTCGGATCTTGATTTGGTGGTGGCTGGTATTGAAAGTGGCATCACTATGGTTGAGGCTGGAGCTAAAGAAGTCTCAGAAGATGTTATTGTTGATGCTATGGCATGGGCGCATCAGATGATGCAGCCAGCAATTGCCTTGCAGCGGGAATTGGCGGAAAAAGTTGCGCCAGCTACGCAGGAATATACTTTAATCTTACCAGACGAATCAATTCAGCAGACTGTTGATGAGTGGGCTATTGGTAAGTTCGGTGAAAAACTCCGTCGCCCATATCCAGAACGTAATGAAATGATTAGTCAGATTCGTGATGAATTCCATGAGGCGATGGCGGAAAAACTTGTCATGGACGAGGAAGAATATAATGAGGTGCGTGGTGATTACGATGAGGCGTTTACTTTGGCGCTTCATAAAGATGTACGTCAGGGAATCGTTGCAGAACAAGTCCGTCCTGATGGTCGCGGGTTGACAGAAATTCGTCCGCTCAGTTCGGAAGTTGGCTTCTTGCCACGCGCTCACGGCTCCAGTCTGTTTACTCGCGGCGTGACGCAAGGTATGAACATTGTTACTTTGGCGCCGCTGAGCTATTCACAACTAGTTGACACAATGGAAATTAATGATGGCGAGCGACGCTATATGCACCATTACAATGCGCCAGGATATACAGTCGGTGAAGTTAAGCGAATGGGTAGCCCGGGTCGACGTGAAATTGGGCACGGTTATTTAGCGGAACGAGCGTTGTTGCCAGTGCTGCCAACCGAAGAAGACTTTCCTTACGCTATTCGTTCGGTGACAGAAATAATGAGCCAGAACGGCTCAACGTCGATGGCGGCAACTTGTTCAAGCTGCTTGGCGTTGATGGATGCGGGCGTGCCATTGTCGGCTCCAGTTAGTGGAATTGCTATGGGTCTGATGATGGATGGCGATACGCCGTATGTGCTGAGTGACATTGCCGATGCTGAGGACTTCGCTGGCGATATGGATTTTAAGGTGACAGGTACAGCAAAGGGAATTACCGCTCTCCAGATGGATATGAAGGTGCACGGCTTACCGGTGGCGGTGCTGCGTCAAGCAATTGAGCAGAGTAAGGCCGGTCGAACACACATCTTGCAGCATATGCTGAGCGTGCTAGCTACCCCGCGTAATCAGCTTAGTCCGTATGCGCCACGAATTGAGAAGATTAAGATTGATCCAGATAAGATTGGTGCGGTGATTGGTAAGGGTGGAGAGACTATCAATAAGATTACCTCAGAAACTGGCGCTGAAGTTGATATTAAGGAAGACGGCTTGATCACAATAGCTAGCCCGAATGGTGAATCAATTGAAAAGGCGCTGAATTGGATTAAGAGCTTGGTCGAGGAGCCAGAAGTTGGTAAGGTTTATGAGGGTAAAGTCGTCAGTATTAAGGACTTTGGTGCTTTTGTAAATATCTTGCCGGGCGTTGACGGTATGGTACACATTTCAAAGTTAGCCGAAGGTCGAGTTAATAAAGTGACTGACGTAGTTAAAGAGGGTCAGTCGGTTCGCGTAAAAATTACCGGAATTGATGAGCGTGGTAAGATCAATTTGACGATGATCGGTTTGTAAATATATAATAATGAAAGCTTAATTTTAGGAGGAGAGCCGTTTATGGATGATAACAGCAAGCCAAAGGTAGCACCGCAGCCTCAAATTCAACAATCTCCGCAACAATCCTTACCGCAGCAACCATCTATGGGAGCGCCTTACCAAATGCCCCCAAAGAAGAAGATGCGTAAAGGTGTTTTGTGGGGGATTATTGGTGTTAGTGGCGTGCTTGTCATATCTGCCATTGGTGTGGTTTTGTCTATGACGATCTTCGGCAATCCTAGTAAAGGCGACTATAAAGATGTGCTTGTTCTAATCTCGCGGATAGATATTCCTGATTTTAGTAATATATCTAGAGGTGCACTGAAAAGTAATGATTACGAAGGAGCTATAAATAAGAATATCAGTTTGGCTGATGAGTTTTATGCTAAAATTGGCTCCCACAAGGCACTTAAAGATAAAGAAGTTAAAGACGCTTATGATAAATATTTGAAAACATGGAACGACGAAGGAAAGCCACATATTAAAGACCGTATGATTCTTGAAGGAGAAGGCATTGATAAAAAGTGTAATGATCCTGATGTAAGAGAATACTTTGAAAAATCTAAAGATGAGGTTGAAAAACATTTTGACTCTGTAATGAAGGGCTGTATAGATTCTTTGAATAAATTGTCGAAGTCTGATAGTGCCAAGGTTAGGCAATACAGTGAAGATCTAAAAAAGTACTATGAAGATATGAGGCGGTACTATGCGCAAGTAGGAACGTTCAGACGAGATTATTTGCAAAAATATGGTCGTGAGCCTTCATTGCCGTCTATGGTTTCACTTAGGCCATATTTTGGTAACTATGAAGTAGCCAAAAAATTAGAAGATAGTTTCAGTAATTTCAAAAGGATATTGGAAGAAAAAGCTAAATAATCTATGTTCAGATATAAATCACCTTGAGAGATCGAGGCGTCTTCATTTGACTATAGTCAAGCTGTAGCAGTATAATAAGTGAAAAGTATAAAAGTCAGGAGATTATTTTAAATGGACGACAGTAACAGGAAAAAACAGCAACTACCTCAACAGCCTCAATTCCAACAGACTCCACAACAGCCGCAACAATTCCAACAAATGCCACCTCAACCCATGGCTGGCGCTCCATACCAAATGCCCCCAAAGAAGAAAATGAGTAAAGGTGTTTTGTGGGGAATTATTGGCGGAGTAATTGGTCTAATAATCATTATCGTCGGCATAGTCCTAGCCATTTTATTCTTGAGTGGTCCAAGCAAGAGTGATTATAAAGATGCGGCAAGCTTAGTGTCGCAAATGAAACCGCCTGAGACTAAGGATCTATTTAAGGATGTGAAAAAAAGTGATGATTACGAAGAGGTTATAAATAAAATTATAAACTCAGTTGACGAAGCTAATGCTAAGTTTGTCGCTAATAAGGCCTTTAAGGATAAAGATGTTAAGGAGGCTTACGACAAGTATCTGAAGGTATGGAATGACGAGTCTAAGTCTTTCTTAAAATATCTGGGAATTTTTAGCAAAGAAAAGGCCTACTTCAGGTGTAGAGTTCCTCTGGAAAAAAAATATTTTGAGAAATCTAAAGATGAAATTGAGAAAGATTTTGACTCTGTCATGAAAAATTGTATGAACGCCCTGGACAACATGATTAAGTCTAATAATGATATTGCCAAGAAATACGGCGAAGACTTGAAAAAGCATTATGCGGAGATGAAGCAATATTACGTAGAGGCAGCGGCCTACAGACAGGACTACATAAGAACAAACGGCAAAACATCTTTGTCGTCACCTAAAGTTCCAACTACCCCAACCCCTAATTACAAAAAGGATATTACTAAGAGATTGAAAGATAATCTTGATAATTTACAAAAAGTGTTAGAAGATAAAGCCAATAAATAGATTTTATCTAAAAACAAAAGCGCTCTGAGATAATCAGAGCGCTTTTAGTGGTTAAGGTTTGACAGCAATCAGCTCATAAATATATAATATAAAAAACCATAATCTTAGGAGATTAAATTTCTAATGGACAATAGCAATAACAATAAGAAACAACAATCACAGCAAGTCCCACCTCAACCACAACTTCAACAAGCTACGCCTCAACAGCCTCAATTCCAACAGACTCCACAACAGCCGCAACAATTCCAACAAATGCCACCTCAACCCATGGCTGGCGCTCCATACCAAATGCCCCCAAAGAAGAAAATGAGTAAAGGTGTTTTGTGGGGAATTATTGGCGGAGTAATTGGTCTAATAATCATTATCGTCGGCATAGTCCTAGCCATTTTATTCTTGAGTGGTCCAAGCAAGAGTGATTATAAAGATGCTGGAGATAAATTGAATAGTATAATTGAGGTGTATAATAAAACATCCTCATCGTTGTCGTATATTAGCACTTCAGAAACTAAGGCCTCGTTAGAATCTTATCGTAATAAGCTTGCCAAGGCTAAGAGTGATATTAGTGATAAATTGGTTGAGCTGGGTAAGATGAAGGCCGTTAGTGGCGATAAAGAAGTTCGGGAAAAGTATGATAATCTGAAAAATAAGCTGGAAAAATTCAATGAAGCTATTGATGCTTTTGATGAAGTTTATGGCAAGATACTCCCAGTGATAATGGAATTCTCTAATGACAGTGTTAGTTCTAGCTTGTCTAGTGTAGAAAGTGTGATAAAGAAATCCCTCCAGGATCTTAAGAAGGTTGACGCTAAGAATGAGAATAATAAGAAGTTCATTAAAGATTTTACTGCTCAATTAGAAAAGCTTGAGGAAATGATTCCAAAGGTTATAGAAATGAAAGAAGATTGGAAAAAGTATGACTCTAATTTTGTGAGCAACTTTTACGATACGCTTACTGCGACACAGAAAACTATTCGTGAATGGACCTCTGGACTGCAGAAATTGGGAGAAGAGGGCGAAATTCGCAATGAGCTAAATAATCTAGAGGACGTATTGTTAGAGAAGGCAAATAAGTAAAATCATCTTATAGATGACAGGCGCCTCGTTTTTACGGGGCGTTTTTTTGTTAGAGTAAAGTTATACCTATTATCTACTTCAATAATTGGAGATATAGTTGACTTCAAGTTGCTTGTAAAATCTGTCTAAGGGTAGTATAGTAGATAGTCGATATCCATTATATCTAATTTAAGAAAGGACTTATATGAGATTATCAGGGGCGGTTGAACAGGCGTGTTGTATCATGGCAATTTTAGCCGATCCAAAACAAAAAACGCCGATAACTAATGATGCTTTGTCAGAAAAAATGTTAGTTTCGCCAACGTATTTGAAAAAAATTAGCCGTAAACTAGTGGTGGCAAATTTAATTACCTCAGCGCAGGGCGCCGGAGGTGGGTTTATCTTGGCAAGAGAAATGAATGAGGTAACACTACATGATGTAGTCTTGGCAATTGAGGGCAATGCGCCATTTTTTCAGCCTCAAGGAGTTATTGGGCGGGTTTTTGCGTCGCGCCGTCGTCAAGTAAAAATTGGCATGAACATGATTGAAAAGGTTTTTTCTGAGGCTCAGGAAAAGTGGAGTGAATACCTAAAAACTGTGACGCTAGAAGACGTTGCTCGGGAGGTTTCGCATGAGTAAAAATAATATGGTACGAGCCGAGTGGAGGCATTTATTTAAAAACAAAATACTCCTTATATCTATGTTGGTGATCTCGTTTATTCCGATTATGTATAGCGGATTTTTCTTAGGTTCAATTTGGGATCCATACGGTCAAACAAAAAATCTACCGGTAGCACTTGTTAATGAAGACAGGGGTGCTGTCTTAAGCGGTCAAACATTGAATGTTGGTCAAGCGGTGCAGCAAAAATTGAAAGATAATCATGATTTGGGGTGGGAGTTTGTTAGCAAAAAACAGGCATCTAGTGGCGTAGAGAGTGGGCATTTCTATGCCGTAGTGGAAATTCCATCTGACTTTTCAGAGAAGGTGTCCTCAATCACTGGTAGCCAGCCTCAACAAGCGGTTATCAATTTTACCACTACACCGGCCAAGAACTATATTGGTTCATTGGTGAGTAATCAGGCGGCCGAGAGAGTGAAGTCTTCAGTCTCTGAGCAAGTCACTAAGGCATACGCTAAAGGGGTGTTGGAGAGTATAGATAAACTGGGGGTAGGTTTAGAGTCGGCTGTCAACGGGACGGCGCAGCTGCACAGTGGCTTGGCCCAATTCCACGGTGGCGTTCAAGTGTATACTGGAGGAGTCAATCAACTAGCGGTAGGTCAGCAGAGTTTGGCTGATGGTTTGGTGCAATTAAACGGTGGGGCACAGCAATTGCAGACGGCTCTTAGGAAGATGTCAAATGGTCTACCTAGTGAATCTCAAGTTGCGCAACTAACAAGTGGGGTGAAGCAATTGCAAACCGGCATTGATCAACTAAATTATAGCGTGCATCACCCATCTCCAGTGATCCTCGCTCAGCAAAATAAAGTGCAGACTGAGGCTCAAGCTTTGGCACAAACTGTGCAAGCGTCGGTGGTAGACCTATCTGCGGCGGGGGCAGTAGTCAAAGATTTGAGCATCCAGGCTGTGGCGTCTGGCGTTGGTTCAACAACCATAACCTTGCCGCAAATAGGTAAAATCTCTCAGGCGCTTGGTAAGACGCAAACAATTACTACTCAGGTGGCTACATTACTTCAGGATTTACAAACGCTTACTCGCCAATTGTCGGAGCAACAATCACAACTACAGACAGGAGTCGCTGCACTTAATAGCGGTGCGAGTCAGCTTACGCCAAATGTAAATGCTGCACTTAATGGTTATAACACCCTCAGGGTCGCAAATGGCCAATTGCTGTCTGGGGTAGCGTCGTTAAGTGGTGGCTTAGCTAAGGCGCAAGCTGGTAGTCAGAAATTAGCTGACGGCGCTGGCGTGTTGAGCAATCGTTCAGGAATGTTGGTTGGCAGTAGTGCTCGACTAGCTAATGGCGTAGATGTGCTTTCCGTTAAGTTGGCAGATGCTTCTAATAAGCTTAAAACTCAGCCGACGGGATCAGCGACTCAGGAGCATATCGCTAACCCAGTTAAGTCGGAGACAACAGCAAAGGGCGATGTTCCAAATTACGGCTATGCTCTGGCTCCATACGTATTGTCGCTGAGTTTGTTTGTTGGAGCAATTGTTCTGAATGTCATTTACCCAATTCGTAAGACTTTTGCCGAGCAGGAAAGTGCTTTTCGTTGGTGGTTGGCTAAGGCATCGGTCGTTGGCCTGGCGGCTTTCGCTCAAGCAACGATTCTAATGTTAGTTATGGTCTACTGCTTAGGTCTGACTCCAGAACATCCAGTGCGCTTTATCGGGGTAATTTATATGACGTCATTTGTCTATATGTCTATTGTGTCGTTTATGGTGATTACGCTGGATAACCCGGGTCGATTTTTGGCAATGGTGCTATTGGTATTGCAGTTAGGTTCAAGTGAGGGAACATTCCCGATTCAAACGGCTAATGGATTTTTCCAGGCAATTAATCCGCTGGTACCAATGACTTATTCCATCCGAGCGTTGCGCCAGTCTATATCAGGTGGGTTAGACAATGCGTTTTATGACAGTAGTATGTGGGTACTTGCTGGATTTTTGCTAGTAGCTAATTTGCTGATGATAAGTTTCTTTATTTATCGTGGTAAGCGTAAATTTGCTCACACCTCAGTAGATGGTGATGATTAGTCCTGTCTGACGATAACATTTTAAAATACCAGCGCCTCTTTACGTGGTGTTGGTATTTTGCTTATTGTGCGGCGCTATTTTTGACAAAATACAGTCAGTTTGTTATTATAGATAGTACTGATTAGAGGAATTTATTGTTAGATTAATGCCTCTATACTTGGGTTTTGAATTATATTGTAATAAAAAAGGAGTATAACAATATGGGTCAGCGGCGACTAGCAACACCGCAAAAGGACGATGCTAAAAAGCGTCCACAGTCGAAAAAAAGCAATAACGCAGTATTAAATAATACCACCACTCGTAAGGGCGAGGTCTTTCGAGCGCAACGACGAACAAGTGAGAATGTTAACCTTAGGGCATCACAGCACTTGATTGATATTCCGGTCAATAAGTCGGTTTATAATGGTTATGGTGGCGAGCAGTTTAGCATGAAAATGCAGCCAAAGCGTACTCGTGGTGGCCAGCCAAAGCTGCGGATTATCCCAATCGGTGGTGTTGGTGAAATGGGTATCGGTAAAAATATGAACGCTATTGAGTATGATGATGAGATAATCATCGTCGACATGGGCTTCCTGTTTCCAGGCAGCGATTATCCAGGCATCAATTACATTACGCCAGATATCACGTGGTTGGAGGAGAATAAGCATAAAATCAAGGCACATGTGTTTACTCACGGACACCTGGATCACATCGGTTCTTTCCGGCACTTTATTCACCGGATTCCAGCACCAGTTTATGGGTCGAAGTTCACCATTGGCATGCTGGACAAGTCGATGGCTGATGCGGACACTGATTTTCAGCCAGATTTTCGAGTGATGGATCCATTGAGCCATGAAATTATTCAAGTGTCGAAGCATTTTTCCGTGGAATTGGTGCGGGTTAACCACTCCATTCCTGACTCGACGGCGGTGATTATTCGGACGCCATTGGGTGTAATCATTGATTCTGGTGACTGGCGATTTGAGGAAAGTCCGGTTGATGGTCAGAAGTTTGACCTTGAGCGGATGACTGAAGTAGCGTCTAAAGAGGGCGTTCTGATGTTCATGAACGAATCGACCAACTGTGAATCGGCTGGTACACACACCCACACCGAGTTTGATATTCAATATTCCATTGGTCAGGTGATGGATAAATTTAGTAACAGCCGAGTGATTTTGAGCTGTTTCTCGTCACAAGTGCACCGCTTGCAATTGATTTTGGAAGAAGCACATAAGCATGGGCGCAAGGTGGCGTTTGCCGGATTTTCGATGATTCAGAACTTGGAAGTGGCGTTGCGTTCAGGGACCATTAAGATCCCGAAAGACACCGTTATGAAGATGGAGGATATCATCAAGCTGCCGGATAGCCAAGTCACGGTGGTCTGTACCGGTTCGCAGGGTGAATTTAATGCAGTGCTGAGCCGTATGGCGACTGGCGCGCATAAATACATGAAGATTAAAGGTTCTGACGTGGTGGTATTTAGCTCCAATCCAATTCCGGGCAACGAGAAGAACGTGGTACGAACAGTTGATGGCTTGATGCGCGAAGGCTCTAGTGTTATTCAGAACGGTAAGACGCATCTGACGGGAATTGGACCGCTTCACCTGTCGGGTCATGGCTATTATGATGACCACGTTAAGTTGATTAACGCTCTAAATCCAACTTATTACATGCCAATTCACGGTGAATTCCACATGTTGGTGTATAATGCTCGGTTGGCGGAAGAAGAGTGCGGTATTCCACGAAAGAACATCTTTGTGTGCGACGCTGGCGATATTATTGAAATTGACGTTGAACGGCAAGCCAAAAAAGCTGGCCGAATCCAAGCTGGTGGCGTGATGTATGACGATACCGGCGCTATCGTTTCTGAGGTGGTGTTGAAAGATCGTATCCATATGTCTCAGGAAGGTATGTTTGTAGTAGTCCTGACGGTGCAGCGCGGTACAGGACGGCTGTTGACCAGTCCAGACATTATTTCCCGCGGCTTCATTTATCTACGTGATTCTGAGGAATTGATGAATATGATTCGTCAGTACTTGAAGCAGAAGGCAGCGCGCAGTTTTTCTGGTAAGTATGACCTTGACGTTATCAAGAAGGAAATTAAGGATGAAGTCACACATATTTTGTATGACCAGACGCGCCGGACGCCAATTGTTATTCCGGTGATTAATGAAGTTGGCGGCTTAAAGACGGTAAAATCGACGACTGCTTCAGCTTCTTCGACTGCAAAATCCACGCCTCGCAACAAAAAATCTACTGCTTCGGTGGAAGAGCCAAGGATGACTTTGCCAACCACGCCGCGCCGTCGTTTTCCGCAGCGCCAAGTGCCTGACACTGAGGCGAATGACACGAAGGCTCGGGAACGACAAGATTTCCGTCCTTACTGACTCCTCAGATTGATTTTACTGATAAATTATGCTATAATACAACATGTATTAAATTGATATTTATATCTGTTAAGAAGTGTAAAATCAGTGTATAATAAAAACGATTATGGCAAAAAAGCGAAAGAGCACGAAAAAGTCTACCCCTACCAAGCCGCAACATAGTTTGCCGGTGGGTTTTTGGTCGCAAGTAGGCGCAGTCTTATTGATTCTCTTGTCATTGCTGTTGGTGGTTTCGTGGTTTGGTGTTGGCGGTCCAGTTCTTCAATGGATTGATATGGCAACCATAAAGACGGTCGGCTACACTGCTTACACATTACCGATACTATTAATTTATTTGGCGGTAGAAACTTTCCGGGCAGAAGAGAATCGCTTACCTGCGGTGGTGAAGTTTGCGGCAGTTTTAGAGATTGTGTGGTTTTCTGGGTTGTTTGGGCTGCTAAAGACATCTTTGCGACCAGATGCTGGCGGGTTTGTAGGTGATATATTAAATACAGCCACACTTAAAATGGTAGATTCGGCCATTGCTGCAATATTTTACCTGGTGTTGGCGTTTATTACAGTTTTATTTATCACCCAAACATCACCATTTACTGTGTTTAGCAAGTTATGGCAAATGGTTAAAAGTAATAGCTCAGAGGACGATAATAATCGATCTATCATGAAGCAGGCGGCAAAGTCTCAGCCGACAGACGAAGATAAAAAGGTGAGTTTGGGGGATATTAAGCTAAATGCTGGCGTACCGATTATTGACACCACCAAGGAGAAGAAGGGTTTATTAAAGCGTACTGAAAAGCCAGAAAAGGCCGCTGAAGAGCAGGCGCTTGTGGCAACACGTGATCCAAATTGGCAAGCCCCAAGCCTGGATTTATTAGAGAAGAACGAAGGCGGTGCGGATGCTGGCGATACGAGACAAAATGCTCAGATTATTCATGATACACTATCCGAATTTAATATTGATGCGGCAATGGGTGATATAAACGTTGGACCAAAGGTGACTCAGTACACCCTAAGGCCACCAAGTGGTGTGAAATTGACGCGAATTACTGCGCTAGAGACAAATATTGCGCTTAATTTGGCGGCCCAAAGTCTGAGGATTGAAGCGCCGATTCCTGGCCAGAAAGCGGTGGGAATTGAGGTGCCAAACCGCAAGGCAGCTGAGGTGCGGCTGTATAGCACATTAGTTTCAAAGCAGTGGACGGCGTCGCGTGATCCGCTCAGCTTTACAATTGGTAAGGATATTTCTGGGCAAGTCGTGGTTGGTGAGCTGGGAAAGATGCCGCACTTGCTAATTGCTGGGCAAACTGGCTCCGGTAAGTCAGTGATGATTAATACGCTACTAACGAGCTTATTGTATCGCAATAGTCCCAGTGATATGAAGCTGATTTTGGTTGACCCGAAGCAGGTGGAAATGGCGCCATATGAGGATATTCCGCACTTGCTGACCCCGGTGATTACTGAGCCAGAAAAGACTATTTCAGCTTTGAAATGGGCGGTTAATGAAATGGAGCGGCGCTACAAATTATTAGCGACAGAGAAGATTCGTAATATTAAGGATTACAATAAGAGGCTGCAATCACGAGCGAAAAAGATTGCTATTGCTGATGAAAACGGTAATGTGCAGGAACATGAAGATGGTTCGATGCCGTACATTGTGATTGTGGTGGACGAAATGGCGGACTTGATGATGATTGCTAAGAAAGATGTCGAGGCATTAATCGTTCGTTTGGCGCAGAAGGCTCGAGCGGTTGGTATCCATCTGGTACTGGCAACGCAGCGCCCAAGTGTTGATGTGATTACCGGTTTGATTAAGGCGAACGTGCCGGCGCGTATTTCCTTTACGGTAGCTAGCCAGGTGGACAGTATGACGATTTTAGACCAAGCGGGCGCGGAAAAATTGCTGGGTCAGGGTGATATGTTGTTCTACACACCAAGTATGAGTAAACCGAAACGCATCCAAGGGGCCTGGGTAACTGATGATGAAGTAAATAAAATTACTGATCATTTGCGAATGCAAATGGCGCCGCAGTACAACGATGAGGTGGTGGCTCAGCCAGTACAGTTGAACGGTAAGGGCGGTGTAGTGATGGATTTGTCAGAAGGTGGTGATGATAAATTCAAGGATGCTGTGAGGGTGGTAGTTGAGCGACGAAAGGCCTCAACGAGTATGCTACAGACGCGCCTAGGCATTGGATATCAGCGGGCGGCTCGCATTATTGAAGAAATGGAAGAGCGGGGAATTATCGGTCCGCAGAATGGCTCAAAGCCACGTGATGTATTGATATCTAGTGCCGAAGAATTAGATGAATTGTTGGCGGAATAGTATAAAAGATTGACCAAATAATATCTATATTGTATAAAAAACTTTATGAATGAGCATTTTCCCGGAAGTTATGACTTAGCTCTTGACCAAGATACTCTTGTCGCTATAGTAAAAGCGGCGGGTAATGTTCTTAAAGAGAAGGGTACTGAAGGTCTAGAAAATGGTCGCTATAGAATAGATGATAGCAGTGCTGCTGCGAACATTTTTACATATAAACTATCGCCAGAAATAGTACATCATATTTTTTCAATTCCACCAGAAGCCATTCGTGTTTCTTCGGACGGTCATGCGGAGGGGTGCGAAATAATCTATTTACCAGAATCTATGTTGGAAGATGGTAAACAATGTTCCGCTGAATTAGGTTTGTACGTTACTGAGGTGGTAGGTCGTTCAGATGGCTTACCGCCACTTCATATAGAGCACAGCTGGAGTATTAGGGGTTGGAAAGGGCAATGTCTTGAGGGAGAATATAAGGTCGAATATTCCGTAGACGGACGACGAATAAGTCCGAGTAATCTTGATCTAGAAAGTTTGGATTTGAGAAACTCTGAAGATATCAGAAGATTAATCGCCGACATAAGAAACAGTACTCAATCTCTTAGCGCTGACGATATAGACACTATCTATGGGCTCATTGACACGATATTACAGAGTGGGGTATAATATAAGTAGATATTAACCTAAGCTTATGTGAGACAGCATAAGCATCCGTAAATGGATTCCAGAGGAGGAAGCATGAACGAATACGAACTAACTGTTCTTATTCATCCGGATTTAGAGTCTAATCTAGATTCAGCGTTGGATAAGGTACGTGGTTTAATCACCGATAACGGCGGTGAAATTACTAAAGAAGATAACTGGGGCAAGAAAAAATTGGCCTATACCATCAAGCGTGAAGACTTTGCAATTTACGTTTGTTTTGAGGTAAAACTGCCAGCGCCAGCTTTATTGAAGATTTCTAACACGCTTAACATTACCGACGAAGTATTGCGCTACCTATTGGTAAAAACTGATGAAAAAACTCGTCAGGCATTAAGCGAGCAAAAAGCACGCAACGAAGAAGCTGATTCAAGCGAATCAAATAAATAAGCCTAACTGCCGCAAGGTAAAAGAGGGGATAGAATATGGCACGAAGCATCAATCAAGTAATTTTACTGGGTAGATTGACACGCGATCCAGAGCAGCGAACAACGGCTTCTGGAAAGAACGTGGTCAGTTTTAGTATCGCGGTTGATCGACCAACCCAAGATGATCAGGCGGACTTTTTCAATATCACTGCTTGGGATAAACTTGGTGATTTGGTGATGCAATATTTGAGTAAGGGCCGTCGGGTTCTAGTCC